>WBZL01001014.1_pt1 | contig 30603 bp, 32 predicted proteins | sample 5204291 | NCBI WGS metagenome assembly WBZL01 (sample SAMN12344345, study PRJNA552823) | activated sludge metagenome | biome: Activated sludge suspended growth; feature: Nitrification reactor; material: Wastewater; isolation source: activated sludge from nitrification reactor of wastewater...
TCTTCTCCGGCACCGCCGCCACCTGGGCCGATGTCGACCCCAGCTTCCCCGCCGAAGCCATCCAACTCTTCTCCCCCGGCACCGACTCTGGCACCTTCGACTACTTCGTCGAAACCATCTTCGACGATGACCCGGCCCCCATCCAGAATGCCCCCGGCATTCAACTCTCCGAAGACGACAACGTCCTCGTTCAGGGCGTGCTCGGTAGTCCCTACGCCATCGCTTACTTCGGCTATGCCTACTTCCAGGAAAACGCCGACGCCCTCCACATCCTCTCCATCAACGGCGTCGCGCCCTCTGCCGCCACCGTGGACAATGCCACCTACCCGCTCGCGCGCCCGTTGTTCATCTACTCCGATGCCACCATCCTCGCCGAGAAGCCCCAGGTCGCCGCTTACATCAACTACTTCCTCACCGTCGTCAATGACCTCGTCATCGAAGTCGGTTACTTCCCCGCCAGCGATACGGCGCTCAACCTTGCCAAACTGAAACTCTCTTTGGCTATCGCTCAATAACAAAAACCGAGATTCAAATTAAATTTACTCCCCTGCCCATTGGTTTTGGGCAGGGGAGTAAACCATGAAAAGCCCCAAGAATGTGGAACGAATTAGCCGGTTGTTTACCCGAACGAAATGCGACTTCGTTTCATTGTTCAAGTTTCGAAACAAAGGTTCTACCGGGATTAACGGGATGAAAACCCGAATTTTTGAAGGAGAAGGGGATGCACATCCCCTTCTCCTTCAAAAATTCGGCACTTTTCCCGTCAAAAACGGTAGAGCCGAAACAAATCCTTGTAGGAGACTCAATGGCACAAAAAACCGAAATTTTGGGCGCCATCAATACAAATAACATGGAAACCCAAACGAAAATCCTTAGTTTACGGAAACGCCCCCGCATTGGAGAGACGCTGATTCAGGCTTTTCTCTTTTTTTGCGGGGCTGTTTCCATCTTAACCACCATTGGAATTGTCTATGAACTCGGCAGAGAGTCCTTGACGCTGTTTACCCAAACCCAATGGGAAGACACCAACAAAGCGCTGGCCCGACCGATTGCTGAGACCGAGACTTCACTGATGACGACGACCAGTGGCAAAAAGCTCGAAGTCGGGCAAACCGTTCGCATCGCCGACGAGATCATGCTCGTGACGGCGATTGACGAGACCACCGTGACCGTCGAACGGGGGTATCGGGAAACGGAGGCGTTGGCTCACCGCAACGGGTTGGAGATTCAGATTGGGCTGGAAGTCAGCCTGTTTGATTTTTTCACCAAAACGGAATGGGTTCCGCAAAGCGGGAAGTTTGGCGTCTGGCCGTTGCTCAATGCCACCCTGATGACAACGCTGTTCGCGATGCTGATCGCCCTCCCTATCGGGTTGAGTATCGCGATCTACTTGAGTGAGTACGCCTCGGAACGGGCGCGGAACGCGCTCAAACCCACGCTGGAAGTGCTGGCAGGCGTGCCTACGGTCATTTACGGGTTCTTTGCCCTGACGTTTATGACGCCCATTTTGCGGTCTGTCTTTGGAAATGATACGGTGGGCATTTACAACACTGCGTCCGCTGGGTTGGTGATCGGGATTTTGATCATTCCGCTCGTCACTTCGATGAGTGAGGATGCGCTCAGCGCGGTGCCCAAATCCCTGCGGGAGGCTTCGTATGGGCTGGGCGCGACCAAGTTGGAGACTGCGGTGCGCGTGGTGGTGCCGGCGGCCATTTCGGGGGTGGTGGCCGCGTTCATCGTCTCTATTTCCCGCGCGTTGGGGGAAACGATGGTGGTCGCGATTGCCGCAGGGGCCGGGCCGAATTTCACGTTCAACCCGTTTGAGGCCGCAGAAACCATTACCGGGCACATCGTGCGAATCAGTGGCGGCGATTTGAGTTACGACTCAATTGATTACAACAGCATTTTTGCGTTGGCGCTGGTCTTGTTTTTGGTCACGCTGGTTTTGAACATCGTCAGCCAACAAGTGGTGCGCCGGTTCCGGGAGGAATACGAATGAAAAACAAAAACGGAAATTCCCTGCCTGCGTCTGCCACCCACCAGGATTATGCGGCCAATCTTTCGCAACGTCATCGAAGCGGAGCCATTTGGCGAGGTATCTTTCAAATTTCGACAGCCATTGGCATCATTGTCTTGTTTCTCTTGCTTTGGAACATTTCCAATTCTGTGTTTGGCTACGCAGTCATCGAAAATGCGGTCGAACCGGAAGACCTGGCGATTAACGGCATCCCGTTGGAACAACTGCACCCGGTCGATCTCACCTATATCCTGCAAGAAAACCTGTCCGCCAATGTGTTCCGCCGGTACGAAACGGAAAAGCCCTTTGCCGAACGGAGTCGCAATGAGATTTATGACTTGGTGATTGAGCGAGTGGTCGAACCCCGCGTGGAGGAAATGTGGTCCCTTTCTGACTCGTTATTCCGCCGGGACGAAATCTTTGCCGAGGCCGCCGCAGAATACCCCGACGGTGAGGTGGAATTCATCAGTTGGCTAGACCGCAAGTTTGTGACAACGCCCCAAGATGATGTGCCAGAGATCGCGGGGGTTCGCACGGCCATCTTAGGCTCGCTTTGGGTGATTATGATTACGATTGTGTTCTCCTTCCCGCTGGGGGTAGGCGCGGCCATTTACCTGGAAGAATATGCCAATACCAAGAGCCGGATCAATCGCATCATCCAGACCAATATCAACAACCTGGCCGGGGTGCCGTCGATCATCTACGGGGTGTTGGGGTTGGCGATTTTCGTTCGGGCGCTGGAAGCGATCACCAGTGGTAACGCGTTTGGGGCGGTGGAAGACCCCACGACGGCGAACGGCCGCACGATCCTGTCGGCAGGGTTAACGTTGGGGTTGCTGATCCTGCCCGTCATCATCATCAACGCGCAGGAAGCGCTCAAAGCGGTGCCGCAATCGCTCCGGCAAGCGGCGTTTGGGTTGGGGGCCACGCGCTGGCAGACGGTGTGGAATCATGTGCTTCCCAGTGCCCTGCCGGGGATCATGACCGGAACAATTTTGGCGATTTCCCGTGCGATTGGGGAAACGGCGCCCCTGGTGGTCGTGGGGGCCTCGACGTTTGTCACGTTCGATCCCGAAGGGCCATTTTCCAAGTTTACCGTCCTCCCCATTCAAATCTATCAATGGATTTCCCGCCCGCAAGGTGAATTTCGCAACATTGCCGCGGCGGCCATCATCGTTCTGCTCATCTTACTTTTGTCCTTAAATGCCACGGCGGTCCTCATTCGCAACCGCTTTACTCGGAGACTCTAATGCTGAACATCAAGTCTGACCCCAAAAAAGCCGACACAAACGGCACAAAAGGCGCGAAGAGCGCGAACGGCACGGAATACGCCATTCAAGCCCGTGACCTTTCGATCTTTTACGGCCACTTCCGCGCGGTGCGCGAAGTTTCAATGAATGTGCAAAAACAGAAAATCACCGCCATTATCGGCCCGTCCGGGTGTGGAAAAAGCACCGTTTTACGGGCCTTCAACCGGATGAACGAACTCGTCCCGTCGGCCCGCGCCGAGGGCGAGGTGCTGTACCACGGCAAAAACATCTACGATGCGGACGTGGACGCCGTCGAAGTCCGCCGCCGGATCGGGATGGTGTTCCAAAAGCCGAACCCGTTCCCGAAAAGCATTTACGAAAATGTGGCCTGGGGCGCGCGCATTAACGGTTTCCGCGGCAATATGGACGAACTGGTAGAACAATCCCTCCGCGGGGCCGCGTTGTGGGAGGAAGTAAAAGACAAACTCCAGCAGAGTGGCCTGTCCCTATCCGGGGGGCAACAACAACGTCTGTGCATCGCCCGGACAATTGCCGTTAAACCCGACATTATTCTGATGGACGAACCGTGTTCCGCACTCGATCCGCTCGCCACCCTGAAAGTGGAAGAGCTGATGCGCGAACTGGCAAAAGACTACACCATCATCATCGTCACCCACAACATGCAACAAGCCGCGCGGGTGTCCGATTTCACTGCCTTTTTCAACCTCGATGACAGCGGCAACCGCACTGGCATCCTCGATGAGTTTGGCGACACAAAAAAAATCTTCACCAACCCCGAAAAGAAAAGCACGGAAGATTACATTACCGGGCGGTTCGGATAACTCGTGCGTAGTGACGACTTCAGGCGTTAAACGATTGAAATTGTCACTACCGAAAAGGAACTTATGACCACCATTACCAACACCCGCGAAACCCTCGACCGCCAACTGCGCGAATTGAAAGACGATCTCCTGATGATGGGGAGCATGGTCGAACAAGCCACTCTCAGCGCCACCAAAGCACTCAAAAACCGCGATGCAAAAACCGCCCAGCGTATTTATGACGAAGATCGCTGGGTCAACGATAAACACCTGCAAATCGAAAATGACGTGGTCATGCTCATCGCCACCCAACAACCAATGGCTCGGGATGTGCGTTTTCTCGCCTCCGCCCTCGAAGTCAGCACCGAACTCGAACGCATGGGCGACTACGCCAAAGGCATTGCCCGCATCTACCTGATGATTAAAGACAACCCGTTGGATCATCCGCTGGCAGAGATTTCCCAAATGGCGGAGACCGCGACCGGCATGCTTCACAAGGCCCTCAGCGCGTTTGTCAACAACGATCTGGACGCCGCCCGCGCCATTCCCCACGAAGACGATGTGGTGGACGACCTGTACACCCAATTCCACCGCCATGTGATCGAAAAAATGATTGCCAACCCGGACATCATCGACCGCGCCAATTATCTGCTTTGGGCCGCCCACAACCTCGAACGCTTCGCCGACCGCGTCACCAACATTTGCGAGCGGACGATTTACGTCAACACGGGCATTCTCAGAGAAATCGCCAGTTCTGACGATGAAACCCTCATTGGGTTAAAATAATCATATGACCACACGCAAAAAAGTTCTCGTTCTCTGCACTGGAAACTCCTGCCGCTCCCACCTTGCCGAGGCGTTGATCAACGCCCGGATCGGGGACCGCTGGCAGGCCATGAGCGCGGGCACGGTTCCCGCGGGGTACGTTCACCCGTTCGCGATCCGCACCCTGGCGGAGATCGGTATCCTGCACGAGGGCCGATCCAAATCCGCGGAGGAGTTTCGGGAGGTGACGTTCGATGTCGTCATCACCGTCTGCGATGATGCGGCGGAAAACTGCCCCCTCTGGCTCGGGCCGGGGCGCCGCGTCCACATCGGTTTTCCCGACCCCGCCAAAGCGACAGGGACCGAGAACGAACAGATGGCGGTGTTCCGCGAGGTGCGGGATGCGATTGACGAGAAAGTGGTGGGGTATTTGAGAAGTTTGGAAGTTTAGGAAAAGGGCACTCAGGTGCCCTTTTTTTTCAATCTTGCCAGCGCTTGCTCTGCTTGTTGGGTGAAATCCATGCCGGAATAGCCCCAGTGTCCGCCTGGGTTGGGGGAGGTGCGAACCGCGTCGTGGTAGGCTTGAATGGCTTTTTCAATTTCGCCGAGGGTTTCATAGGCTACCCCTAACTGATAGAGAACAGGGGCATTGTCTGGCTTGATTTGGAGGGCGCGTTGAAAACATTCAATGGCCCTGAGACTTCGGTTGGTTTGGTGGGACAGTACACCCAAGTTGTAATAGGCATCGTAATGTTCTGGGGCGAGGGTGACGGCTTGGGTGAGATAATTTTCGGCTATTTCGTAGTCCTGTCGGGCGGCGTACACTACGCCCAAACCAAAAACAGCCTGGGGGTCTTGTGCGCGGTGTTTTATGATCTCTTCCGCCCACTGGCGGGCAGTGTCCCAACGTCCCTGTCGGAGGGCCAGGTTCAGACTGGTCAGCGCGTTTTGGATTTGAATCTCGTTCGGGGCAAGCTTCCCAAACTGCGCGTTAAATTGTGCCCCAATCGCCTCCACCGCGAACGCCGGCCCGCTCACAGACAATTTGAGATAACGCGGCGTGTTCCAGTACCGCACACAGGCGAGCCGGAATTGTTGTTCCTCTGCCCACCCATAGACCTGCACGGAGACTTCATCTACCGCTTGTCCGCCGTATCTGGGTTCATAGGCTTTATAATGCACGGTTTCGAAGCCACGCGTGGGGGTTCCGAAGCGGACAGTTGTGCGGTTAAAGTCATATGGTTCTTCTTCAAAGGTTTCGGTTAATTTTTCGTGTGGGGGGGAAAAGGTCGGGTCGAGATAGACGATCGTTTGCCGGGCAAATGCCATCAAAAGGGTGAGATTGCCATCTTCGGTATAAAAGGGTTGGATTATTTGATCTTGAGTATGCATAATTGGGCACCTGATCAGTATAATGGGCTCATACATTTTACTCTCAGGATGTTTGGTCGTGTCTATTTCTTCTGTTTTGTTTAAAAAACACGTTGCCCTCACCCAGGAACATGGGTCGTGGGTATTTTTATTTCTCCCGCTTGTGATTGGGGTGTTTGCCGGGGGGCGGTGGACGGCGGCGAGCGGGTTTTTGGTGTGGACGGTGCTGGCTGTGTTTTTGTTTAAACAGCCGTTGACGATGGCGGTCAAAATTTGGAGCGGGCGGCGCGGACGACAGGATTTGCCCGCGGCGCTGTTTTGGATGGGGGTGTATGGGGTGATCGCCCTGATCGGGTTTGTGGGGTTGTGGGGGCAGGGGTTCGCCTGGTTGGCGATTCTGGCTCTGCCGGGGGTGCCGGTGTTGATCTGGTATCTGGTGCTGGTGGCGCGGCGGGCGGAGCGGAGGCAGTTGGGGGTGGAGATTGTGGCGAGCGGGGTGCTGGCGTTGGGGGCACCGGCGGCGTATTGGATCGGGCTGGGGGAGATGAATCCGTTGGGGTGGTGGCTGTGGCTGTTGACGTGGTTTCAGTCGGCGGCGTCGATTGTGTATGCGGGGTTGCGGTTGGAACAACGAGAATGGAAGGCGGTGCCCGCGCTGGGTCAGCGTTTCCGCGCGGGGGGGCGGGCGTTGGGATACACGGGATTCAATCTGGGGTTGGCGATAGCGTTAGGGATCGGAGCCATTGTCCCGGGCGGGATCGGGTGGGCGTTCGCCTTACAATTTGTGGAGGCGGTGTGGGGGTGCGTTTATCCGTCGGCCGGGTGGCGTCCCGCGCGGATCGGACTTCGTCAGTTGATCGTATCCACCCTATTTACGGTGTTGTTTATCGTGTTTTGGCGTTAACGATTGGATGACGCGCTGTCTATCAGGATTTTTGCAATTTCCATACGCCCTTGGTGTTGAGCAAACTCCAGAGCATTTTGCCCGTCGTGATTTCTGAGGTGGGGGTTAGCGCCAGCCGACAGAAGGATGCGGACGGCTTCAATATTTCCCCACAGAATGGCCCACAACAGGGCAGTATTCCCATGTTGATCTTGTAAATTGAGGTCTGCGCCTGCGGTGATTAGCGTGCTGAGGATGGCTTCGATCCGGTATTGGGGTTTGAACATGGCAGTTTTTTGTTCCACCGCCAGCATTAATGCCGTCGCGCCCCGATAATCGCGTGCATCCAGATTGGAAAATACCGCTAAAAGGGCAACAATCCCCCGATGCCCACCCTGGGCGGCTAACGCCAAAGGGGTCGCCCGCAGATATGCCCCTACAGATTCTTGATCCGCGCCTGCGGCCAATAAGTCTTTGACGACGGCTGTATGCCCGAGGTACGCGGCCCAGGTGAACGCTGTTTCGTCGTGTTCGTCGCGTGTGTCAGGGGATGTGCCCTGTTGAATGAGGTTTCGAACCTGGAGGGAGGCGCCTTGCATGGCCGCGTTAATCAGTGCATCCATAGGGAGATCAGGGTGGCCCGGAAAGCATGATGATGCCCAACGCGCCGACAATGACCAGGAGCGGGCAGATAATCACGACCGCTACGATCAGAACCGCAAGGCCCGTGAACGCCGCGCGATTGCTCATCGCATTTTGTTCCATTTTACTGGCCTGAGCGGTTACCGTCGGGGGCAGTTGGCGTTCAGCCAATTCGGCGAGGTCCAACAAATCGCCCATCCATTCCCGTACCGTATCCGGGGTGAGGAGATTCAGGCTGAAATGCCGAAGGGTCAGGTAGAGGGCTTCGGGGTTGTAGACCAGCGCTCGTACTCCCGGCGCGTCTTTGCCGATCAGGTGGGCAATGAAACTGCTTGCTTGGGGGTTGGTTAACAGCGTACGCGCCCAGGTCTCATCGAGGGGATAAAGGAGTAGGTCTTCATACGCAGGGCCAGGGATAGAAATGGGCTGTTGTCGGGTGAGGGTTCCCCCCAGGCGGGTCAGGATATTTTTCGTGCCCATGCCCAGGCGGGTGCGGAAATTTCCCCGGACATAGATTTCCAAAACCGGCGTGCGGAGATAACGTCCGCCGGATATATGAAAATACACATTGACCTGCCGTCCCCGATAGGTTCCCGCATACTGGCGACCACTGAGCAAGTAGTTCTGCGGTTGTAAGCCTAAAGGGGTGAACGCGTGATCCAGGAGTTGGTTACGTTTTTGGCGGGAGAGGACAGCCCAAACGATGACCCCAGCGAGGATGATGACAAACAGGAATAAAAAGCACCCCATCATCAGAAGGGGTGCGGCTTCACGGCTGATCACATCGTTGGTGGACAAAAAACCGACGACAGAAACGATGCCCATGATGACGACAAGAAGCGCGAATGAAATCCCCAATGTCAACAGAGTACGGGTTAAACAGCTTTTGGAATAGGCAGAGAGAGCTTTATCATTCATGCGCCAGGCATCATGGGGCAGGCAGAACAAACCAGGGATTAATGAACCCGCCGTTATAGCGAACTTCAAAGTGCAGGTGTGCTCCAGTGGAGTTTCCTGTACTTCCTGAGGACCCAATCGTGCGTCCGGCGGAAACACTGGCCCCACAACCTACGCCGACACTGCTCATATGCGCATATAAAGTTTGATACCCATTGCCATGATCGATCATGACCGTATTGCCGTACCCGCCATTGGCCCAACCCGCAAAAACGACCACCCCCGCATCCGCCGCAAAGATCGAGGCACCCTGTCCGGCGGCGATATCCAGCCCCAAATGCCCGGACCAATAATCGTTCCCGGAAAGAAAATGTTGCCCTGCGGGCCAGATGAACGCGCCCGAGCCAAACGCCCCGTCGTAACTGCCCGAACAAGCTCCCGGCCCCAACGCGGTGGTGTTGACGCCCGCCGAACCCCGCGCAATCGTGGGGATGAGCCATTGACGGAACTCACGATGTCCGCCGGGAACCATCACCATCGTCCCTGGTTCCACCGCGGGGTTGGACAGATCTATTTTGTTTCCAATAAACCCAACAATGTCTTCGATGGTTGCATCAAACGCGTCGGCGACACCTTCCAATGTGTCGCCTTCTTTCCACTCATAAAAGACCCCATCCAGCGGCGGAATGTTTAATTCCATGCCGGGTTCGAGAAAATCCGGGGTGTCATTTAACAGGTCATAATTGGCCCATAAGACGGTTTCAGGCTCAACGCCAAAAAACTCGGCGATGCCAAAAACAGAGTCGCCTGTATCCACTTTGTATTGCACAATTTCTGAACGGGGGCGGGTGGGAATAGTCGTATGGAGATCAGGAACCCGCGAAATCGCCGAAATTCCTGGTCCGGCCAGAATAGGCGGCAAGGAAACTTCAACATTTGCGGATTCTGTGGGTTCAGCCTCCACTGTGGACTCTACAGCAGAGGCGGGGGGAGGTTGCAAGAATGCCGGAAGCCCAGGGCGCACCTGCCAAAGATAAACGGCATACCCCACGAGGCCTAACGCAACCACCCAACCGATGAATGAAATCAAGCGGTCGGAAACACTCGACCCGCTACGCACAGTCTTCGCCATGGTTACATGTCGGTCAGCGTTTCGAGGAATTCCTGGTTATCGCTGGTTTTTGTCATGCGCTGTAAAATGGCTTCGGTGGCATTGGTAATATCCAAACCTGCGCCATTGGGCGGAGAAGTAATCATTTGACCATACATGCGGCGCATCAACCAGACACGTTGGGTAATATCCGGGCCGAGGAGAATTTCTTCCCGGCGGGTGGAGGACCGTTCAATATCAATGGCGGGGTAAATACGGCGTTCCTGCAACCGGCGGGACAGGTGTAATTCCATGTTCCCGGTGCCTTTGAACTCTTCATAGACCACGTCATCCATGCGGGAACCGGTATCTACCAGGCAGGTGGCGATAATGGTCAGGGACCCGCCTTCTTCCAAATTACGAGCGGCACCGAAGAAACGTTTGGGCGGGTACAGCGCGGAGGGGTCGATCCCCCCAGAGAGGGTGCGCCCGGAGGGGTTCACGACGAGGTTGTAGGCCCGGGCCAGACGGGTGATTGAGTCCATGAGGATGACCACGTCCCGCCCAATTTCCGTTAACCGTTTGGCGCGTTCCAGCACCATTTCTGCGACACGGACATGGGAGGTAACCGGTTCGTCGAAGGTAGAGGAAATCACTTCAGCATCCACTGAGCGATCCATGTCGGTCACTTCTTCCGGGCGCTCACCAATGAGGGCGACCATTAAATGGGTGCCGGGGTATTTGGTGGAGATGGAATTGGCGATTTGTTTGAGGATGGTGGTTTTCCCGGACTTGGGGGGCGACACGATCAGCCCACGCTGGCCGCGCCCGATCGGGGTCACGAGGTTGATCAACCGGGTGGAGAGGGTGTGGCGATCCGTTTCCAGATCAAAGCGGACTTCGGGGAAAATCGGGGTGAGGGATTCAAACGTGGGACGCCGTTTGGCTTCTTCGGGATCAAAGCCGTTGACACTTTCCACCTTGAGCAAGCCATAGTGCCGTTCCGCATCCCGTGGGGGGCGCACATGCCCGATGATCAGGTCGCCGCCGCGCAACGCGTACCGACGAATTTGGGTTTGGGAGACATAAATATCATCCTGTCCCGCCTGATAATGGCCGGTGCGTAAAAACCCGACCCCATCGTTCATGATCTCGAGGATACCGCCGCGAATCTCCAGTCCGGCTTGTTCCGCTTCGATCTGGTGAATCCGAAGCACCAAATCTTCTTTTTTCAAGCGGTTTGCGCCGGGGACTTTGAGTTCTCTTGCCCGATTGCGTAAATCAGCCAGGCTGGAATTTTCCATTTCAATTATTCTGGTCATTTTGTTTTTCCAAGTAGAGTAAAGTACATTGTCTCGAAATCCGAGTCATTGTTATCGTTAAAGGGTTTTTGCTGGAAGACCGAAGTTTTCCAAAAAAGCCGCTAAAAGTTTCATAAGAAGGTTGTTTTCAGGGATTAATTTCGCTGTGAGCAACTAAAATCACCCAAACGCGAATCCGTACAGCGTTGTATGGTTTTGAGCAATTCAAATGAGGGGGCTTAAAAACTTAATCCGACAACTAACACCAGGATTACCTGAAGTCAGCGGTGGGGAAAAATACCATATAAAAAAAGCAAAACTTCCTGAAAATTTTGGTTAACCGCCCCACTAAAGTGCAATAAACCATTGACCACATCTGTTTGAGAATATGTGGTCATTATAGCATGGGTAAAGGGGAAGGGCAAGCCAGAAATTTTCATGGGAAAGAAACGGTGGCTTTCCCGAAACTATATTTTCTTTTTAACGCTTCAAGGTTGCAGGTTTCCCCAAAAAGGAGAGGGGGGAACCTGTTTGGGACGATTGCCCGCAAGGTTTTGCTCGGTTAAGCCTGGGGAATTTGGAAAAGCCTGAGCAACTCTCCCGCACAGAAAACCTTGGGTGTTACGGGAGGAGAGGCCGGACTAATAATAAGGCCGCCAGGGATTTTGCGTCTTGAATTACGCCTGTTTCGGCCATGGCATAGGCCTCGGAAATGGAATACTTCTCAGTTTGTAAAAACTCATCTTCATCCGTTGGCAAGGGATCAGGCGATAAGTCACGTGCCAGAAAAATATGAAGTAATTCGGTCGAATATCCGGGCGCCAAATAAAAGGCCCCAATTTTTTCAATGACTCCCGCGGACATCCCAATTTCTTCCCGGAGTTCACGGCCTGTGCCTTCTACCAAATTCTCCCCTTCTTCGACAGCCCCTGCCGGTAATTCGAGCAAGGCTACACCTGCCGCATGGCGATATTGGCGCACAAACCAGATATTTCCATCTGCATCGAGGGGAACTGCTACCACCGCCCCCCCATGAACCACGACATCCAAATCGGTGGTTTGCCCATTGGGGAGTTGGACGCGATCCGAACGAACACCAAATACGCGCCCCTGGAATTTCAATTCAGATTTAATGGTTTCAAATGTCATGGAAACTCAAGCTAAAATGTCCGCCAAAATCTATCTTTTATTCAAGATGGAGAGGCGCATGCGCCTCTCCATCTTGAAATGACGTTTTTACGGGCCGGTAAAGGGCGCGGGGTTGGCGGGCCACACCAGCACATCTCCGGCATAGACCGGGCACTGGAGGGTTCCACTCAAATCGTAATAGCAGGCCAGATCATTGGCATCAATCAGCACCTGGGGCGAAATGTTGCATTTACGACCAATCGACCAAATCCATTCACCCGCTTGAACGGTGTACGGGGAGGTACAGGACCCTCCGACTGCAGTGGTCGGTGCTTCTGTTGGGGCGGGTGGGGCGGCCGTGGGCAGTTCACCCGAGGCGGGTTCTGTAGGCTGTACGTCTCCGGGCGCCGCGGTCGGGAGTTCACCCGTGCCTGGTACTTCGGAAGTGGGGACAGGGGTCTCGCCTGGGGTTTGTTCACCGGTTCCTGGGGTGGTGACAGCGGCCTGGGCTGTTTGGGTGGCAAAACCACCGCCCGCAACTGCCGTTTCCATATTAGAGGGGGGTTGTTGATCCGTTCCCGCTTGTGTGGCCCCCGCATCAGGAACCTGGGTGGGTGACTCTGAGGCAGAGCGAGTGCAGGCGGCTAAACCCAAAGCCATAACCAAAGTTAAAATGAGGATCAATTGTTTTATTTTCATGCTTTTCTCCTTTGATGAGCTTTCACCAAAATATCGTACTCAGTTCATTAACAGGAATTCTAAACAGGCTGAGCACCTTAAATCTATGATCATACTAGCATAAAGCCTTAGAGGGCGTCAAGCGAGTTACCCCTATGGATTTCCTTGCTTGCTTTCTCACCGGACCTCGCGTCGGCGAGATAATAAAACCAACAGCGTCACCCCGGTCAACAACCCGACAAACATCCCCGCGACTCCCCCGGAGAGGGCCGTAAACCACCGCATTTGTTCCCACCTTTGAGGCGCTACCCCCCACTGCTGATCCACGAGGCCGGTCAGGGCAATGCCAAGCGGAAGCGCCACTACCGAAATCATGATCCACCGCCCCGCCGGGGTCGTCCAGCGATTCAGGAACAACCACTGCCCCCAGCCCACCGCTCCGCCCAGGATCACCCCATACAAAATCACCGACAACCCCAACCCGGAGAGCAAATTGAGCAGTAACGCGAGCGGAAGACCGATCCCCCACCCCAACGCCGTCGCCGGAATCCACCAGTGCGCCTCCCGGATCCGCCACCGCAAATACAACCATTGACTGGCCCCGATCATCCCCCCCATCAACATGCCTAACAACCCCATCGTGATCACCCCGGATAACACTTCGTTGACCCCCTGTTCAAACACCCCCCGCCCAATCGGAAGCCCGGCAAACCCCGCCAACGCCCACCCGAACGCGGTCGCCGTGGTCCACAAAGCCCAGTGCATAAGCGCCCGCCCACGCACTTTGGGTTGTTGAAGAAGCAGGTAAAATTCGTAAAACATCGGAAGTTTGATTATGGATGGATTGGTTTGCCGAATTGCGAATCGCTGAATCGCTGAATCGCCAAAATAGTGTAATCTAATTTCCCCAAAAGAATGTGATATATTTTCCCCGTCCACTCCTCTTCCCCTCTTCTCCTCTTCCCTATGCCCCCTCTCCCCCCCGACACCCTCAACAATATCGGCGTGCTCAAACGCCGGGAAATCGAAGCCCGCATCCTCGCCCCCTTCGTGGACGCGCTCGCTGACGAATTTGACCGCGACCGGGTCGTTGCCATCCTTCGGGATACGATCATCCGCGTGGCCCAGACTCAGGGTGCGGAACTCGCCCGCCAACTGGGGGATGACAGTTTACCCGCGTTTGGCGACATCCTCCCCGCGTGGAGCAAAGACGACGCCCTCCGCATCGAAGTGCTGGAACAAACACCCGACCGCTTCGCCTTCAACGTCACGCGGTGCCGGTACGCCGAACTGTACCACGCCCTCGGTATCCCCGAACTGGGTGCGGTCCTCTCCTGCAACCGAGATTATTCCCTGATCGAAGGCTTCAACCCGGACATCGAACTCACCCGCACCCAAACCCTCATGCAAGGCGCGGCCTACTGCGACTTTCGCTATCGGGTAAGGGAATAGAACATAGATTTTTTATGGAAAACAGCCAAGAATCATCCCCAATCAGCAATCAAAAATCAAAAATTCTCAATCTTCTGGGTTGGAACCGTGCCAGTTACACCCTCATGAGCATGTTCGCCCTCACGCTCTTTTTGCTTGGCTACGTCTGGTGGCCGTTGGCGGAAGAGTATTTGTCGTACATTCCCTGGGAAGGGGAATGGTGGCGGTACATGGACTGGTTGTTGATCGGCATCTTTCTCTTCATGTCGCTGATGATCATGGCCCACGCCAACCTGAAACAGGACGCCAAAATCGTCCTCGTCGGCATGATTGGCGGGTTGGTGATCGAAAGCTGGGGCACCCAAACGAACATCTGGCATTACTACACCAACGAACGCCCGCCCCTCTGGATCATCCCCGCGTGGCCCATCGCGAGTTTGACGATTGACCGGATGGTGAGGGCACTGCGCGGTAGACAAGGTATACAGGGTACACAGGTAAACAAGGACACCGGTCAGAAAGGAAACCTGTCTACCTGGATACCTGTCTACTGGGTTACCTTCCTCCTCTACTTTGCCCTCTTCATTCCCTACGTCGCGCCCACGTTTGACAAATCGTTCACGTGGATTGCGACGGGGTTGGTGATCTTTTTCATTCTCACCCCCACGGATTACCGGATCGCCACGCTGACGTTCCTGGCCGGGTCGGGGTTGGGATATTTTCTGGAGCTTTGGGGCACCACGCGCGAGTGCTGGACGTATTACACGCTGGAGACGCCGCCCCTGTTCGCGGTGTTGTCCCACGGCATGGCCGCGGTGGCCTTTTGGAGGGCGTTTCTTTGGCTGGAATGGGTACTCGCAAAACTCACCGCCCTCCTCCCTTCCCCTCCGCAACACCTCCCCCTCGATACTGACTCCTAATTCCACTTCACCTCTTCTCCCATGTCCCCCAAACGCACCTTCCTCCTCTTCATCTCCCTCCTCCTCGCCTGCCAAACATTCGCCCCCACCCCCGCACCACCCACCCCGACGCCGGTCCCCATCGTCCTCTCCCAGATCACCTTCGACGACCCGCTCACGCAAACCCGACTGCTGGCTCTCGACCGGTGCATGGCTGAGATTGCCGCTGGCCCGGAATGGCGACACTTCCCCTACGAAAGCATCGGCGCGTTCATCGAAACCAAATGGTGTACGGGGTCACGCGCCGCGCCGTCTTGCCAGATCACCGAAGGCAATCAGCACCAACGTGACCAGCATGTGCTGATCCTCTACACCCTCCATTACGGGGAGGATGTCACGAATGCGTTCGGGCTAGGGGTCAATGCCCGGTTTATTCCCCCGAAGACCAGCCCGGAAACGGAATGGGGGGCGGCGTTTTCCTTCTCTGAAGGCGGGGGCACGGTGGTCGGGGAAGGGTTTTCGCTGTCGTTCCTGGAATACAATTCAGGGATAGAACCTGTCCACGAATTTCATTTTGGCATGAATAACGACTATAAAATCGGGGAAACGACGCTGACCTACCCCGCCCAACTCCCCCAGCGGGATGAACTCGCCCTGTACATCGCCTCCCCCGAAAGCCTGCTCGCTCAGGGGCAGAAAGTCTTAACCGGCCTCGCGGAAACCGTACAAGCCGCCCTCGACGCCCACACCATCACCACCTGCGAGTATGGCCCCTACAACAATGATGGCATCCCGCCTGCGTGCACCCTGCGCCCGTTGACAACGGAAGAAGAACAAGCCGCAAAGACCGAGGCCGAGCAGTATTTTGCCAACCAGCAAGCGATGTTAGCGGAGAATTATGAGGTGATGTTTGCCGCGTTGGAGAAGGCGTTTCCGTTTCAAACCTGTTGGGCGAAAGAGTGAAACAACTTTTTATGGGATATAATGCACCCCAATCCGCTTAACCCATATAACTGAATTCCAATCACCCAGGGGACTCCATTCCCCTCTTCCCCTCTATGCAAACCCTCCGCATCAACTCCTCCCGCATTCAAAAAGACTTCGACGAACTCGCCCAAATCGGCGCCACCGGCGACGGCGGGGTCAATCGCCCCACCTTTAGCGAGAGCCACCTCGCCGCCCGCGCCTGGTTCCGTGCACGAACCCTCGCCGACGGCCTGGAATTCCGCCAGGACGCCGCGGGCAACCACAGCGCCATTCTCCGCGCCCCCCATCCCGACGCCAAAACCCTGCTCCTCGGCTCCCATCTCGACTCTGTCCCAAACGGCGGGCGGTTTGATGGGGCGCTCGGCGTACTGGCCGCGCTGGAAGTCCTCCGCACGGTGAAAGAGGCGGGGCTTGACCTGCCCGTCCATCTCGAAGCGATTGATTTCACCGATGAGGAAGGCACGTTGATCGGGCTGATGGGGAGTCAAGCCCTGATCGGGAAACTGTCCCCCGCGGAACTCGCCAAACCGCGCGGGGGGCGCGCCCCGTTCGAGGAGGGCCTGGCCCGCGCGGGGTTGGACGAAGCCGCCATCCCCTCCGCCGCGCGTTCCCGCGAATCCCTCGTCGCCTTCCTCGAAATCCACATCGAACAAGGGCCGCGTCTCCAAACGAGCAAATGTGACATCGGCATCGTCACCAACATCGTCGGCATCAACGCCAACAAACTCACCTTCACGGGCCGCGCCGACCACGCCGGAACCACCCCGATGGACGCCCGCCGCGACGCCGGACTGGGCGCGGCCACTCTCATGCTCCGCGCCCGCGAAGAAGTGATGCGGGACTTTCAAAACTGTGTGATCAACTTCGGGCAAATTTCTTTCTCCCCCGGCGCATACAATATCGTCCCCGAACGGGCCGAACTGGCGATGGAATACCGCGCCCCCTCCCAACTCGAACTGGAAATGCTCAAATCCCGGCTGATTGACATCGCCCAACAAACCGCCCAACAACTCAACCTGAAACTGGAAAGCGAAGAAAGTGGCTGTGTCCGCGCGACCCCCTGCTCCCTCAAAGTGCAAGACGCCTTCACCGCCGCGTGCACTACCCTGAACCTCCGCGCCACCCGCCTCACTTCCGGGGCCGGACACGACACCATGTCCCTCGCCCAAATCTGCCCCGCGGGGATGATCTTTATCCCCTCGACGGGGGGAAGCCACAACCCCAGCGAGTTTGCCCGGTGGGAGGATTGTGTAAACGGAGCGAATGTATTGTTACAGGCGGCGTTGGAATTAGCGAAGTAAGGCGCTATTATATTAGAGTGTTTTGAAGAGGGGGCATGGCTTCCGCATGCATGTAGGGCGTAAACTTTACCTTCCGAACAAAATCCGTTCCTGTTTGTACAACACCACCGCCACCCCCGTCAGGAGTGCCGAAAGCGCCAGCGTCACTGTGACAGAAACCACTACGTTCATCGCTAACACCGGCTCCTCGCGCATCAACTGGTTGATGATCAACTGTTGACCAAAAGTGGGAATCATCATCATCCACAACGTCGCTTTGACAGGAACGAACGCGAGGAACATTCCCGGCAAGGCAGGGATCAAGGGCAGAAAACTTAAATAACTCTGCGCTTCTTTGATATTGCGAGAAAAAGCCGCAATAATGGTTTGAATGGCCGAAGCCAACCCGACCATCGGAAGACAGATTAAGAAAATCCCCACCAATACGCCCCCCCCAATGTTGATCCGCGCCCCGACAAATTCTTCCAAAGGCACCAGATTGAACAGGATCCCAAACGCCGCCAGTGTCCCCACGAGCGAGATGATCGTGAACAAGAGCGTCGCCCCCATTTTTCCCAACACCATCTCCCCGCGTGGCGCAGGGTTGATCAACAACGGTTCCAGCGAGTTGCGTTCCCGTTCGCCCGCGGTGGTATCAATCGCGAGTTGCATCCCCCCGAGAAAAATCGAAAAAATCAAAAAATAAGGCATCATACTGAGCAGACTCGCCGCCTGGCTTTGTGGAGTGGCGACATCCACGGTTTCCACGATCAGCGGTTGTAAAATGAGGGGGCTAACGCCCCGCGCAATCAACCGTAAAACGGCAATTTGCTGATTGTAAGCCTTCAGCAATCTCTCTGTTCGATCAATATCTACTTGCGAAGATTGCCGGGACGCATCTACAATGAGTTCAATCGTGGCCGGAAGACCTTTTTCGACATTTTCCCCATACCCCTCGGCAATGACCAGGATCACATCATAATCCCCCACCCGAACGCGTTCCTCAGGGTTGGCAGGGGGCGCGAGAATCTCAACGTTGTTCTGTTGCAGATACTCGATCAGATTCGGTGCATGTTCTGCTCCGATGACTGGGAGTTGAAGGGCTTGCTGTGTGGCTTCATCTACTGTTCGGCCAATCACGAAAAAAAGCAACAACATCAACCCTGGGCCGAGCAAGGTACCCATTAACGTAGACGATAACGCCCGCCGGTCGCGCAGGTTGTCAATGATTTCTTTTTGAAAAATGATAAAAATGCGTTCAAACATAATAAACTCCAATATGAATAGGGTAATTATAATGGCTGTAAAGAAATCCCCGTCATGCATTAAGTTATTCTTTGTAATTGGCTTGTGAAAATTTGTAACTACTCACCAAGAGTAGGAAGTTCCGAAAAAAAGGATGGAAGGGGGGATGTCCATCCCCCCTTCCATCCTTTTTTTTCGAGTTTTACCTCTTTGAGCGTGACTAATTTCGGAAATTTTGTGATTTTGCATTCAAGCAGGGTCTCGGGGAAACGCTTCTCTAAGCCGGAAACCTTTTTGTAAAGATAGTTGTGAAGTCTTGATAGGACAAGTGTCATGCCTTTATCTGGGTTATTTGTCCTTACGCGAGGGGAAAATGTGTGGTTTAATCAAATTTGACTAAATAACGGAGTTTTCTCCGATAAAGGCAAACCCGGTGAAAACCGGCGACGCAAAGCTATGGGTCTAAAACTACGAAAGTAGTGATGACTGCCAGGCCGCCGAAGAGAAATTTTTTGTTTAATTCGCGCGTGTTGGTTTTTCCAACCCGGCGAACGCAAAAACTGAGACAGTTTAATCAGCTGAATCAGTTTTCTAAACAAAATCTCTATTCGAGCCTGGAAATTAATTTCCAGGCTCTTTTGTTTATCGGTATTCATTCGGATAACTCCCTAACAACAGAAAAGGAGATGAAGGATACAAAAACACCCGTTCCATCCACCCAAAAACCGCTCGCAGAGTATCCGACTCGAAAATTTCAACAATCCTGATCAAGGAGATTTTACAATGAATACCATTTCCTACACGAAAACAAACCGCATTCTGCTGACTATTTTGGCCTTTGTCCTTTTTGCCTCTCTGGCATTGGCTCCCGCGCAAACCAAAACAGCATCCGCCGCCTCCGTTCCTACCTGCACGAAAAACTGCCTTCGCGTGACCGATATTATTATGGCGAAGGTAAGCCCCTCAATCACTCGATCGGTTGTGATCGCTACCGTAACGGTAAAGCAAATTAATCCCGGGAGTATTCAGGGAGTCGAAGGTGTGCAAATTTTTGCCATTTGGACCCTGCCTGATGGTTCACAAGTCAAAGCCTTTGGCACTACAGACCGAACCGGTCGCGCTTTTTTTAGCGTCGCGGATCAGCCTGGGATTTTCACCTTCACCATTTCGGATGTTCAGAAAGCTAAATGCACTTTCGACCGGCTCAATAGCATCCTGACCAAGTCGATTAAATAAGCCCTTAAGCCCCCAATACGTTCAAGTCACAGGATATTCCCCCGCTCATAACTCCTGGAGCCTCAACCCTTGATTGAAAAATATCCCTGCTGACAAGAATTTGAAAGTCTCTACAATTGAATAGCCCCGACAGACCTCCTGAACATACCATTCCAGGGGGTCTGTTTATTTTTACCTTAAGCCTTCGCCACTTCCAATCACTTTTACGAAAGCATCTTCGAGATTTTCCTCACCCGTCTGGTGACGCAAATCTTCCGGGCTACCCTCTGCCGCAGTTTCACCTTTGGCAATGATCACAATGTTGTCGCACAAGGCGGAGACTTCTTGCATGATGTGGCTGGAAAACAACACACATTTGTCGGCCTCGCGCATCCGGCGGATGACATCCCGCATCGCGCGGGTGCTCATCACGTCCAGACCACTGGTTGGTTCGTCGAGGAGGACATTTTTTGGGTTGTGAACCAACGCGCGCCCAATTGCCACTTTTACGCGTTGCCCGGTGGAAAATCCTTCGGTGCGGCGGTCGGCGATGTCTTGCATATCGAATAGTTTGATCAATTCGTCAATTTTGTTTTCCAGTGCCGCCCCGTTCAATCCGTGCAGGCGACCAAAATACCGAATATTTTCGCGCGTGGTCAGACGAGCGTAAAGACCGGATGCATCGGGTAGAACACCGATGCGCTTTTGGACCTCCAACGGCGCTTTGACCGCGTTTAACCCATCCACCAAGGCCTCTCCCTGATCGGGGTGCATGACCGTGTACAGAACGCGGAGACAGGTCGTTTTCCCTGCGCCGTTAGGGCCGAGCAGACCGGTGATTTTTCCGTCCGGGGCGGTGAAGGAGACGCCGTTGAGAGCGCGGACGTTGCCGAAGGATTTGTGGAGATTGGTGACTTGGATCATGGGGAAGGAGGGATGAAAGAGTAAGGGGTTTGTAAAGGAAGTCTTTTGAGGCTTGTTGTGAGTGCAAATGTGGCAAAACTTACTTTACTGAGTATTATGTAATGCCTAAAAGTTGAGTGATTACGCATTACGCATGATGGATGATTAGGGCATGGGACCGGAAAAATTAATGAAAAACGGAAAGGGGGCAATCTCATCCACACAGGTCGTGTCTAGCCCATCCACCGAACCGTTGACGAGAAAGTTTTCGGCGATCTCGGGGAGGCACCCGCGGACGATGACGTTGTGTCCCTGTCCGGGGGCGATCAGGTGCAGGCTGTTGGGCAGGGTTTCCGCGGTGAGGTCAGCGTAGGCGGGGGGGGTGACGGGATCGTATTCGCCGGAGAGGAGCAGGACGGGAACGGGGGATTGTACGGGGTCTTTAAAGTCGGGGGGGATGATCCCGCGCGGCCAGGTTTTGCATATTTCGATCAACCCGCTGGAGACCACTTCCCCCAGATAGGTGTTTTCCGCGGCCTGGGTGGCTTGTTCAGAGGTGAAAAAAGGCGTGTCTTCCGCACATTGGACGGAAAAACTCATGCCGTTATTGATGCTTTCGGAAAGATCGGCGGTCAGGATCAAATATTGGGAGGCCAACCGGGTGTAGTCTTCTTCGGCGGTGGCGATTAAGAGGGGGAGCAGGGCGACGGTTTCGGGGCTGTAGCTGTAAAACCGAATGACGGCGGCGAACATGTCATGGGTGAAGGTCAACTCTAGTCGTTCGCCGGTGATCGGGTCGGGTACTTGAACGGGGACGGGGGCCATGTCCAGGGTGGAGAGGGTGGTGTTGAACTGGGTTTCGAGATCGGGGAAGTTTTCCGCGCACACAGGGTCATGGGTACAGCGGGCGAAGATTAAATCCAGGGCGTGCTGGGCGTCGGCGGCGAGGTCCAGCCCCAAGGCCAATTGTTGAGGAACGACTCCGTCGAGGATGAGTGTGCGGACTCGGTCGGGGTACATGTGCAGGTAAGTGAGGGCCGCACGGGTGCCGTAGGAAAGGCCATAAAGATTGATTTGTTCGTATCCTAACGCGGCACGCACTTGATCGAGGTCTTGCATGGCGATGGAGGTGGTGTACAGCGTGGGATCGGCGTCGAGTTGGGCGAGACAGGTTTTGAGAGGCGTTTCGAGGTTGGCGTCCATCTCGGCTTCTTCGGAAAATTCGCACCGGAGAGGGTGAGACTGACCCGTGCCGCGTTGATCAACCAGCACGATGTCCCGGTCGCGATTGATGTCGCGGAAGGCGGCTCGGACGGTGAGGAACGATTCCGTGGCGGCCTGTCCGGGGCCACCCGTCAGGAAAAAGAGTGGGTCCGGGGCAGGATTCCGGCTGATTGCGGGGATCACGACAAGGTGGAGGCCGATTTGTCGCCCGGTTTGGGTGTCGGGATTTTCAAAAACGGTTAGGGTGCCGCACTGCGCGTCGAGTTGGACGTCCATGCCGGGGGTGGTGAGGAGACATTTTTCCAGCGGTAGGGTGCCCGCAGTGGGGGTAGCCGTTTGCCCGGACGTGGTACACCCCGCGAGGAGGATGGAAAAGGCGAGGAGGAGAAGAGGCGACCAGGAGAAAGGTGTTCGAGGGGGATGGTGCATATACTTCATTGATTCATGCCTTGATGATTTCATTCTTCCGCCGCAAGCAGGGAAAAATAAAACGTACTGCCTTTTCGCTCAACACTTTCGGCCCAAATGCGGCCTTTGTGGGCTTCGACGAGGTGGCGAGCGATGGCGAGCCCCAGCCCGGTGCCGCCGCCGGAGCGGGAGCGATCTCCGCTTGTGCGGGAGCGGTCCGCTTTGTAAAACCGTTCAAAGATGCGGGGGAGGTCATCCGCGGGGATGCCGACGCCAGTATCGTGGACTTCAAAGAGGACTTCTTCATTCCCGGTGCGGGCGTTGTGATGCGGGTGGGCGCGGAGGGTGATTTTTCCGCCTTTGGGGGTGAACTTGATGGCATTGTGGATCAGATTGATCAGCACTTGCTCCATCCGGGGCGGGTCGGCCATGACATGCGGTAAATCAGGGGCGTATTCGGTCTGGATGTCCAGTTCGGCGCGTTCGGCTTGTAGGCGCAGGCGTTCACAAGCCCCTGTGATCAGTTTTTTGGGATCGAATTTTTGAAACTGGATGGGGACGCGCCCGGATTCGATGCGGGAGAGTTCCAGCAATTCCTGGACGATTTGGGTCAGGCTGTCCACTTCGGTTTCGATGCGGGCAAGAAAACGGCGCGCCGCGGGAGGGTCTTCCAACGCGCCATCAATGAGGGTTTCGGTGAGGGCTTTGAGGGAGGCGAGCGGGGTGCGGAGTTCGTGGGAAATATTGCTGATGAAATCCTGCCGCACGGTTTCCAACCGACGCACGCGGGTCATATCTTGAAAGACCAACAACACATGTCCGACGAGCAAACCATCGAGCGGAGAGGCAATGGCCTGGATGAATAACCGCTTGCCGGGAAGTTCCAACGCCAGCGCCTGACCTTCTTTGGACGCTTTGCACGTTTGCCAGAGTTCGACCAGTTGATGATGGCGTAACACCTCCACGAGTGATTTTCCCAGGCTTTCGGCTTCTTCCACCCCAAACATGGTCTCGGCGACGGCGTTGAGCAGACGGACGCGGCCTTGGGGGTCTACCATGATGACGGCGCTCGTCATCTGGCGCAGGATCGCCCCCAGTTTGCCTCGTTCGGTTTCGATGTCCCGAATCTGATCTTGCAGTCTTTGGGCCATTTGGTTCACTGCGCGGGTCAGCTCGCCCACTTCGTCGGCGGTGGCTGGTACGAGCGGTTTGTCCGATTCACCCTGTGCGATTTGGCGGGTAGCTTCGGTCAGGAGGCGGAGGGGGCGGGTGGTCCGTTCGGCAAGGAAAAAGGCCAGCAGGATCGCCAATAGGGCGGTGATCACCGTTGAGAGGGCGATGATCCGGCTGAAACTATTCACGTTGGCTTGCACTTCGGAGAGGGGGAGGGCGACGCGGACGATCCCGGTCACGGCGCCCGACACCGTCATCGGAACGGCGATATACAGGGTGCGGATGCCCGTGGTCTCACTCAATCGGATGTCACTCCCCACGCCTGCTTCCAGCGCTTGAACCACTTCCGGGCGGGTGGCATGGTTTTCCATGGCGGCGCGGTTTTCGTCCGATTCGCCCACCACCAGGCCGTCCAAAGCGATCAGGGTGACGCGGGCGTTCAGGGTGCTGGCCCACTCTTTGGCCGCTTGATCCAGCGCGGGGATGTTTTGTTCGTCGAAGGGGATCGGTTCCAGGACGCGCACCAATAATTGGGCGTTGGTAATCAGTTGATTTTCGAGGTCTTGAAGTTTATTTTGACTGACTTGGTTGGCGATGAAAATCCCCAGCCCGGCCATGGCCAGCAAATAAAATAAAGCGAAAGAGATCGCAATGCGCCAGCGAATACTCCGGAACACAGGTTATCCCTCGAAGCGATATCCCACCCCTCGCACGGTGATCAGGCGATCCGGCTGGGCGGGGTTAGTTTCTATTTTTTCGCGCAACCAGCGGACATGGACATCCACGGTTCGGCTTCCCCCGCTAAAACTCCATCCCCACACTTGTTCCATCAGTTGATCGCGCGAGAGCACTTGCCCCTGATGATGGGCGAGAAACAGGAGCAGTTCAAATTCTTTGGGTTTGAGGGCCAGGGAAAGCCCGTTGAGAAAAGCCTCATGCCGGGTGATATCCAATAAAAGATTGCCGAATCCCAAGGTTTCCGGTTCCTCGGTGGGGAGGACCGCGGCCTCAGCCCGGTCCAGCCGCACCCGACGGAGTTGGGCTTTGACCCGCGCGAGGAATTCCCGCATACTGAAAGGTTTGGTCAGATAGTCATCGGCCCCAATTTCGAGACCCACGACCCGATCAATTTCGGCATCCCGCGCGGTGAGCATCAAAATGGGGACGCTCATTTCCTGGCGCAGGATACGACATACCTCAAAACCATCCAGGTAGGGGAGCATGATGTCCAACACAATCAACTCGGGTTTGACCGAACGGGCAAGGGAAACCCCGGCTTGTCCATCTTTGGCGGTGGTCACGGCATAACCCTGCCGGACAAGGTTGTATTCTAAAGTGTCCAATAAGGCGGGTTCATCTTCAACAATGAGAATTTTTACAGACATAGGCGAGGATTATACCAGTGACCAGGATGTTACAAAAAAAAGAGGTGTCGGGGGAGTACCGACACCTCTTTTTACGAACTTTTTCTTATGCCCGTTGTTCCATCGGGACAAATTCACAACCACGTCCGCCGAGGTAAATCTGGCGGGGGCGAGCGATTTTCTGATCGGGGTCGTTGAGCAGTTCTACCCATTGGGAGAGCCACCCGACCGTGCGGGGGATCGCGAACAAAACCGGGAACATCGAGACTGGGAAGCCCATGGCCTGGTAGATGATGCCGGAGTAGAAATCCACGTTCGGGTACAGTTTGCGGCTGACGAAAAAGTCGTCTTCCAACGCGATGCGTTCGAGTTCGAGAGCGATGTCCAACATCGGATTGCGCCCGGTGACTTCAAACACATCATCCGCAACTCGTTTGATAATGCGGGCGCGGGGATCGTAGTTTTTGTAAACGCGGTGCCCAAAACCATACAGCAACGTCTCTCGGTTTTTGACCTTCTTGATAAATTCGGGCACGTTATCGAGATGTCCGATTTCGAGAAGCATCCGCAGAACCTGCTCGTTAGCGCCACCGTGCAGGGGGCCGTACAACGCGCCTGCCGCACCCGCCACCGCTGAATACGGATCGGGTTGGCTGGAGCCGATCACCCGCATGGCCGCGGTGCCGCAGTTCTGCTCATGATCCGCGTGCAAGGTGAAGAGCACGTCCAACGCATGTTCCAGCGCGGGCTTGGGGGTGTATTTGGCCTGGGTCATCTTGTCCAGCATCGCCAGGAAGTTGCCCGCATAACTCAAATCATTGTCGGGATAGACGAATGGCAGACCGCGGCTGTGGCGGTACGAGAAGGCCGCAATCGTGGGGACTTTGGCGATCAGCCGGATGATTTGTTTGTGGCGTGCTTCGGGGTCTTCGATTTTGCTGGCTTCGGGGTAGAAGGTGGACAGGGCCGCCACGGTGCTGATGAACATACCCATGGGGTGGGCATCGTACCGGAAGGCGTGCATCAATTGTTTGATGTTTTCATGCACAAACGTGTGATGGGTGATTTCGCTTTTCCAGCCATCGAATTCAGCTTGGTTCGGCAGTTTGCCGTACATGATCAGATAGGCCACTTCGAGGAAGTTGCTCTTCTCGGCCAGGTCGGCGATGGGGTAGCCGCGGTATTCCAAAATGCCCAAGTCGCCATCAATGTAGGTGATGGTGCTTTTGGTGGAGGCGGTGTTCATAAAGCCGGGGTCGTAGGTCATCAAGCCAAAATCGTCGTCCTTGACTTTGATCTTCCGCAGATCAAGCGCCTTGATCGTATCGTGGGTGATGGGCACTTCGTAGGTTTTCCCGGTTCGGTTATCGGTAATTGTAAGGGTGTCAGCCATGGGATTCTCCAAAATTATCAATTGTGAATTGTGAAGGTTGCATTGTGCATGCACAATGCAACCTTCACAATTCATCCTTAATTATTTCACTTTTGCGGTTTGTTCCGCCACACCAGCGGCAGATTTTTTCAACTCGGCCACTTCTTCGTCGTTGAGATCGTATTCGATAATTTTCTCGATCCCATTGCGGCCCAACAGCGTGGGAGCGCCGAAATAAATGTCGTTGAGGCCGTATTCACCCTGCATATAGGCGGCGCAGGGCACGATCAACTTCTTGTCCTTCAAAATCGCTTCCACCATCTGCACAATCGCCGCCGACGGGGCATAAAACGCGCTCCCGGTCTTCAGCAGGCTGACGATCTCGCCACCGCCCTTGCGGGTGCGGTTGACGATAGCTTCCAACTTGTCCGCGGGGAGGTAGGTGTTGAGGGGCACACCCGCAATGTTCGAGTGGCGCACCAGCGGAACCATATCATCCCCGTGTCCACCGAGGACGTAACAGGCGATGTTTTCCACACTCACACCTGTCTCCATCGAAACGAAGGCACGCATCCGGGCGGAGTCCAAAATCCCGGCCTGACCGATCACGCGTTCCGGTGCAAGTCCGCTCTTTTGCCACGCCACGTAGCACATAATATCGAGCGGATTGGTGAGAATGATGTAAATGGCATTGGGGGACCCTTGGATCGTCTCTTCGGTGGCTTTGGCAACGATGCCTGCGTTGGTATTCAACAGGTCATCGCGGCTCATGCCCGGTTTACGGGGCAGGCCCGCAGTGATCACGATGATGTCCGACCCGGCGGTGTCGGCGTAATCATTCGTACCGATGATCTTCACATCTTTGCCGATGATCGGCATCGATTCGAGCAGATCGAGCGCTTTGCCTTGCGGCATACCCTCGACAACGTCTACCAACACAATGTCGGCCAATTCTTTTTCGGCCAGCCAATGCGCGGCGGTGGAACCGGTCATCCCGGCCCCGATGATAGATACTTTGAAGTTTGCCATAATGGGACTCCTGAAAAGGTTTGGATTTGGGCGATAAACAACCCCATGGGGGTGATCGTTTGATTAATTAGAGCAATTATAGCGCGTTCTGGTTACATTAATAAAATTTTTTGGAAAATCTCTCACCCGCCACGCCGCCCGGGGACGAACCCCGCCCGACCCCCACCCCCCGCGCGAGCACGTCCGGTTTCGGCGGGGGCATGAACCCGCGCGGGATCAGAACCCCGTCATGGCCTCATGCACGCGGTTATTCGGTCAATCGCTGTTTTCCTCTTTTTGCGGGACACATTTATATTCCTCCTACATTCCGTTAACGTCTTTTTTGCATTCATTCGGTATCCTATAAAGCATCAATTACAAATTCTTTTACCGCGAAGAACGCAAAGGTTTCGCAAAGCCCGCAAAGAAATAAAAAATCTTTGCGCCCTTCGCGTATCCTTCGCTGTGAAATTCTTGCCTTAGGAGTATGCAACATGTCAAAAATTATCGGAATCGACCTTGGAACTACAAACAGCGTCGTCGCCGTCATGGAAGGCGGCGATTCGACCGTCATCAACACCGCGGAAGGGGCGCGCCTGTGCCCGTCTGTGGTCGCGTTTAACAAAAACGGGGAACGCCTCGTCGGGCAAACGGCCAAACGACAGGCCGTGATTAACCCCGAAAACACCGTTTACTCCGTCAAGCGGTTTATCGGCAAACATTACGAAGAAGTGGAAGAGGCCCGTAAACTGGCCTCCTACCAGATCGTCCGCGGCCCCTCCGGGGATGCCCGCGTCAAACTGCCCCAAACCGGACGGGAATACAGCCCTCAGGAAATTTCCGCGATGGTGCTCGGCAAACTCAAAGCCGACGCCGAAGCGTACCTGGGCGAAAAGGTAGATAAAGCCGTCATTACCGTCCCCGCGTACTTCAACGACAGCCAACGCCAGGCCACCAAAGATGCGGGGAAAATCGCTGGGCTGGAAGTCCTCCGCATCATCAACGAACCGACCGCGGCCGCGTTGGCCTATGGCCTGGACAAAAAAGAAAACGAAACCATCCTGGTCTTTGACCTCGGGGGTGGCACGTTCGATGTCAGTGTCCTCGAAGTGGGCGGCGGCGTCGTGCAAGTGAAAGCGACCAACGGCGATACTTTCCTCGGCGGCGATAACTGGGACGAGCGCGTCGTGGATTGGCTGGCCGATGAATTCAAGAAAGAAAACGGCATCGACCTGCGCCAGGATCGCCAGGCCCTCCAGCGCCTACGCGAAGCGGCGGAAAAAGCGAAGATCGAACTCTCCACCACGATGGAGACCGAGATCAACCTGCCCTACGTTACCGCGGATGCAGGCGGCCCGAAACACTTGGTCGTCAAACTCACCCGCGCGAAGTTCGAGCAAATGACGGAAGCCCTGCTCAACCGGGTCAAAGGCCCGTTCAACGCCGCCCTCAAAGACGCCGGTTTGACCGCCAAACAGATGGACGAAGTCGTCCTCGTCGGTGGCTCCACCCGGATGCCGATGGTGCAGGAACTTGTCCGTTCCCTGACTGGGAAAGAACCCCACAAGGGTGTCAACCCCGATGAAGTCGTCGCAGTTGGCGCGGCCATTCAAGGTGGCGTGCTCGCCGGAGACGTGAAAGACATTCTCCTGCTCGACGTGACCCCGCTCTCCCTGGGCGTGGAAACGATGGGCGGCGTGATGACGGTCATGATCGAACGCAACACCACCATCCCGGTCAAGAAGACCGAAACCTACTCCACCGCCGCGGACAGTCAGACCGCCGTGGATGTCCACATCCTGCAAGGTGAGCGCCCGCTGGCCTCCCAAAACATGAGCCTGGGCAACTTCCGGTTGGACGGCATTCCCCCCGCGCCGCGCGGCGTCCCACAGGTGGAAGTGACGTTCGATATTGATGCCAATGGCATCCTGAACGTCTCCGCGAAGGACAAAGCGACGGGCAAAGAGCAGAAGATCGCCGTCACCGCCTCCACTAACCTGAACAAAAACGACGTGGAGCGCATGGTGCAGGACGCCAAACGCTACGAAGCGGAAGACAAACAACGCCGCGAAGTCATCACTGCCAAAAATGAAGCCGATTCCCTGGTCTATCAGACCGAAAAGGCCCTGCGTGAACTGGGCGAGAAAGTCCCCGCCAGCGAGCGGAGCACCATCGAAACCAAAATCACCGCCCTCCGCGACGCCGCCCAAACCGAAGACCTGCCCCGCATCAAAAAGGCGACAGACGATCTCCAACACGCCTTCCACGCCCTGAGCCAGCAGTTGTACGCGCAAGAGGGTGCGGCGGGTGGCCCCGGCGGAATGCCTGGCGGTTTTCCGGGTGCAGGCCCGATGCCAGGAAACGGAACCCATGGCTCCAACGGCCACGGCGAGCGGAGAGATGAAGGTGAGGTGGTCGAAGGGGAGTTCCGCGAAGCGTAAGGGATAATCAGGGGCCGGTGAAGGGAGATAGGGAACTGGCTCCTGTGGATTTAACAAAAAAAGAGCGGCGCACTTCATGAAGTGCGCCGCTCTTTTTTTGTTTTTGATATTGGCTCAATTCTCCAACCCCAACTGGATTTTGATTGCCTGCTCAATTCGTTGCATTTCCAAATGCGTCAATTTTCCCGCCCGATTCAATAACCTTTCCTTCGAGATCGTTGCAATCTGATCGGTTAGCGCCTTCCCTGGTTTTCCCTCAAACGTGACTGCCGCTTCCCCAGGATGAACCCGATCCGTTTTCTGCGAAGTCAACGGAATCACCTGTACACGATTCAAATACTTGTTTGCGGCATCATTACTCACGATGACCGCCGGACGCGTTTTTTGAATTTCCCCACCCAAAGAGGGGTCAAAATTTACCCACCACACTTCACCACGCTTCATGGGCAACCTCCCCCACAAGACCCTCTGACCATGCTATTGCTTCCGCTTCGCGCGCCTCATCCTCCGCCATCGCACGATACCCTGCTTCCAAATCAGGATGCAAAATGTAAGGGCGTACAAGGTCTTCGATAAATCGGCTTATTTTCCGGGGGCCAATGACGCGTTGTAAGCCTTCATAAATCTCTTCATCCAAAGTAATCGTCAGTTTTTTTTGCATAGGTTGCTCCTTGTACGTGTACTACACGTATTGTAGCCTTTTAGATAATACACGTCAAATTTCCTGATACAATCTCCTCCTCCCCTCTTCTCCTTTTCTCCTCTTTCCCCCATCTCAAAACATGTCCCTCTCCACATCCATCCACCTCC
>WBZL01001015.1_pt1 | contig 30600 bp, 29 predicted proteins | sample 5204291 | NCBI WGS metagenome assembly WBZL01 (sample SAMN12344345, study PRJNA552823) | activated sludge metagenome | biome: Activated sludge suspended growth; feature: Nitrification reactor; material: Wastewater; isolation source: activated sludge from nitrification reactor of wastewater...
TCGGGAGCCAACAGTTCATGGCCTCTGAGCTGGACTTTTCTGGCGCCCCCGGCAGGGATCGAACCTGCGACCTGCGGTTTAGGAAACCGTTGCTCTATCCGCTGAGCTACGGGAGCGGGCGGCCTCGTCGGCAGCGACGGCCAACCTACCGTCCGCCACCGGCACGGCCCCCGAACGGCCGGTCACACGTTGCGCAAGAGGTCTTGGTACGCGACCTCGGCGTCGTTCGAGGGCTCCTTCGGCAGGCCGAGCGCTCGCTCGCCGAGGGTGTTGCGTTGGATCTCGTCGGTGCCACCACCGAGCGACATCCCGCGGCAGTTGAGCACGTGGTACTGCCAGTAGTCGCTCTCCTCGTCGCCGGCCTGCCACGCCACACCCGCAGGGAACCGCAACGAGGCGGCCACATCGGCGGCGAAGCGACCCTGGCGGGTGCGCCACAGCTTGCCGATCGAAGGATGCGCGCGGCGCCGGCCGAGCCAACCCATGATCCGCTCGCCGGTGTGGGCGATCGCCAGCTGCTGTCGCACGACCGGGTCGTCCACACGACCGTGTGCGCGCGCCAGCGCGATCAGCTGCTTGGTGGGCAGCGGGTTGCGGCCGGTCTTGCGCTGCTCGTCGCGGCTGCCCGACACCGAGCTCGTCCCCGTCGCCACCCGCTCGTGGGCGAGCAGCGCGGTCGCCATCCGCCAGCCGTCGTTCAGGCCGCCCACCACCCACGACGCCGGCACCCGGGCCTCGTCGATGAACACCTCGTTGAACTCGGCCACACCGGTCATCTGGCGCAACGGCCGCACCGTCACGCCGGGTTGGTGCATCGGCAGCACGAGCATGGTGATCCCGCGGTGCTTGGGCGAGGTCGGATCGGTGCGGGCGAGCAGGATCGCGAGATCGGCCCGGTGCGCGCCCGAGGTCCACACCTTCTGACCGGTGACGATCCACTCGTCGCCGTCGCGCACCGCCCGTGTGGCCAGCGACGCCAGGTCGGAGCCCGCGTTCGGTTCGGAGTACAGCTGGCACCAGATCTCGTCGCCGCGCAGCCCCGGTGCGATGAAGCGCTGCTGCAGCTCGGCCGAGCCGTGGTCGCGGATCACCGGGAGCGCCATCCCGATACCGATGCCGAACACGGCGTCGACCGCGGGCACCCGGCCGTGGCTCTCCTCGGCCCAGATCGCGTGTTCCATCGGCCGGTCGCCGGCACCGCCGTACTCGACCGGGTACCCGAAGCCGGCGAGGCCGGCGTCGTACAGGGCGGCGCGCCACGCCTTGGCGCGGATCACCACCGCCGGGCCGTCCTCGTCCTCACCGCCGCCCTCGCCGCCGTTCGCACCGCCGGGGACGGCGTCGAGCATCGACGGCACCCCGTCGAGGAACGCACGCACCCGCGACCGAAAGGCCGCGAGGTCGGGCTCGTCGGCTGCGCTCACGGTCGGGCCCCGGCGGCCAACGCGGCGAACCAGGCGTCGGGATCGTCGAGCCGCCCACGCAGGCGGTCCCACACCCGCGCGACCGCCGTCCGCCCCGCGGCCGGATGGCCGGCGATGCGGTCGGCGAGCTGCTCGGCGCGCTCGACCACCTGCTCGTCGTCGACCACCTCCGCGACCACGCCCATCCGCAGCAGCTCGGCCGCCGGGATCCGGTCGCCGAGCAGGGTGATCCGGTCGCCGAGCGCCGGGCTGTGTCGCAGGTGCAGCCACGCCTGGCACATCGGTGCGGCGACGCCCATCGCGATCTCCGACACCTGCAGGAACGAGCCCCGCCCCGCCACCACCACGTCGGCGGCGAGTGCGAGCGAGGCGCCGGCGTTGATCGCGAAGCGCTCGAGCGCCACCACCACCGGCACCTCTGCCCGGTACAGCGCGCAGTGCACCTCGGCCCAGGCGGTGACGGGTTCGGCGCGCAGGTCGTCGCCGGCCACCTTGAGGTCGATCCCGGAGCAGAAGGAACCGCCGGCCCCGCGCAGCAGGATGCAGTGCACCGACGGATCGGTGCCGAGCGAGTCGATCGCGTCGCGGAGCTGCACCGCGAGCGACGCCGTGATCGCGTTCTTCCGGTCCGGTCGGTTCAGCACGACGTCGGCGCGGGCACCCACGCGCTCCACCAACACCTCGGCATCGCCCGCACCTGCGGCTGTGTCGGCCATCGTCGCCCCCTCGTGCTCGTCGGCGCGCGGGAGCGTACACAGGGCCGCGGCGGCGCTCCGGCACCGATCACGGCGCGCCCACCGCATACGGTCGCGACATGGGCGACGGGGGCGAGCCGGGTCTGTCGAGGACCGACATCCACATCGAGACCGACGAGGGATCGATGGGCACCTACGTGGTGCGACCCGACCACGATCGCGTGGCACCGCTGGTGGTCTTCCTGATGGACGCGCCGGGGAAACGACCGTTGCTGCACCGGATGGCCGACCGGATCGCGGCCTGGGGATTCCACGTGATGCTGCCGAACCTGTACTACCGGGTCACCCCGCACTTCGAGCTCGATTTCGCGAGCGCGGCCTCGTTCGAACGGATGCGAGAGCTCATGTTCGCGATGGGCAACAACATGGCCAGCCGCGACGTCGGCGCACTGGTCGCACACGCCGCGGACGATCCCCGCGTCGACACGTCCGCGATCGGTGTCGTCGGCTACTGCATGAGCGGTCCGTTCGCGCTGTACGCCGCCGCGGTGCACGCCGACGTGGTTCGCGCCGCGGCGTCGTTCTACGGCACCCGTCTCGCCACCGACCGGCCCGACTCGCCGCACGCGAACCTGCAGCGGATCGTCGGCGAGATCTACGTCGCCTGCGCCGAGCACGACGAGTACGCCCCGCCCGAGACGGTCGACGCCTTCGAGGCGGCGATGCACGAGTCCGGCGTCCGCGGCCGGCTCGAGCGCTACGCCGGCATGCACCACGGCTTCGCGTTCACCGACCGCCCGCAGCACGACCCCGACGGCGAGCGTCGTCACTGGGAGGCGCTCGCCGACCTCTTCGCCCGGAACCTGCGCGCCGCGCCGACCTGACCGGTTGACTGTCGCGATGGCACGCCTCTTCGTGGCGGTGTGGCCGCCCGACGACGTGGTGGCCGAGCTCACCGCACTCCCCCGCAAGGACCGACGCGGCGTCCGCTTCGTCGACCCCGATCGCTGGCACATCACGCTGCGGTTCCTGGGCGAGGCCGACCCCGAGGCGGTGCTCGACGCGCTCGACGGGCTCGTGCCCGCGCCCGCCACGGTGCACCTCGGGCCGGGCGTCGACGTGCTCGCCGAACGGGCACTCGTCGTGCCCGTGACCGGGCTCGACGAGGCGGCGCGCGACGTGACGGATCGGACCAAGCACCTGGGCGAGCCACCGCGCAAGCGGTTCGTCGGACACCTCACACTGGCGCGGATCAAGCCGTACGCCGACCTGCCGTCCGCGATCGGGGCGCGTGTCGACGAGCGCTTCGAGCTCGACGAGGTCGCGCTGGTGCAGAGCCGCCTGCGTCCCGAGGGCGCCCGTTACGAGACGCTCGCCACCTGGCCCGTGGGCTGACGCCGCTTCGAGGTCCACAGCGCGACCGCGCCGGCCCACAGCAGACCGATCGCGAACCAGATCGTCGAGTCGTCACCGCCGGTCGCCGGCAGGGTTCCGGGAGCCGTCACCGACACGCCGAGGTTGGTGGAGCGCACGCTGCCGTCGGCGGCCAGGCCGTTCGCCTGCAGGGTGTACGCGCCGGCACCCAGCTGCTGGAGCCCCGAGCTGCCGAGGAACGCACCGAACGGCGTGACGCCGAGCGAGGCGAGCTCGATCGGGGTGCCGCCGTTCTGCGGGATGGCCCACACGCGCACCGTCGTGCCCGGCGCGAAGCCGCTACCGCTCACGAGCGCCTGGCACTGGGTGCCGAGGCGCAGTGCGAGCCCGCCGCCGCTCGTGCTGGTGACACCGCTGCCCGAGCCGTTCGGACAGTTGCCCTGCAGACCGAGCACCACCCCGCCCGGCTGGGTCACCTGCAGCGCGCTCGGCCCGGCGACCGACAGACTCGACTCGATCGCCGTGCCGCCGACGAAGACCTGGGCAGTGCCGACGGGCGGCACGGGAAGCGACCCGCCCTGCGGGATCGGCGCGGCCGGCACCGTCGGCATCGTCGTCGTGGTCGTGGTCGGGGCCGCGGTCGTCGTCGGCGCTGCGGTGGTGGTCGGGGCCGAGGTCGTGGTCGGGGCAGCGGTCGTCGTGGTCGTCGACGACGAGGTCGTGGTCGGGGCCGCGGTGGTGGTCGGGGCCGCGGTCGTCGTGGTGGGCGGGAGCGTCGTGGTCGTCGTGGTCGTCGTGGTCGTCGTGGTCGTGGTCGTCGTGGTCGTGGTGGTCGGCGCGACCGACACGATCTGGAACGTCTGCACCACCGGCGTCGCCGACCCGTAGGTCTGGCCGCTGTTGGTGCCGCCCTCCTGCGTGGCCGTCACGGAGCACGTGCCGATCGAGACCGGCACCACCTGCAGACCGCTGATCGTGCACACGCCCGGCGTGGTCGACGTCAGGGTCACGGTCAGGCCCGAGCTCGCCGTGGCACCCGAGTCGACGTTGCCGCCGGCCAGCGCGTAGGGACCCGGCATCGAGAAGGTGATCGCCTGCGCGTTCTGTGCGATCAGCAGCGTCAGCGTGTTCGCCGCGACGCTCTGGTCCAGACCGTCGTGCACCCGGAACTGCACGGCCGCGTCGGCCGTGCCCGTGTAGCGGAGTCTGCCCGCCACGACGTCGGCGACACCGATCTCGTCGGTGACCGCCACGGTGACCCAGCCGCTGCCGGTGTCGTACTCGAGCACCCCGTCGCCCGGTGCGGGCACGGCGGTCACGATCACCTTGGCGAACGGGTTGTCGTCGGGGTCGGTGTACGCACCGAAGGCGGTGAGGTCGAGCGTGGTGGGCGAGCCCACCGGGACGTACTTCGTCACGTCCGTCGACGCCGGCGGCTGGTTGAACGAGTTCGTGTGCACGCCCGTGGTGCAGCCGCAGCTCGCCCACGGGTCGGCGACGAACAGCAACCCGAAGTAGCCGAGCTTGCCCGAGGCGACGTTGCCGAACACCGCTCGGAACGAGGACATCGAGTCGTACGTCACCTGCACCCGGTCCTGCGGCCGGTTCGACCCGTTGTTGTTGTAGGTCGCGAGGAAGCGCACCACACCGGCCGACGGGTTGAGCACGCTGAGCGCCGAGTCGTCGGTCACCGTGTACGACTGGAAGCCGGTCATGTCGACGTACTGGAAGTCGCTGCTGCCGCTCGAGTCGATGTCGATCGAGGTCACCTTGACGTGCTGGAGCACGATCGGGATGCCCGAGCCGGCACCCGTGTAGGTACCGCCCTCGTAGAAGTCGAAGTCGAAGGTCGCGGTCCCGTTCGCCGACGAGGTCGTCATGTCGACCTGGAAGTTCTCGCTCGCCACCGTGCCCGGGATCGGGTTCGAGCTCGACGCGCTGCCCTGGTTGTCGTAGTTGCCGACGGTGGCGCCGGCCAGGGTGGTCGTCACGACGGCGTCGACCACGTGGCCGCCGACCGTCGCCACGTTGCGATACACCACGACGTGCCCCGAGCTCTGGCCGCTCGGGTTCGACAGGCCGGTGCCGCTGTCGGTCGCGCTGTACACGAACTTCAACGGCGTCCCGCTCATGTCGAGTTCGGTGACCGCCCGCACGGGCGCCGCCGGAGCGGTCACCACGACCGTCAGGGCGGTGGCCGCGGTGGCGAGGACGAGCGACAGACGACGACGGAACAGCACGGAAACACGAGACCTTCTCCGGTCGTGAGGCCGACCGGTCGCCGAGGGACCGTCTGGCGACGACGGCGCCCCGGCACGCAAGGTCAGGCCGTCGTGACGAGCCATCCGCCACAGCCGCCACCGTGCGTCACCCGCGCCCACGGACGGTCGTTCCCTCGCTCGATCGGTCCACGAGCGAACCCCGGAATCGCACCGGTTCGCGGTGGGAATCGGTCGTGGTACGTTCCGACGCGTGACCGCCCCGTCGAGCACGCCGCTCCCCGCCGACGCTCCCGGACCCGCCACATCGGACGTGCCCGACACCAGCGCGGCAGCCGACCGAGACGAGCACCGCGAGCTCGACGAACTCTTGCTCGACCGCATCGACGCGCTGCGCGTGTTGCGCGCCGACGACGACGAGCAGAAGGGCGCGCTGCTCGAGCAGATCGCGGGCAGCGGCAAGGTCGAGCAGGCCATCGTCAGCGAGCTGAGCAAGGTGCGACCACTGTGGCGGCCCGACCGGTTCGAGGAGGCGCACCGCCTGGCGATGCGCTCGCTCGAGGTGCTCGACCGCAACGGGGCTCGAGGCGCCAAGATGCCCCGCATCGGGCCCCTCGCCCCGGTCGCCGGCTATGTGGTGGGGCTGCTCACCCGCTGGATCGTGAAGGGCCATCAGAACTCGCTCGTCACCTCGATCCGCAAGCTCTACGAACGCCGCGAGGCCAACGCCGTGTGGGGCAGCCCCGAGCACGTGATGCTGCGACGGGCGCGCATCGACGCCGGTCGGGTCGAGGCCGGCTACCAGGGCAACCCGCTCGGCCTGCCCACGTTCCTGCTCGGCGGTGCTGCGCTGTCCAGCATCGTCACCGGCCTCCGGTCGCTCATCACCACCGCGATCGACGGCATCGTCGGCACCGTCGTGCTCGCCGTGGTGCTCGGGCTGGTCTTCAGCGGCCTCGCCTGGTCGGCGCTCTACGCCGCCGGTGTCGCGCGGCGGCGCATCCGACTCACCACCGATCAGCCGATGAAGGCGTTGTGGGAGACCATCGGTGCGGCCGGCAGCCCGCCGAAGGATGCGTCGTACAGCTTCGCCGTGCTGGCGATCGTGCTCCTGGTGCTGTTGTGGATCCTCGTGCCGGCCGCCGTGTGGCTCGTGGTGGGCAAGCTCTGATCAGCGGTCGCCGGTCGGCCCGAAGTACGTGGCCCACGGATCGACGTCGTCGGGCACGGGTGCCGGCGGTGGCGGGGCGGATGGCCGGGGTGCGGCCGCAGCCGGGGTCTGCGGCGTGTACGCCGGCGTGACCGGCCCCTGTCCCGATGGCGTCCAGGTGTCGGTGCGCGGCGGCTGCGGCGCGTAGGTCGGCGGCGGCACGGCCTGATGGGCGGGCTGATGCGCGGCGGGGTGCCCGGCGGTCGTCGGACCGCTCGCCGGGCGAGCGCGAGGCGGCGACTGCACCACGGTGCCGCGCCGGTACACGTCGTCGCGCTCCGGCCACAGCGACGGGACGAACGACACGACGATCGCGGCCACGCCGCCGACGACCAGCGCGATCGCGACCGGCATCACACCGTCGACCGACGACCTGACCGCGGCCTCGACGATCTTGTCGACGTCGCTCGCCCACGCGCGAGCGCCGGCGACGATCAGCACCGGGAGCAACGCCCAACCGACACCGCTGCAGACGGCCCACAACCCCACGCGACGCAGGACGCCACGTCGGTCGCCGAAGGCGAACGCGATCGCTGCCAGGACGGCCGCGGCGATGGCCAGCAGAGTGGTGGCCGACTCGGCGGCGGTGCGCAGCGGCGCCACCCCCGGTGGGTGGAATTTCGGCAGCGTGATCTCGGGGAGCACGCCGTCGGGCAGGGCAACCGCCAGTTCCGGGTTCAGCACGGCCACCTGGTCACGCACGGCCGCGAGCATCGCGTTGGTGTCGATCGTCGTGTCACGCTCGTCCTCGACACCGAGGGCGTTCGCGTGCGCGGCGCCGAACGCCGAGATCACGTCGGCGCTGACCCGCGGGTCGGCGAGTGCGGTCTCGACGGCGGCCTCGACCAGGTCGATGTTCGACCGGTCGATCCCCGACGCGCGCACGAGCTGGAGCGCGAACGAACTCGCCACCTGCTGGCGGGCGGCGTCGTCGTCGATGATCGCGGTGGCCATCTCCTCGGAGCGTGCCGGATCGCCGATCGTGCGCAGGTACACCCAACCCGCCCACGACAACGACGCGCACAACACCGCCAACGACGTCAGCATCCTCGATGCCATCCGTCCCAGCACCCTGCCTCCTCGCGGTCGTCCGGGCGACCTGCCGCCCGGGGGTGGTCCCCGTTTCGATCGTCCGGTGTTCCGGCGTTGTGTCAGCATCGCAGAATGACGCAGTTGTTTGTGGGCGGTCGAGTGTTCACCGCCGATCCCTCACTCCCCTGGGCGGAGGCGTTGGTCGTCGACGGCGACCGGATCACGGCCGTCGGCGACCGCGACACGTGCACCGCCGCGGCCGGCGACGGCGCCGAGGTCGTCGACGCGTCCGGGTGCGTCCTGCTGCCCGGCTTCGTCGACGGCCACTCGCACCTGCTGATGACCGGCAGTGCGCTGTCGCAGGCCCAGCTCCGAGACGCCACCACGCTCGACGAGATCAGACGCCGCCTGGTCGAGTGGGCGGAGGCCAACCCCGACTCGCCCTACGTGCTCGGCACCAGCTTCCTCTTCGACGCGGTGCCCGACAACGAGCCCACCCGGCACATGCTCGACGACCTGTTCCCCGACAAGCCGGTCTTCATCGACTCGTTCGACCTGCACTGCGGTTGGGTCAACACCGCGGCGCTCGAGCTGATGGAGATCACCGACGACACCGCCGACCCGATCGGCGGCGAGATCCGTCGCGACGCCGACGGCCGAGCCACCGGCTACCTGCTCGAGACCGCGTTGCACGACCACATGTGGCGGCTGCTCGCCCGAGTCGACGAACCCACCCGCGACCGGCACCTCGCCGTCGCGATGCGGGCCCTCAACGAGTCCGGCACCACCACCGCGATCGACATGGCGGTCGACGGCGACGACGCCGGCGCGTTCTCCCGCGCCGAGCAGCACGGCACGCTGAGCCTGCGCGTGATCGGGCACTGGATCATCCGCAACACCGGCGACGACGCCCGCAACCTCGCACAGGTCGAGGAGGCGGCACGACGCCGCGACGAGCACACCGGGCCGATGTTCCGCGTCGCGGGCATCAAGCTCGTCACCGACGGCACCATCGACGCCTGCACGGCGGCGATGGTCGAGCCGTACACCACCGGGGGCAACTGCGACCCCATCTGGCCGCGCGAGCGGCTCGAGCCGGTCGTCGAGCTCGCCGACCGCCTCGGCCTGCAGGTCGCGTGCCACGCGATCGGCGACCAGGCGGTCCGCAACGCGATCGACGCGATCGAACGGGCGCAGCGCATCAACGGCACGGGCGCCAACCGGCACCGGATCGAGCACCTCGAGTACGCCGACCCGGCCGACATCCCACGCCTCGGCGCGAACGGCATCACCGCCTCGATGCAGCCGGTGCACTGCGATCCTGCCATCGCCGGCAACTGGGCCGAGATGATCGGACCGGAGCGCGCGCAGCTCGGTTTCGCGTGGCCGGAGTACCTGCGCTCCGGCGCCACGCTGGCGTTCGGCACCGACACCCCCACGGCACCGCACATGCCGCTGCCCAACATGTACATCGGCGCCACGCGGCGGTCGCCCACACGTCCCGACCTCGAGCCGTTGCGCCCCGACTTCGCGCTTCCCGTCGACGAGACGATCGTGCACGGCACCGCGGACGCGGCGTGGGCGAGCTTCGAGGAGGACCGGCTCGGCGTGCTGAAGGTCGGCGCGTGCGCCGACCTCGTGATGATCGACGACGATCCGTTCGCCCACGGCGCCGAGGCGCTGCTCCGCGCTCGAGTGCGGCGCACGGTCGTGGCCGGTCGGACGGTGTTCGAGGCCTGACGGTCGCCGCCGCCACGCTCAGCCCGACGAGACGGCCCGGTCCTCCTGGGTGAGGGTGTAGCTGAGCTCGACGGTCACCCGTTCGCCGCGGCGTTCCGACAGCAGCTCCGCCAGCCGCCACGCCGGTTCCGGCTTGCGAGGGCCGGTCACGTCGAGCTCGACCGTGGCGACCGTGCCGTCGGTGCTCGCGTCGACGCGGACCACGCTCACCGACGGGTCCCATTCGGCGACCACGTCGGCCACCTGCTGCTCGAACGCGTTGTCGCGCAGAACGTTGCGCGAGTAGAAGCCGAGCGGCACGGCCACCAGGGCGACGAGTGCGATCCAGAGCAGCAGGCCGAGGCGCGCCTGGCGTGCCGTGCTGCGGGTCGTCGTGTCGGCGAAACCCCACCACGCCATCGCCGCCGTGGCGCCGAGCACGAGCGCCCCGAAGTTGGTGGCCACGGCCAAGGCGGCCTGGCGCATCTCGTCGCCCCGATCGGAGGCGACGAACAACCCGATCGCGGCCAGCGGCGGCTCGACGGTGACCGACACGGCCACACCCGACAGGGCACCCGCGGCCTCGGTGCGCATCGTCGCATAGCCGGCCGCCACGCCGGCGGCGAGCGCGATCCCGAGGTCGAGCAGCCCTGGCCGCGTGAGCGCGAACAGCTGCGAGGGCAGCACCGAACGCTCGAGCTCGGCCGCGAACACACTGCCCACCACGAACGACGACGTGATGCTGAGCGCCATCCCGACGAGCACCACGAACGCCGCGTCGGCGAGCCGCGATCCCCATCCCTGGATCAGTGCGCCGGCGATCGCGAGCAATGGCGTGATGAACGGGCCGAGCAGCATCGCTCCGATCACCGCCGGGGCGCTGTCGAGCAACAGGCCCATGGCTGCGATCGCACTCGACAGCAAGCTGAGCACCACGAAGTTGCGCACGTGCGGCGAGCCGAGCCGAGCACGAGGGTAGAGGTGGTCGACGACGGCGCGGCGCTGCTCGCCGCTCATCCGTTGCCGACGCAGCGCCGCGGACCGGACGTGCTCAGCCACCGTCGCCCTCCTGGTCCGAGGTGTCGGTCGTGTCGGTCGTGTCGGTCGTGTCGGTCGTGTCGGTCGTCTCGGTCGTGGGTGGTGGCAGCGGGCGCGTCGTCACGTCGGCCGGCCACGACGCGTCGATCTCGGCGAGCACCGAGCGCAGCCGGGCACCGCCGAGCCACGACGTCATCCCCGACCAGAACGTGCCCACACCCACCTCGGGCGGCATCAGATCGGACGCGTCGAACCGCACGACGTCGGCCTCGCGCACCAACTGCGCGAGCCACCGGTCGAGCGGCTCGCGGTAGCGGTCGAGCGGGACCCGCTCGTCGGACGAGACGAAGCCGCCGATCCCGGCGCGCTGGGAGGCGGCCTCGGTGGTCGTCAGGTACGTGGCCAGCCGCACCACATCGGCGTCGTCGGAGAAGCGCACCACCACGGTGCCTCCCACCACCAGCGGTGCCTCGCCGCCGTCGGCCGCCGGCAGGGGGAAGGCCCACAGGTCGCCGTCCGGCGAGATCTCGACGTCACGATCGAGGTAGCGCGGCAGGAAGCTGGCCTGCCGGTGCAGCAGACACGACCGCGGCGAGTCGAGCAGCTCGCGGGCGGCGTCCTCGACGGTGAGCTCGACCGCGGCACGGTTGCCGCCGGCCACCTGGTCGGGTTGCAACGCGATCGCACCGAAGCGCTCGATCGCGTCGACGATCGCCGGATCGGTGAACGGCACCTCGTGGTCGACCCACCCGTCGTACACGTCCGGTCCGGCGAACCGCAGGACCAGGTCCTCGACCCAGTCGGTGGCCACCCAGCCGGTCGCGCCGTCGGCGCGGATGCCGATGCACCACGGCGTGCGGCCGGCGACGGCCAGTTCGCGCGTCATCCGGTCGAGTTCGTCCCAGGTGTCGGGCACCTCGAGGCCGAGCTCGGCGAAGGCGCTCGGCGAGTACCAGACGAGGCTCTTGACGGTGAGCTCGTACCACGCGCCGTAGCGCATGCCGTCGACCGTGAGCAGGTCGGTGAGCGCGGCATCGACCCCGCCCTCGCCGGCCGCGCGGGTGTCGATCGCAGGCAGCGCGAAGCCGTCCTCGACCAGCGTGTCGAGCAGCCCGGGCTGGGGCAGCATCACCAGGTCGGGCGGATCGCCGCGACGCAACCGCTCGAGCAGGTCGCTCTCGAAGCTGGACGAGCCGACGTAGCGCACGTCGATGCCGGTGTCGCGTTCGAACGCCGCCATCCCCGCGACCACGTCGTCGACGTCGGCGTCGCTCAACGTGCCGAACACGCTGACCACCTCGGTCGGGCGCGCACCCTCGTCACCGCACGACACGGCCACGAGGCCGGCGACGAGGCCGAGTGCCGCGACGGTGACCGCGGTCGGATGGGTTCTGCCTCGCCGACGCCGCACGGTCCGAGACCGTACCGCGGCGTCGCCGTGTCAGCGGGTGAGCTCGAGGCCGTCGAGGGTGCCGGCGGCCCGCCACGCGTCGAGCACCTTGATGAACTCGATCGCACCGTTGCCGTAGCTGCCGTTGCGCACACTGCGGTCGCCGGGCTTGCCCTCGTTGTTGTAGTAGCCCGGCGTGCAGGCCTCGAGGAACTTCTGGTTGTTCACCGCCAGCCGGACGATCGTGTCGACCCACGCCTGCTCGGCTGCGTCGCTCGCCTCGACGACCCGCACGTCGTTCGCGAAGGCGTGCTCGAGGATGTAGGCGCAGTGCCGTGCTTGTTCGTCGATCATGTGCGGGAAGTTGACGGTGAAGCCCGACTGCACGTTGCTGAAGATGAAGCAGTTGGGGAAGCCCCGGCTGTGCATGCCGTGCAGCGTGGACGCACCGTCGGCCCATTTCTCGGTGAGCGAGATCCCGTCACGGCCGTACAGCTCGTACCCCGACCGGCGGGTGTAGTCGGTGCCGACCTCGAAGCCCGTCGCGAAGATGATGCAGTCGAGCTCGTACTCGACCCCGTTGGCCACGATGCCCCGCTCGGTGATCCGTTCGACACCGCGCCCCTGGGTGTCGACGAGCGTGACGTTCGGTCGGTTGAACGTGGCGAGGTACTCGTCGTGGAAGCACGGCCGCTTGCAGAACTGGCGGTAGTACGGCTTCAACGCCTCGGCGGTGTTCGGGTCGTTGACGATCGTCTCCACACGCGAGCGGATCGACTCCATCTTCTCGAAGTCCGCCAGCTCGACCGCCTCGGCCGGGTCGGTACCCGCGGCGATCGCACCCTTGCGCATCATGATCAGCAGCTTGCCGATGATGTCGGTCCAGCCGTCGTTCACCAGGTCCTCGGGTTCGAACACACCCGACACGAGGTTGTTGAAGTTCTCCATGCGGCGTCGCTGCCAACCCGGCTCGAGCGACGACGCCCACTCGGGGTCGGTCGGCCGGTTGTCGCGCACGTCGATCGACGACGGCGTGCGCTGGAAGACGTAGAGCTCCTTCGCCGCCTCGCCGAGGTGGGGCACGCACTGCACGGCGGTGGCACCGGTGCCGATGATGCCGACCCGCTTGTCGGCCAGGCCGGTGAGTCCGCCCGTCGAGTCGCCGCCGGTGTACGCGTAGTCCCAGCGACTCGTGTGGAACGTGTGGCCCTGAAACGACTCGATGCCGGGGATGCCCGGCAGCTTCGGCCGGTGCAGCGGGCCGTTGGCCATCACCACGAACCGGGCGCGCATCGCATCGCCGCGGTTGGTGCTGATCACCCATCGCGCGTCGCGGTCGTCCCAACGCAGCTCGGTGACCTCGGTCTGGAAGCAGGCGTCGCGGTAGAGGTCGAAGTGACGGCCGATCGCGCGGCTGTGCTCGAGGATCTCGGCCGCCTTGGAGTACTTCTCCTTCGGCAGGTACCCGACCTCTTCGAGCAACGGCAGGTAGATGTACGACTCGACGTCGCACGCGGCACCCGGGTACCGGTTCCAGTACCACGTGCCGCCGAAGTCACCGCCCTTCTCGATGACCCGCAGGCTCTCGACACCGGCCTCGCGGAGACGGGCCCCGGCGAGCAGCCCGCCGAAGCCACCGCCGATGACGGCGACGTCGACGGTGTCGTGGAGCGGCGGGCGCTCGACGCGTTCGACGTACGGGTCGTCGAGGTAGTGGGCGAACCTGCCGGCGACCTCGATGTACTGGTCGTTGGCATCGGCACGGAGCCTGCGGTCGCGCTCCTCGCGGTACTTCTCGCGGAGCGCATCGGGATCGAACGCGAGCGTGGACATCTCCTCGGTCTAGTCGGCCGCGTCCGCGTCGATCGGGTCGAGCGGCAGCAGCGCCACCACGCGCGTGCCCTGCCCGGGCGCCGAGTGCACGGCGAGCGAACCCTGCAGCCCCTCGGCACGCTGCCGCATGATCGACAACCCGAAGTGGCCGCTGGGCGCTGGTGCAGCCGTGTCGAAACCCGACCCGTCGTCGGCGACCGTGATCACCAGCACGTCACCCTCGGCGCGCACTGCGACGTCGATGCGGTGCGCACCCGAGTGCGCGGACGCGTTGATCATCGCCTCGGCGACGATTCGATAGGCGGTGGCGAGCACGAGCCCGGGCAGGGTCGTGCGCGGCCCGGCATCCACCTCGACGGAGAACTCGGCCTCACCGCGTTCGTGGAGGTCGTCGGCCAGATCGCCGACATGGTGGGCGAAGGTGTCGACGCTCGAGTCGACGGGCAGCGACCGCAACCGGCCGAGCACGTCGCGCAGCTCCTGGTTGGTCTCGGCGAGCGAACGCGCGACGTCGCGGGCCAGCCGGGCGAGCTCGGCGTCGTCGTCGTCGGCACGACCGTCGAGACGCGTGGCGAGCGTGGTCAGCCTGAGCCACGCGGCCGACAGCGCCTGCAACGGGCCGTCGTGGATGTCGGCCGCGATGCGGTCGCGCTCGGCGTCCGACGCGGCGAGCGCCTCACGCTGCAGTTCGGCTTCGCGTGCCGCAGCGGTCTCCGCCGCCGTGACGTCCATGACGACGCCGATGAGTTCGTGCGGACGTCCGGGGACGACGCTTCCACGGCTCTGCACGGTCTTCGCCTCGCCATTCGGCCCGACGAGCCGGTACGTCATCGAGTACGGCTCGCCCGCGGCGACGGCCTGGTCGATGGTGGCTCGCACGAGATCTCGGTCGTCGGGATGGATGCGAGTCGCCAGCTCGGCCCGCGACCGGGGTGCCGCGGGCGTGCCGACGTCGTGGATGATCCGGAACCAGGAGTTGCCCCGGACGCTCCCGTCCCGCAGATCGTGCCGCCACACGCCGAGTCGCGCCGCGTCTGCGAGCAGGCTCTCGCGCAGTTCGTGCTCGTCGAGGGTCCGGTGGACGGCGGCCGTGATCAGCACCGCCGCGAACCCGATGCACCGACGTCCCGCCACATCGACGGGGAAGACGACGACGTCGCGTTCACGCCCGTCGCCCCAGGCGAGCACCGCGTCGACCCGACGTTCGAGGCCCGTGATCAACACGGCCACGACGTCATCGGTGAGCATCCCGGGGCGTTGGACGTCACGGAGATGACGGCCCGTCATCCCGTCGACCGTCTGCTTCATGGATCGAGCAGTCGTCTCCGAGGCCCACACGATCCGGAGCTCGTCGTCGAGGAGCATCAGTGCGACGGGAGCGAAGTCACCCAGGACCGAGGGCAGCGCCGCCACCAACGCCTCAGGGGCTCGCGTCGTCGGCGTCGATCCCTGCGGATCCTCCATGCCCCCGCACCGTAGACGACACCGTGTCGTCCCCAGGTGGACGGCGCGAGGTCGGGTACCGTCGAGCGATGCCCGAACCCGACGACCACGTGCCGGCCGACCGCGGCCTCACCGCCGAACAAGTGGCCGAGCGGGTGGCCCGTGGCCAGGTGAACGCCGTCCCGGCAGCACCGACGCGCACCGTCGGTCAGATCGTGCGGGCCAACGTGCTCGCGCCGATCAACCTGATCGTCGGCGTGCTCGCCGCGCTGGTGATCGCCGCGGGCTCGCCGAAGGACGCGCTGTTCGCCGGGGTGATCGTGGCCAACAGCGTGATCGGCGTGGTGCAGGAGCTGCGCGCCAAGCGCGTGCTCGACCAGTTGAGCGTGGTGAACGCGCCACGCGCCCACGTGGTCCGCGACGGCCAGGTGCGCGAGGTGCAGGTGCACGAACTGGTGCTCGACGACGTGGTCGAGCTGCGCGCCGGCGCCCAGGTGGTGGCGGACGGCGCGGTGCTCGTCGACGACAACCTCGAGATCGACGAGTCGCTGCTCACCGGCGAGGCCGACCCCGTGGTGAAGCAGCAGGGCGACGAGGTGCTGAGCGGCAGCGCGGTGGTGGCCGGCACGGGCCGGGTGCGCATCACCCGCGTCGGCGCCGAGAACTACGCGGCCAAGCTCGCGGACGAGGCTCGCCGGTTCACGCTCGTCAACTCGCCGTTGCGCAACGACGTCAACCGCATCGTCACCTGGGTCGGGCTGATGATCATCCCGGTCGGCCTGCTGCTCGCGAGCAGTCAGTTCCTGCGCCGCGACGAGCGGTGGCAGGACGCCGTGATCAGCACCGTGGCCGGTCTGGTGGGCATGGTGCCCGAGGGCCTCGTGCTGCTCACCAGCGTGGCGTTCGCGGTCGGTGTGGTGCGCCTCGCGGGCCAGCGCTGCCTGGTGCAGGAGCTGCCCGCGATCGAGGTGCTCGCCCGGGTCGACGTGCTGTGCGCCGACAAGACCGGCACGATCACCGAGGGGTCGCTGGCGCTCGCCGACGTCGAGGTGCTGCAGCCCGACGTCGAACGCAGCGAGGTCGACGACGTGCTCGCGGCGATGGCCCGCCTCGACCCCGACCCCAACGCGACGGCCCGTGCCCTCGCCGACCACTACCCCAACGATCCTCACTGGTCGATGACGGCACGCACCCCGTTCTCGTCGGGTCGCAAGTGGAGCTCGATGACCTTCGACGACCACGGCACGTGGGTGCTCGGTGCGCCCGAGAACGTGCTCGGCGACCAGTGGTCGGGCGATCTGCGCGTCACCGTCGAACGGCACGCCGCCGAGGGCGCGCGGGTCCTCGTGCTGGCTCGCGGCGAGGTCGCCGGCGAGTCCCTGGCCGACGTACGGCCGATCGGTCTGGTGCTGCTCGAGGACGTCGTGCGCGACGACGCCCCCGACACGCTCCGGTTCTTCGCCGACCAGGGCGTGACACTCAAGGTCATCTCCGGCGACAACAACGTCACCGTCGGGGCGGTCGCCCGCCGGGCCGGGCTCGAACAATGGGAGCTGAACGTCAACGCGCAGACGCTGCCGCCCGATGACGACGAGTCGTTCGCCGACGCGATCGAGGGCTCGGCCGTGTTCGGCCGGGTGACCCCGCACCAGAAGCGGGCCATGGTGCGCGCGCTGCAGGCACGCGGCCACGTGGTGGCGATGACCGGCGACGGCGTGAACGACGTGCTCGCGCTGAAGGACGCCGACTGCGGCGTCGCCATGGCGTCCGGCAGCGAGGCCACCCGCGGCGTCGCCCAGCTGGTGCTGATGGACTCGAACTTCTCGGCCCTGCCCGCCGTGGTGGCCGAGGGCCGACGGGTGATCAACAACATCGAGCGGGTCGCCAGCCTGTTCCTCGCCAAGACCACGTACTCCGTGGTGCTGTCCACCCTCACCGGCGTCTTCGCGCTCGCCTATCCACTGCGTCCGATCCACCTGTCGATCCTCAGCTGGTTCACGATCGGCGTGCCGGCGTTCTTCCTCGCACTCGAACCGAACGCCGACCGGGTGCAGGCCGGCTTCCTGCGGCGTGTGCTCGGCCGCTCGGTCCCCGCCGGCCTCGTGATCGCCGGGCTCACCCTCGGGGTCTTCGCGATCGTGCAGCTCGACGACGCGATCGACGGCGACCGGGCCCGCAGCGTCGCCGTGCTGGTCGCCGGCTCGATCGCGCTGATGAACCTCGCCCGGGTGGCGCAACCTTTCAACCGGCTGCGCGCCACGCTCGTCGTCGCGATGGTGGTGCTGTTCGCTCTCGCGTTCGTGCTGCCGTTCGGCCGCGATCTGTTCGAGCTGCCGCTCGCCGAGCCGTGGGCGTACGGGCTCGCCACGGCCGCGATCGTCGTCGCCTGGCCGTTGCTCGTGCTCGGCGCGCGCGTCGCGGCGCGGGTGCACCGGCCGGGTAACGTGCGCGCCGATGACACACATCCATGACCTCACGATGACGTCGATCACCGGTGATCCGGTGAACCTCGGCGACTTCGCCGGCAAGGTCCTGCTGATCGTCAACGTCGCGAGCGCTTGAGGCCTCACGCCTCAGTACGCAGGTCTGCGTACGCTCCACGAAGATCACCAGGACCAGGGTTTCGCGGTGCTCGGGTTCCCCTGCAACCAGTTCGGTGCGCAGGAGCCGGGGACCGATGCCGAGATCCTCGAGTTCGCCACGTCGAAGTACGGCGTCACCTTCCCGATGTTCTCGAAGATCGAGGTGAACGGTCCCGGAGCCTGCGAGCTCTACGCCTGGCTGCGTGAGCAGACCGGCGGGGCCGACATCCAGTGGAACTTCGAGAAGTTCCTCGTCGATCGCGAGGGCAACGTCGTCGAGCGATGCAGCCCGATGACCACGCCCGAGGACATCGCCCCGAAGGTCGCCACACTCCTCTGACACGCCGGTAACGTCCGGCCCCGCGTTCCCCCGAACCGCTCTGGCGCTCCGCCGCGCCCGTCCCCGTTCGGAGGACACATGCCCGTCCCACACCGCGCCCGCCCGCGCTCGCGCCGTCGCGCGCTCCGGTTCGAGTACGACACCCATGCGTTCCGGGTGTGGCTCCCCCCGGCCGACGACCCGGTGGTGATCGCGTCGTTCGGCGACGCCGCCTCGTTCGCGTTCGAGCTCCTCGACTGGGAGATCGAGCGCGAAGCCCTCGTGCTGCTCGACGAGCGGCGCCGCGTCACCGCGCTCCTGGTCGATCCGCCGGCGCCCGTCGGTGTGTTGCTCGGCCTGTGCGACCTCCCAGGGCTCGAGGTCGAGTACTGCCAGACCCTGTCGATCGTCACCGGCGAGACCCCGATCGACGGCGCGCCCCCGGCCCGTCACCGCGAGGGCTACTTCGCGCTGCGGCGGTTCCACATGCTGCAGGGGTTGCAGTTGATGGACGTCATCCTGGTCGACCCCGAGCGGGTGCAGAGCCTGGCCATCGCCTGCGATCCCGATCCGGTGTGGTTCGAACCGTGGGAACCCGGCGATCCCGTGGCGGTGCCGCCCGACGACCGACTGGGTTCGGACGGCTGAGCGACCACCCTCGGCGGCGGGCGTGTCGAGGCGGTCGGCAGGGTTGCCTACCATCGCCACCATGACCACCGACACGCCCGTCTCCGAGAACCCCGCCGTGCCCACCGTCTCGGTGGTCACGGGTGCCAACAGCGGGATCGGCCGCGCCACCGCGATCCACCTGGCCGCGCAGGGGCACACCGTGTTCGGGACGGTGCGCAGCATCAGCAAGGCCGGCAAGCTCGAGGCGATGGCGGCCGACGCCGGGGTGCACGTCGAACTGGTCGAGCTCGACATCGCCGACGACGACTCGGTCCGCGCCGGGTTCGCACGGATCCTCGACGCGACCGGCGGTCGGGTCGACGTGCTCGTGAACAACGCGGGGGTCGGCGGCAACGCGGTCGCCGAGGAGTGCCCGCCGTCGCTGTATCTCGACGTGATGAACGTCAACCTGTGCGGCGCGGTGCGGTGCCTGCAGGAGGTGCTACCCGGGATGCGCGAGCGCCGCCGCGGTGCGATCGTGAACATCACCTCGATCGCCGGCCGGATCGCCGCGCTGGCGCAGTCGCCCTATGTGACGTCGAAGTGGGCGCTCGAGGGGCTGAGCGAAGGCCTCGCGCAAGAGCTCGCGCCGTTCGGCATCCGGGTCGCGATCGTCGAGCCCGGCGTCACGAAGAGCGCGATCTTCGCGAAGAACGTCGATGCCCCGAACCAGAGCGGCGCGTACGACGCCGCCTACCGGCGCCTGTTCCAGTTCTACATGGCCGGCATGGCGCACGCGACCGACCCGTTCGAGGTGGCCGCGGTGATCCATCACGCGGTCACCACCGACGAGCCCGAGCTGCGCTATGCGGTCAGCTGGGGTGGCCGCGAGCTGGTCGAGGGCCGCGCCCGGATGAGCGACCAGGACTGGGTGGCGCTCGGCGCCCACGAGGACGACGACGAGTACTACGACGACTTCGCCGCCCGCTTCGACCTCGACCTGCGCCAGCTCTGAGGGCGGGTCCGGCGCTCAGGCGTCGGGCGCGGGCAGCGCCGGCCGGTGCAGCACCGCCCAGGTGGGTGCGATGGTCGCCGCACCGTCGGCCACCGTCGCGTCGCCGTCGACGATCAGGCTGTACTCGGCGCCCGTCGCGCCGGGGAAGACGACCGACACGTGCGGCCGCGCCGTCAGGTTGGCCGCGGTGCCGCGCCCGACGTCGGCCCGCAGCGCACCGTCGACCCACCGTGTCGGCACGGCGAGCGACTGCGCCCGGCCGTCGTCGCGAACCGTCAGCAGGTAGCCCCAGGGTCGGTCCGCCAGGGCTGCGCCGAGCTCGTCGAGTGCCACGGGGATGCTCATGGCCGAAGCCTACGAGCCGGCCGCCGGAGAGTCAGGCGACGCAGAACTCGTTGCCCTCCGGGTCCTGCATCACGGTCCAGATGTGTCCCCACTCGTCGTGATCGGCGACCTTGGTCGCGCCGAGGGCGACGAGGCGTTGGACCTCGGCCTCGCGCCCACCCGACTCGGGGTCGGCGGCCAGGTCGAGGTGCATCCGGTTCTTGGCGGTCTTGCCCTCGGGCACGCCGAGGAACAGCCAGGCGGGCCGCTCGGGAGTGGCCGGGTAGCCGATCGTCGCGAAGAACGGCTGCGCGCCGTCGTCGACCGGCCGGCCGAGGGCCTGCGCCCAGAAGCCGGCGAGCGCCACGGCATCGCGGCAGTCGAAGGTGATGTGTCCGAGCGAGACGGTCATCGTGGATTCCTCTCTCCGTGAGTGGGCGAGATCTGCGTGGTGGACGGGGCCTCGACCGGCCACTCGATCTCGGTGCGGTACTCGTCGTCCGGTCCGGGCGGGCCCACCAGGTATCGCTCGACGACATCGCCGTCGCGAGGCGTCGCGTTCGTGGCGACCCAGCCGCCGAGCAGTCGATACGTGTCGCCGATCGTGTCGTATCTGCCGAGGTGCACGGCGACCGCCTTGGCGCCGCCAGGCACGTCGCTCAACACACACCCGGTCGCTGCCGGTACCTCGATCGGTGCGGCAACGGGCACGAGCGCGGTCGCGTCCTCCGAGCCGTCGTCGGACAGCACCTGGGGGTAGCGCCCGGCCGGCGGGCCCACGGGCACCGCGCCCAGGCGCTCGGCCAGCGTGAACAGGCGGGGGAACGCCTCGCCGAGGAAGAGGCCGAACTCGGCCTGCGGCACGGTTGCCCGCACGGCCAGCGCATGTTGCGGTGGGACCTCGTGCACGTGCACCGGCGTGTGGACGAGCGGGTGCTGCAGGCCGCGCTGCAACTCGTCGATGATCCGTGCCGTCTGGGCCAGCCGCTCGTGCATCACCCGAGCGTGCGCCGCCAGCACCTGCTCCGTCACCGCAGGGTCGCGAGCGTCGAGCACCTGTCGCACCTGCCGCAACGGCACGTCGAGATCGCGCAACCGCCGCAACACCGCCGCATCGAAGAGCTGCTCGGCCGCGTACGCGCGGTAGCCCGTGGCCGGGTCGACCGCGCTCGGCACGAGGATGCCCTGCTCGTGGTACGCCCGGAGGGACTTCACCGAGATCGAGCTCGCCCGCGAGAACGGGCCGATACGCAGGAACGGTGTGGTCACACCGTCAGCTTGCGGTCTCCCCCGGGGGGAGGGTCAAGCGCGCCGTCGTGATCGAGCGCGTGGGCGACCTGCAGCAACAGCAGTTCTCGACCCGGTGGAGCCACCAGTTGCAGGCCGATCGGCAGACCGTCGGCGGTGAACCCACCGGGCACCGAGATCGCCGGGCAACCCGTCATCGTGATGTCGGTGCACGACCGCATCCACGACAGGTAGTTGTCCATCGGCACGCCCTCGATCTCGCGCACCCAGTCGAGCTCGATCGGGAACGGCGCCACCTGCACGGTGGGCAGGGCGATCACGTCGTAGCGCTCGAAGAACCGCCGCACCCGTTCCTGCAGCGCGGCCCGCTCGCGCAGGGCGATCCCCACATCGGCGGCGCTCTGCCGGCGGGCGAGCTCGATGTTCCAGCGGATGGTCTCCTTCAGCGCCTCTGGCCGCTGGTCGTAGAGCGTGCCGAGGTTGCGTTCGAAGCCGACGGCGCGCAGGGTCTGGAACGCGTCGCTGACGTTGCGCAGATCGGGGAAGGCGGCGGCCACGACGCACCCGTGCGACTCGAGTCGCTCGGGCACGCCGGCGAGCGCGTCGCGGACGGCTCGTTCGACCGCGAGGCCACCGGCGTCGGGCGACCACGCGACCCGGAGCCCGGCGAGCGAACGGTCGAGGGGCCCGAACGGACCCACCGCACCGCGGAACGGCACCTCGGGATGTGGACCCACCATCGCCTCGAGGAACAGCGCGACGTCGGCGGCGGTGCGGCCCATCGGGCCCTCGGTCGGCAGCGGATCCCACGGATCGCCGCTCGGCCAGCTCGGCACGGTGCCGGGCGTGGGCCGCAGCCCGATGATCCCGCAGAACGAGGCCGGGTTGCGCAGCGAGCCACCGAGGTCGCTGCCGTCGGCGAGCGGCACCATCCCACTCGCGAGCGCGGCTGCCGCGCCACCGCTCGACCCGCCTGCCGAACGGGAGGGGTCGTGCGGGTTGCCCGTGGCCCCGAACACGGGGTTGTAGGTGTGTGAGCCCGCACCGAACTCGGGCGTGTTCGTCTTGCCGACGGTGACGCACCCGGCGGCGCGGAGCCGTTGGATGAGCAACTCGTCGCGCTCGGGGACGTGATCGGCGAACACCGGCGAACCCATCGTCGTCCGGATGCCCGCGGTCTCGGCGAGGTCCTTGTGGGCGATCGGCAGGCCGTGCAGGAGGCCGAGCGGCTCGCCTGCGGCCTGCGCCTCGTCGGCGCGTGCGGCGTCGTCGAACGCCCGCTCGAGCGACAGCGTGACGATCGCGTTGACCGTCGGGTTCACCTCGTGGATCCGGGCCACGTGGGCCTCGAGCACCTCGCGCGCCGACACCTGCCCCCCGGCGAGCAACCGCTGCAGGTCGGTCGCGCTGCGTTGCCAGAGCTCGGTCACGTGCCCGTCCCTCCGTCCGTCGCGCCCGCGACGTCCACGCCGTCGGGTGCCGCGAACTGCCGTCGCAGCACGGCCTTCTCGACCTTGCCCATCGCGTTGCGCGGGAGGGCGTCGACGACGTGCACACGCTTGGGCACCTTGAACGGCGCCAGGCGCTCGCGGGCGAGCGAGCGCACGGCGGCCGGGTCGACGACGGCCGACGGGCGCGGGACGACGACAGCCACGACGGCCTCGCCGAAGTCGGCGTCGGGCACCCCGATCACCGCCGACTCGAGCACCCCGGGCAGCGCGTCGACGGCATCCTCGATCTCCTTCGGGTACACGTTGAGCCCACCCGAGATGATCAGGTCCTTCGACCGACCGACGAGGTGCAGATAGCCGTCGGCGTCGAACGTGCCCACGTCACCGGTGCGGAACCAGCCGTCGGCGGTGAACTCGGTGGCGGTGAGCTCGGGCCGCCCCCAATAGCCGGCGAACACGTTGGGGCCGCGCACCTCGACACCGCCCACGCCGCCGACGGTGAGGACCTGGCCGTCGTCGCCGACCACACGCACGTCGACCTCGGGCAACGGCATGCCCACCGTGCCCGGGCGCCGCTCGCCGTGCAGCGGATTGCTCGTGAGCATCGACGTCTCGGTCATGCCGTACCGTTCGAGGATCGCGTGGCCCGTGCGATCGCGGAACTGCTCGTGCACCGATGCGAGCAACGGCGCCGACCCGCTGATGAACAGGCGCATCCCCGCGCAGCGTTCGCGGTCGAACGACGGGTGCGCGAGCAGGCGCGTGTAGAAGGTGGGCACCCCCATCATCACCGTGCAGTGCCCGAGCGCGTCGACGACCTCGTCGGCGTCGAAGCGCTCGAGGAACACCATCGGCGACCCGTTCGCGATCGTGCAGTTGGTGGCGACGAACAGCCCGTGGGTGTGGAAGATCGGCAGCGCGTGCAACAGCACGTCGCCGGCGCCGAAGCCCCACAGGGCGGCGAGCGTCGCCGAGTTCGACGCGAGGTTGCGCTGGGTGAGCATCGCCCCCTTCGGCTTGCCCGTGGTGCCGCTCGTGTAGAGGATGGCGGCGAGGTCGTCGGGGGCGGCCGGGTGCTCGGCGAGGTCGTCGAGTTCGGACGACGAGGACGACGAGGACGACGAGGACGACGAGGACGGCGATGCGAGCGCGTCGGCCTCGGCGGCGAGCGACGCCACGCCGTCGTCGTCGAGCACCACGACCGGACGTGCGTCGCCCACGAGGTACGCGACCTCGTCGGCCGTGTAGCCGGTGTTCATCGGCAACAGCACGTACCCGGCGCGCACACAGGCGAGATACACCATCAGCGCGTCGACCGACTTCGTGGCCTGCATCGCCACCCGCTCGCCCGGCGCGGCGCCGCGGGACGCGAGCGCGCGCGCGAACCGGGCCGAACGCCGAGCCGCCCCGTCGTAGGTGAGCGTGACACCGCCCTGGGCGTCGAGCAGGAACGGCCGGTCGTTGCCCAGGTGGACCGCGGCGAGCAACTCGCGCAGCGTGTCAGCCCGATGCGGCGCCGGGGAGACGGTCATGTGGGCGATGGTAGGCGCGTCGGGCCCGATCACAGGATTGACAGGACCGTCATCGATTCGTCAAGGTTTCGTCATGGAGAATCGGCGGCTTCTCCGTGTGGTCCTGCGCGGCGTGGCGGCCCGGGCGCGAGCACACGGATTCCCAACATCCCCGTCCCCCCGGCGGCGCAGCGGTCCGGCCGCGATGCGGCGCGCCTCGGTCGTCCTCGGCGCGGGGTTGTTCCTCGGGCAGTGCAGCCCGTCGTGCGCCCCGACCCTCGTGCAGGACGAACCGTCGGCCGCCGCCGGGGCGGTCGTTGCGACCACCACGACCCTCGGCCCGGCACCGGGCGCACCGGTCACCAGCCCGTCGACGACGCTGGGCTCGCCCACGCCGACCACGCCGAGCGCCGGTACGTACTTCGGTTGGGTCGGGCTGGGCGGCACCCTGCCCACCGGCGCGCAGTGCGCCGACGCGGTGCGCGCCGCCCCGCGGCCCGAGATCCGTGCCGGCAACGCCACGGCCAATGCCACCACCTGGCGTGCCGACCCGGTGTACCCGCGGGCGGACGGCGCCTTCACCGGCTCGACCGACGACATCATCCGCTGGGCGGCCTGCAAGTGGGGGTTCGACGAGGACGTCCTGCGCGCCCAGGTGGTGCGCGAGTCGTACTGGCACCAGCGCACCCTCGGCGACTGGACCACCGACGCGTCGCGGTGCGCGCCCGGCCACGGCATCGGCGTCGACGGCAGGGCCGGTCAGTGCCCGGAGTCCGTCGGCCTCATGCAGGTGCGGGGTCCGTACCTGCCGGGCTCGATCGTGGGTGCCACCGCGTCGTCGGCGTACAACCTCGACGTGGCACTCGCCGTCTGGCGGTCGTGCTACGACGGCGAGGAGACCTGGCTGAACAACGTCGAGCGGGGACGCACGTACGCGGCCGGCGACGCGTGGGGATGCGTCGGTCGCTGGCTGGCGGGGCGCTGGTACACGGCCGCCGCGCTCACGTACATCGGCGAGGTGCAGACGCTGCTCGCCCAGCGAGCCTGGACGACGACGATCTTCGTGAACGCGACCTGACGTCGCGGTTCAAGGACGCGACCAGTCGTACGCACGGGTGATCGTGGCGACCACCACCGAGTACGACTCGTACCAGCGTTCGCGCCCGAGGCGCTGGGCACCGAGGTGGTCGGCGACCTGCTTCCAGGCGCGGGCGGCGTCGTCGCCGGCCCAGTAGCTGACCGTGATCCCGAGGCGGTCGGCCCCGCGCGCCGACTCGATCCCGAGGTACCCCGGTTGCCGTCGCGCCAGCTCGTCCATGCGATCGGCCATCGCGGCATACCCGTCGTCGTCGAGGTCGGTTCGCCGGCTCGTGAAGATGACGGCCACCGCGCCGATCGAGGGTCCGATCGAGGGTCCGCCCGAGGGTTCGATGGACGCGGGATCGTCACGATGGTCGTCACGCGAGCCGGGCTGCACGCCACCACCCTGTCACGCGCCGTGGCCGGCCCCGCGACGAATTCTGGACGATCGGACCGGTGCCGCCACCAGGCGCGGCGCGCGCCTCGCGGTCGAATCGCACGTTCCGTGGTCGACATCGCGCGGGTCGTCTGACACAGACGTGTCTAGATCACCTGCATCAGGGGGAACCACGCACGAAGGGGTTGTCAGCGAGTCGTCATGTTTGTCATGATTTCGTCATGTTGCGTCTCCGCCTCTCGCGCCCGGGTTCGGGCTCGATGCGCTCCGCCCTCCCGACCGACCCCGCTGCGCTCGCCGAGGCGCTCGCCGAGCCCCGTCCTGCGGGACGCGCGAGCACGTCACGCCGGCGCCGCGCCGGCGGCCGCCTGCTCGGCTTCGGCGCCGCGGTCGTCCTGCTCGGTCAGTGCGGCAACAGCTGCACGCCGACCACCACCACCGGCGGCGCCGGCACGAGCGGCACCCCCGCTGCCGCTGCCGCCACCACGCCCGCCGGCACGGGCAGCGGCAACACCGGCAACGGCCAGCCGAACATGGACGCGGCCGGCGTGTTCCGCGTGATCGCCCCCGGCGGTCAGCTGCCGAGCGACGAGGCGTGCGCCGCGGCGGTGCGGGCCAACCCGTCGCCGGAGAACCGGCCGCGCAACGTGCCGTACAACAACACGCCGTGGCACTCGATCCCCGGCTTCTACGAGCGCGCCACCGGCAACTTCACCGGCTCGACCGACGACATCATCCGCTGGACGGCCTGCAAGTGGGGCTACGACGAGTACGTGCTGCGCGCCCAGGCCGCCCGTGAGTCGACCGGCAAGATGGACGCCCTCGGCGTGTGGGTGTCGAACTCGGCGCAGTGCCTCCCCGGCCACCCGATCGGCGCCGACGGCCGCCCCGGCCAGTGCCCCGGCGCGGTCGGCATCATCCAGGTCTTCGGGTACTACTTCCCGCAGGCCATCGAGGGTGCGACCCTGTCGACCGCCTACAACCTCGACATCGGCATCGCCATCTGGCGTGACTGCTACGAGGGCGGCGAGGGTTGGCTCGGCAACGGGTACGCCGCCGGCGACCTGTGGGGCTGCGTCGGCCGCTTCTACTCGGGCGCCTGGTACGACTCGGGCGCCAACTGGTACATCAACGAGCTACAGACCTGGGCCGCCCAGAAGTACTGGGAGACCAGCCGCTACATCAACGACCAGGGGCCGAGCGTCTGACCGACGCCCCCTGATCACCGAACGCTCCACTCGGGCCCGACCGGCACAGCGGTCGGGCCCGAGTCGCGTCCGGACCCGGGTCGCGGAGGCCCGATGCGGCGCGACGTCGCGTCAGACCGGCGCGTCGGCGAAGTCGGCTTCGACGATCGCCAGGTCCTCGGGATCGACCACCGGCACCCCCTTGGCGGTGCGCCACGCGTCGAGCGACTCGTCGATGCGGCCGAGCGCACCGAGCGCGCGAGCGCGCGACTCGTGGGCGTAGGCGAGGTCGAAGTCGGCGAGGCCGTGCTCGACGCAGCCGGCCAGGCACGCGTCGGCGTAGTGCAACGACCGCTCCGCCTGACCGGTGAGCAGCAACGCCTTGGCGAGCATGTAGCGGGCGCGCACCTCGTTGGCCGGCGAGCGACGGGCGGCGCGTTGCCAGTGGTAGGCCGAGGCGTAGGCGCGGCGCAGCAGTTCCTCGTCGCGCTCGGGCGACGCGGGCTCGCCGACGAGCTCCCACACCGAGTTGTTGCACTCGATGCCCTGCGCCCGATGCCAGTCGCCCGTCGGGTCGGCCGACGGCTCGGGCCGGTTGGCGGTCTCGGGCGGCAGCGGTGCCCCCGTCTCGACGAGCGACTTGAGCGACTCGACGATCCACACCCAACCGTCTTTCACCTGCGCCCAGGTGAGCGGACTGCGGGCGAGGTCGCCGTGCACGAGGTCGAGGCGCACCATGCCGTCGCCGGCGTCGGTGATCGTCCACTCGACGCGGCTCGGCGGCTCCTCGGCCATCGCCGTGTCGTACAGGACGTGCCAGGTCTGCACCAGCCGGCGCGGCGGCTCGCACACCTCGACGATCCCGTCGACGGCGGGTGCACCGTTCGACATCGTCGTCCGGTACGGCTGGCCGGCCTGCGGCGGCGCGTCGAACGCGGTGTCGTGGAAGTACAGACGGGTGAACGCCGGATCGACGATCGCCTGCCACACCTGCTCGGCCGAGGCGCGGATGTAGACGCGGTACACGTGACGGGTGGTCATGAGCTGCCCTCTCTCGACTCCAGCCGGCGCTGGAGATCGGTCATCGCCCGGGTGAACGGCCGGGCGTACTTGTCGATCCAGCGGTCGCTGATCTGCTGGATCGGGATCGGATTCAGGAAGTGCCGCTTCACGCGGCCCTCCTTGCGGACGACGACGAGGTTCGCCCCCTCGAGCACCGCGAGGTGCTTCATGACCCCGAACCGGGTCATCTCGGGATGGCGGTCGCAGAGCGACTGGACCGACTGGCCGTCGGTGTCGAACAGGGCGTCGAGCAGCGCGCGACGCGTGGGATCGGCCAACGCCTTGAACACCAGGTCGTCCCGGTCGGTCCCGTCCACGGCAGGGATGATATGTGACCATTTGGTCACCTGTCAATCCCGATTGAGTCGGTCGGGAATAGGGGTACAGTGGCCGTCGTTCACTCCGACGTCCTCATTCGTCGACCGCAACCACGCACATCAAGGAGCACGTCATGGCCGTCCGTCTCGGCGACACCGCACCCGACTTCACCGCCCCCACCACCCAGGGCGAGATCAGCTTCCACGAGTGGCTCGGCGACTCGTGGGGTGTGCTGTTCAGCCACCCGAAGGACTTCACGCCGGTCTGCACCACCGAGCTCGGCTACGTCGCCACGATCAAGCCCGAGTTCGACAAGCGCAACGTGAAGGTGATCGGCCTCTCGGTCGACGACGTCGAGTCGCACCTGAAGTGGGAGGGCGACATCGGCGAGACCCAGGGCACCCCGGTGAACTTCCCGATGATCGGCGACCCCGAGCGCAAGGTGGCCGACCTGTACGACATGATCCACCCGAACGCGAACGACACCCTGACGGTGCGCTCGGTGTTCGTGATCGGCCCCGACAAGAAGGTGAAGCTCACCATCACCTACCCGGCGTCGACCGGCCGCAACTTCGACGAGATCCTGCGCGTGATCGACAGCCTGCAGCTCACCGCCCAGTACAAGGTCGCCACCCCGGCCAACTGGACCGACGGCCAGGACGTGATCATCGGGGCGGCCGTCACCGACGACGAGGCCAAGCAGCTGTTCCCGCAGGGCTGGACCACGGTCAAGCCCTACCTGCGCACGCTCAAGCAGCCCAACAAGGACTGACCCCCCACCGGGTCGCATCGACCCATCGGTCAGCAAGCCGGCGCCCCGCTGTCCACGGACGGCGGGGCGCTGCCGCGTCCGGGATCACACCAGGTGGGCCTCGACCCAGGCACGCACGTTCGGTGCCAACCGGTGCAGGTGCTCGGCCGGCGCCTCGCGGACCATCGTGGCGCTGATCGGCACCGTCGCGCGGTCGGCGTCGACCACCACGGCCTCGGCGCCGAAACGACGTGCCAGCTCGTCGATGTACGGGTCGCTCGAGAACACGACGTCCGGGCCGTCGTCGTGCGGCCACCGCTCGCGGAACAGCGCCATCCAGCGCGCCCACAGGTCCTCGTCGTCGAAGTTCGTGTCGAGGTCGTGGCGCACCTCGACCACGGTGACGTGCGGGTGCAGCTCGGCGAGCCAGCCGGCTCGCAGCTCACCCGGCACCAGCTCGCCATCGCGGGTGTTGACGAACACGACGAGCCGATCGACCCGCTCGGCGGCCCAGTCGATCATGAAGCTGTGACCGAGGTGCGGCGGGTTGAAGCGTCCCACGATCAGGGCGGTCGCGTGCGTCCGTTCGGCCATGGGCCGATGTTGCCAGAGCGGTCCGTGTGGCAACGGGCACAGACGCCCTGCAACGATGGCCCGGATGATGCACCACTACCTCGCCGCCCGCCAGGAGCTCACCGCCCCCGGCTCGCCCTTCGCCGTGTCCGAGATCGTCGTCCGCGACGTGCCGATCAAGGTCTTCGCGTCGGCACCGCCGAACATGCGGTCGGTGTGGGAGATGACCGCTCCCCACGCGGACAAGGACTACATCGTCTACGAGGACGAGCACTACACCTACGGCGAGATCCAGGCCCAGGTGCGCGCCCTCGCACACCTGCTGCGCGAGACGCACGGCGTGGGGCGGGGCGATCGCGTGGCGCTCGCGATGCGCAACTACCCGGAATGGGTCGTCGGCTACTGGGCCACGATCGCGGTCGGCGCAGCGGCCGTGGGCATGAACGCCTGGTGGACCCCCACGGAGATGGCCTACGGCCTCACCGACTCGCGCCCCAAGGTGCTGATCGCCGACGACGAGCGGCTCGAGCGGGCGATGCAGGTGCTCGACGAGGTGCGCGCCGGCGGTCCGATGCACGTCATCAGCGTCCGCTCCGACCGCGAGCTGCCGGCCGACGCGAGCCGCTGGGCAGACGTGGTCGTCGGCGCCGACGCACCCGCCGACCTGCCGCCGGCCGACATCGATCCCGACGACGACGCCACGATCTTCTACACCTCGGGCACCACCGGCTTCCCGAAGGGAGCGCAGCTCACCCACCGCGGGTCGGTGCACAACCTGATGAACCTCGTGTTCATG
>WBZL01000905.1_pt2 | contig 30598 bp, 20 predicted proteins | sample 5204291 | NCBI WGS metagenome assembly WBZL01 (sample SAMN12344345, study PRJNA552823) | activated sludge metagenome | biome: Activated sludge suspended growth; feature: Nitrification reactor; material: Wastewater; isolation source: activated sludge from nitrification reactor of wastewater...
AGCCCGCGGCTTTGGTCGTGGGCTTTTTTCATGCGGGAGTTGAATCCCAAAACCCCGAAGGGGTGAAATGATTATAGAATTTTGATCGAAATGCGCACAACCCCGAAGGGGTGACATTGTTTCATGTAGAAAGTAATATCACCTCTTCGGGCTTTAATCTTCTCACAGATGCGCCTGAGTCCCGGCAAAGCACCGGAGACTCAGGCGCGGACAAAAATAATGTTAGCCCTTCTGGCTTCTATATTATGAAACACGCGTCTGAGTCCCGGGAATGCACCGGAGATTCAGTCGCGGACAATGAAGAAAGAATCCCGAAGGGATTCCATGTTTGTAGAAATTCATCATGATGATTCAACGACCCTGAATGGGTCGCATATCTTCATCTTCTTCACTAGTCAGGTGATATGCTTACATTTAACATGATTCACTGCGCACGGGTAAGCCATCAGATCTACTGCCTTGACTGACTGAATCTAACTGCATACCTTTGGGCGGTGAAAAAAATGCTAGATAAAAAAGAACTCATATCAGCAATGGAAACTCTTCCGGAAAATCCCTCACTCGAAGAAGTACTTGAGAAGATCATTCTTCTTGAGAAGATCAATCAGGGCTTGGATGATGTATTGAATGACAGAACTTATACTCATGAACAGGTAATGGAGATGGTGAAAAGATGGTCAAAGTCAGATGGACGCAAAGAGCAGTAGATGATCTTGTACAGATTCACAACTACATTTCTCAGGAATCCCCGCACTTCGCTTCAGCAGAAATTCTGAAAATTCTCAACTGCGAAGAACTTATTCGCGACCACCCCAAAAGCGGAAGAATAGTACCTGAAATCGGCAGCCCTAAAATAAGAGAGATCATCAAAGGCAGTTACAGAGTTATCTATTTATTTGAAGAAGCAGGATCTGCAAGTATTCTGACAGTATATCATTCGTCGAGATTGCTGAAAGGGGTTGAGTGAATTGATCGCGTCAAGCGGCATCTAAATCGTTTGTGGAATTCATGTTGCATTCACATAATCCTCATAGTATCAATCTGCAAATGCGAATCCCGAACGAATGATAACAGATGCGCCCGAGTCCCGGCAAAGCACCGGAGATTCAATCGCGGATAAGGAATTGAAACAGATGCCGTGATTTGACCAACAGCCTGTGGCATAAACCGCAGGCTGTTTTATTGTTGCCTTGAAACAAGAAGTGTACCACAAAACTCATTTCAGACAATTTAATTGTGTAACTCCTCATCAAAAATAATTGCATTTCTATGACATGCCTGTTAAGATAAGTTGAGTTAAGCCAAACACAGTTGGTCCCAAAAAATATTCATCGGACCATGTTGAACAATGTGCCTGATCAAGTTAAGATGAGTTCATTTTGCAAAAGTTAACATCCGAAGATCAGATCAGGAGAATGAGGTTCGCAAAAGTCAAACAATTCGGATATTCTCCCTAACACCACTCTTCGGAATAAATTTGCTTACAGTTTTTCTCGCAGAGATTTAAGTATCTAACAGATCGTATTTCGGCTTCTATAATTCTTCCATAATTCAATAGTTAAGGAGTAGGAATCATGAAACACCAAACATTCAACTTCACTATCCTCCTTGTCCTGATACTGCTTTTCGTCTTCACAAATGACTCAAGTTCAAACTGGCAAAGAGGAAATGGCATGACTGTTCCCACGAACAGTCTTGCAAACAGAAATTCATCACAAGATTCTTTGCCAAAAGGTCTTCCGAATGACATGCTGAAAGACCTTCGCGATCAAAACGGAAATAAGATCTTCACGGAAGAAGATTCCGAAGGTGATGCTTTTCAGATAAAGATATTCAATGGTTTGGGAAGCAATAACTATTTTGGCTATTCGGTCGCATCAGCCGGTGATGTGAACGGCGACGGTTATGATGACATAATAGCAGGCGCATATGGATATAATTCAAATACCGGAAGAGCATATTTGTATTATGGCGGTCTGATCATGAATACTGTTGCTGATAAGGTATTTACCGGCGAAGCGCCTGATAACAGGTTTGGACATTCCGTTTCTACTGCCGGAGACGTGAATGGAGACGGTTATGACGATATAATTATCGGAGCTTACGCTTATTCTTTAAGTACAGGCAGGGCATACGTTTACTACGGGGGGGTAAATATGGATAATACAGCAGATGTAATAATGACAGGTTCTGTAACAGAAGACAGATTAGGAATTTCAGTAAGATCCGCCGGTGATGTAAACGGTGACGGCTATTCTGATGTGATTATCGGTGCAGACAGAAGTTTTTCTTCTTGGAGAGGAGGAGCTTTCATATATTATGGCGGTCAGCAAATGAATAATACAGCAGACGTGATTTTAACAGGAGAGGCAGATTATAACCTGTTCGGACAATCAGTTTCATCCGCCGGTGATCTGAACGGCGACGGCTATTCTGATGTGATCGTCGGCGCTTATGGTTATTCTTCAAATACCGGCAGAGCTTATGTATACTTCGGCGGCGCATCAATGAATAATAGCGCTGATCTTACAATTACAGGCGAGACCACAGACAGCTATTACGGATTTTCAGTAGCATCAGCCGGGGATGTAAACGGCGACGGGTTTTCTGATGCGATAGTCGGGGCCAGCGGTTATGCTTCAAATTTTGGTAAAGCATACATTTACTACGGCGGGAATTCAATGAATACTGTTGCAGATGTTACTATGGACGGCGAAGCTTCTCTGAATTATTTCGGAGGGCTGGTTTCAAGTGCCGGAGATGTGAACGGTGACGGATTTTCGGATGTGATAATCGGAGCGGACGGATATATCTCAAATACAGGTAAAACCTATTTGTTCTTCGGCGGGACAAATATGAACAATATTCCTGATGTAACCATGACCGGCGAAACTACAGATAACTTTTTTGGCAGATCAGCCGCAACCGGTGATGTAAACGGGGATGGATATTCAGATCTGATCGTTGGTGCATTTAAAAATTCTTCCGCATATGGCAGGGTATATCTTTATGATTACTTCATGAAAAACGAGATCACATCTGATATTACTATAACAGGAACGGTGCCGGATGCAAGATTCGGAATGTCCGTCTCCGAAGCCGGCGATGTAAACGGTGACGGTTATTCAGATGTGATTGTCGGGGCTGATGCTCATTCCAATTATACCGGAAGGGCATTCATATTTTTCGGCGGACCTTCAATGGATAATATTGCCGATGTGACAATGTCAGGCACATCAATTTACGACAGTTTTGGATTCTCGGTATCCACCGCCGGCGATGTAAACGGCGATGGTTATTCAGATGTGATCATCGGGGCATACGGTGAATTTATTTTCAATTCATATACCGGCAGAGCATATATATTCTTCGGCGGAGCATCCATGGATAACATTCCGGACGTCACTATGGCAGGTGAGACAGTGGGCGGCAGATATGGATGGTCAGTCTCCGCTGCAGGCGATGTAAACGGCGACGGTTATTCGGATGTGATAGTTGGTTCGGATCAATATTCATCAGCTAAAGGCAGAGCATACATTTATCTCGGCGGAGCATTACCGGACAATACCGCAGATGTGATCATGAACGGCGAAGCAGACGGCGATGAATTTGGAGTTTCAGTTTCCACGGCAGGTGATGTGAACGGTGACGGTTATTCGGATGTCATAGTTGGTTCGGATCAATACTTTTCAAATAGAGGCAGAGCATATATATTTCTCGGAGGATCTTCACCGGATAATACTGCGGATGTTGCATTGACAGGAGAGGCAACAGATAATTTTTTTGGCAGATCGGTCTCAACAGCAGGTGATGTAAATGGAGATGGCTTTTCAGACGTTATAATAGGAGAACCCGGTAATAATTCAGTAACCGGCAAAACATATATATTCTTCGGAGGTACTTTCTTGGATAACAATCCGGATGTGACATTGGCAGGTGAGACAATAGCCAGCAGGTTTGGATTTTCAGTTTCATCCGCCGGCGATCTGAACGGTGACAGATATTCTGATGTGATAGTAAGTGCTTTTGGCTATTCTGCATGGACCGGCAAAGTATATGTATATCTCGGGGGTTCCTCAATGAATAACTCGGCAGATATGACAATGACAGGTGAGGCAACAATCAACTATTTCGGACAAGGTGTTTCCACTGCCGGCGATGTAAACGGTGACGGATATTCTGATCTGGTTGTAGGTTCGCCTTCTTACGCTACAGTAGGCAGAACATATATTTATCTTGGTTCAGCCATTTCCGCGAAACCAATATTGAATTATGTAAAAGACGTTCCCAATGATCAGGGCGGATATGTAAATTTAAAATGGGCAAGAAGTTCTTTTGATGTTTTTGGGAATGATCTTGTAACCGGCTATTCTGTTTACAGAAGCTATCCGCCTTCGGGAGGAAACTTCTCATGGGAAGAAATAGCTGTTGTCAATCCTTCACAGCACTCATTTTATACATATACTGCTCCCACTCCTTATGATTCGGGATCACAGAGCAGCGGTAATTTATTTTACAAGATCCGTGCAAGAACTTCGAATCCCAATTCATACTGGGAATCTGCCATACTCTCCGGAAGGAGCATTGACAATATATCGCCGCCTTTAGTAACTCCTTTTACGGCTTCTTCTTCCGGGTCAGGTGTAATTCTTAACTGGGGAAGCAGCCCGGCTCCGGATCTGCGGAGTTATGTACTGTTCAGAAGTTATTCAAACAGCATTGATCCTGATACTGAAACTCCTCTGGCAACATCTGAAAATACTTCATTCTTTGATGCATCTCCGTTGACAGGATTGTTTTATTACTTCATTGTTGCACAGGACATACACGGAAATAACAGCCCTGTTGCAGTTGCCGAGAGTCCGAACATGACACTCAATCTTACTATGTTCATTGAAGGAATGTATGATGCAGGCAGTAACTCGCAGGTGAGCGACACGATTTCCATTGAATTGAGGAATGCCGTTTCACCGTATGCAATCGCGGATGTCGCAAAGGCAGTGGTTGGAACAAGCGGCAGTACAACTCTGAAGTTCGGAACAGCTCCTGACGGAAACTACTACATTGCGGTGAAACACCGAAATGCGCTGGAGACCTGGAGTTCCGGGCCTCTGGCCTTTTCAAGGACAACGCCTGCAAATTACAACTTGTCCGCATCATCATCGCAGGCATACGGAAGTAACATGATTCAGATTGATTCCTCGCCGCTGCGCTTTGCGTTATATTCCGGCGATGTGAATCAGGATGGGACAGTTGATGCAACTGACCTGAGCGCAATAGACAATGACGCGACAAACTTTGTCAGCGGATACGTTGTGACAGATCTTACAGGAGATGACTTCGTTGACGGAACGGACTTTGCGATAGCTGACAACAATGCGGCGAATTTTGTGAGTGTGGTCACGCCGTGAGATTCAATTAGAAATTGAGAATTACCCCGAAGGGGTCCCTTCGGGAGAAATTAGAAATATTTGTGGTGATTATACTTCTGTAGCCCACGCCTTTGGTCGTGGGCTTCTTGCATTCCGCGTTGAATCCTAAAACCCCGAAGGGGGACATTGTTCCATGCAAAAATTAGTATCACCCCTTCGGGCTTTGATCTTCTTAGAGGTGCGCCTGATTCCCGGTAAAGCACCGGAGACTCATGCGCGGACAAAGATTAGAAATATTTGAGGTGTCCATACTTCTTTAGCCCACGGCTTCAGTCGTGGGCTACTTTCATGCCGGCGTAGAATCCCAAAACCCCGAAGGGGTGTAATGATTATAGAAATATTATTGAAATGCGTACAACCCCGAAGGGGTGACATTGTTCCATGCAGAAAATGCTGTCAGCCCAAGGGCTTTGATCTTCTCACAGATGCGCCTGAGTCCCGGCAAAGCACCGGAGACTCAGGCGCGGACAAGAAGGGCTAAGTTGTTGGTGGCCCTCGCTTTGCTCGGGAACACCAACAACGGCTAATGATAATAATCATTTAATCCTCGTTTTTGATAACGGGAAAGGCTTTATTACGGAGCATCAACTGAATATGAAGAGACAGGAGTTTTGGATTAATGGGGATTAAAGGAAGAGTGAAATTATTTAACGGCAAGCTTGACATTGAATCTTCATATGGGAAAGAGACGCGTATTCAAATAGAAATTCCGTATTCAAATTTAAGTGAAGGGAATTTTAAATAATGAATCCTGCAATCGACAACACAATGTTTTATTCAGTGTTCAATTTTCTGACAAAGAGAATAATCATTATTTCGATTATCATGTCAGCACATAACTCTTATTCACAGCAGGAAATTAGATTTGAGCATATTACAGTTCAGGACGGATTACCAGAAAACTCAGTAAGACAAATCATGCAGGATTATCAGGGATTTTTATGGTTTGCCACACAAAACGGATTGGTCAAGTACGACGGATACAAGTTTATTGTATATAACTTCAACCCTTTAGACAGTCACAGTATAGGCGGAAGGAACATTCTCTCTTTGTACGAAGACAGATCGAAAAGCATTTGGATCGGTACGGAGTTTGGATTAAGCAAATATGACCGTGAGAAAAACTGGTTTGATAATTATTCTTTAGGTGACAATATACAAGACAGATATTTTATTTTTTCAATATGTGAAGATGATTATGGTTTTTTATATTTCGGTTCAATTGGCAAAGGTCTCTATAAATTCGATAAAACAAAAAAATCCTACACAAAATTTACACACAATACGGGTGACAGTAAGAGTATTAGCAGTGATAATATCAATAGAGTTATCAGGGGAGATTCTTCAACAATTTGGATCGGAACGTCTGATGTCGGGTTAAATAAATTTGACATAAATAAACAGACTTTTAAAAGTTACAAATTTACATCGGGCGATACCAATTCTATAAACAGCAATTATGCTTATTCATTATATAAAGACCGGTCGGGGAATTTATGGATAGGCACCAATCGCGGATTGAACAAGTTCAATGAAGAGACTGAAACTTTTACACAATACAAAATATCAGTAGAAGGTCAGGTAATCCCTGATGATTACGAGATTGCAGATATTCATGAAGATAAAAACGGAACCTTATGGCTTGCTGTTTTCAATTATGGCCTGGTCAAATTTGACCCCGCTACCCGCAGATTAGTCAAACATGAAAATGACCCACTTAAAAGTTACACATTAAGCTTGAATTTTGTATCCTGTGTGTTTGAGGACCGGTCAGGTGTATTGTGGGTTGGAACTTTCTGGGGCGGTCTGAACAAATATGACCAACGAAAATCAAAATTCACACATTTCACGCCTAATATTAATGAAAACAATACAAGTATAAATGTTGAATCGTTATTAATAGATTCTTCAGGAGATATTTGGGTAGGTACATTTAACGGCCTGAACAGATTTGATAGAAATACCAATACTTTCGTTGACTTTAACAAAATAACAGGAAAAAAAGAAAAACTTAGCTCAAGCAGAATCAGAAAATTATTCACAGATAGTTACGGTTACTTTTGGATAGGAACAATCGACGGACTAATGAAATATGACACAAAGAAAAAAGCAATATCAGTATTCAAACATATTCCCGGTGATACAACTGTACGTACCCCCTTTTTCCTACAGAGCTAAAGTAGACATTTTCTTCTTAGCTTTTGAGTTCAAAAACTCCCTGGGACTCAAGTCTGACAGACTTGAGTGCGGATGTTTTTCATTGTAGTCTTCCATCCACTTGCTTGTTTCTTCCCTTACCTGATTGAGATTTGAAAATATCATCGAGTCAAGCACGTCTTCACGATAGGTCCTGTTGAATCGTTCTATGTATCCGTTCTGCATTGGTTTTCCCTTTTGGATCGGTTTGTGAATGATTCCGTAGCTCTCGCAAAACTCCTGAAAGGCGCTTGCCGTGAACTCAGGACCATTATCACTGCGGATTGACTCAGGCTTGCCACGCCACTCTATCACCCGCTTTACTGCCTCAACTAATTTTGTTGAACTAATCGAATATTCAGCATCAACTGCAAGTGCTTCACGGTTGTAATCATCTATGATGTTCAATGTCCTGAATCTTCTGCCGCTTTCCAGACTGTCGTGCATGAAGTCCATGCTCCATGTCAGATTTGCTTCCAGCGGCTGCAATAATGACTGCTTCTCCGGATTCGGCAGACGCCTCTTTGCTCGCTTTCGTCTGCTCATTCCTAGATTGCGGTACACCCGGCGAACCCGCTTGTGATTCCACTGCAATCCTTCTCTCCTGATCCGCTTGTAATACTCCGGTAAGCCGCGCGTCGGGTAATGCGAGGCATACCAGCGCAACTTCTCCTCTACTTCTGTGTCATCCTTTACTGAACGGTAATAATACATACTCCTCTCAAGTTTGATTATTTTGCAGGCTCTGACAACCGAGATCTGTTTCTCTTCCCTTATCTCTTTTGCCAGTTCTCTCCTTTGACAGAGCCTTACAACTTTTTTTCAATCACTTCCTTCAGTATTGAGTGATCAAGACTCAGATCTGCATACATCCTCTTCAGCTGTGAGTTCTCCCGCTCCAGTTCTTTGTACTTTCTCAGTAACTCTGAATCCATCCCCGAATACTTCTTCTTCCAGTTATAAAGCGTGTTTCGGTTGATCCCCAGCTGACGGCAGATGTCATCAACATTCTTGCCCGCTTCGTGCTCCTTCAGAGCCTGTACTATCTGGCTCTCCGTGAACTTTGATTTCTTCATCTTCTTGGTTTTTTTAAAAGTTAGACATTTTTGTCTACTTTTAAACTGTAGGAGTTTTGGGGATACTTACACAACCAGCATTACAGGAAATTTAATTAACGATATTTACCAGGACAGAAAAGATAATTTATGGATATGTACATCAACGGGTTTGAATGTTTTTGACAGAAAATATAATACATTTAAAACCTATCAACATAATAATGATGATTCGAATAGTATAAGTAATGATCAAGTTCTATGCATATATGAGGACAGCGTAGATGATTTATGGTTAGGGACAAACTGGGGCGGCTTAAATAAATTCGATCGGGTCACGGGGTCATTTATTACATACCATTATCCGCGGCTGGGTTTCACCACCCTGGATCCAATTCTTGAAGATGATCAAGGCAATCTCTATATAGGCTCTTATCAAACCGGACTTAATATATTCGATCGAAATACAGGTGAGATAAGATACATTACAGAAAAAGAAGGATTGATCAATAATACAATAAACAGTATGATAAAAGATAATTCCGGAAATCTTTGGGTCGGTACTGATTATGGGTTAACAAGATTCAATCCCGTCACAAACAGTTTAAAAAATTTTGACAAGAACGACCTTCCGTTTACCCGTTTTTTAAGGGGGGTCATCAAAGATAATGACGGATATTTATATTTTGGAGGAGAGGGCGGGTTCATAATGTTTCATCCGGACAGTATTAAAAATAATGAGCATGTTCCGGAAATTGTATTGACGGAATTCATGATGTTTAATAAAGCCGTTCAACCGGATGACAATTCTCCTTTGAAAAAAAACATCAATGTAGCCGATAACATAGAGCTTAGTTATTATGATAATTCTTTTTCATTTGAGTTTGCGGCACTTGATTACAGAAATCCAGGCAGAAATCAATATGCATATATGATGGAAGGTTTTGATAAAAACTGGATCAGTTCAGGGAATGTAAGGACAGTTTCATATACTAATCTTGATCCCGGAGAATATACATTTCGTGTTAAAGGTTCAAACAATGACGGAGTGTGGAATGAAGAAGGTACTTCAGTGAGAATTATTATTACTCCGCCCTGGTGGCAGACATGGTGGTTCAGAGGCTGCGGTGCTTTTCTGGTAATAGGTCTCCTTGGTTATACACGGCAGAGAAAGTTATCAAAGATAAGAGAAGAACTTCATCGCCAGTCTGAGTTTACAAAGCAACTTATAAATACACAGGAAGCTGAAAGAAAGAGAATTGCAGGCGAACTGCATGACAGTCTTGGTCAAAACCTTTTATTCATTAAGAATAAGCTGCTTTCAGAAATTAAGATACAAAAAGAAAATTCCAATCTTAGTGAATTATCCGGACTTACGTCAGATACTTTGCGGGAAGTAAGAAATATTTCTCATAACCTGCATCCATATCAGCTTGAACAGCTTGGCTTAACTAAAGCAATAGAATCTATTATCAAAAGTGTTTCTGATTCAGGTAAATTAGTAATCAGAACAGATATTGACAATATTGATTCTGCATTTGATCAGCAAAATGAAATAAACATTTACAGGATAATTCAAGAGTGTATGAATAACATCTTAAAACATTCATCAGCTTCAGAAGTTGATATAAGTATAAAGAAAAATGATAATAATCTTTTAATTCAAGTTTTCGATAACGGGAAAGGTTTTATTCCGGAGCATCAGCAGAATATAAAAGAAGACAGGGGTTTTGGATTAATGGGGATATCAGAAAGAGTAAGATTACTCAACGGCAAGTTTGAAATTGAATCTTCGCTTGGTAAAGGAACCCGTATTCATATAAATATTCCTTATTCAAATTTGAGTAAAGAAAATATTTAACAATGAATCCTGTATTCAACAGCATAATATTTAATTCAATATTCAAATTTTTGATAAAGAGAATAATTATTATCTCAATTATCATGTCTTCACATAACTCTTATTCACAGCAGGATTATACATTTGAACAAATTGGATTTGAATCCGGTCTTCCTGATTTATTTGACGCAATTGATATGGTGCAGGATGATCTCGGCTTTTTATGGATTACTTCATATAATTCATTAGTTAAATATGATGGTTACAGAATGAAAGTTTACCATATCATTAAAGATTCCTCGGTAAACAATTCATTATTTCTAGACAGAGATGATAATTTATGGGTTGGAACCAATACCGGGTTAAGCATGTATCTTCGGGAGAAAGATATTTTTGTCAATTATGATTTCTATTCTGAAGGATTTTTTATTCCCGATTATCGAACCCGTACAATTCAAGAAGATAAGATGGGATTATTATGGGTATGTTCGTATTATTCCGGGCTTTATTCCTTTGATAAAGCCACGAAGGAAGTAAAAATGTATAAGCACGAGGATGGAAATCCGAATTCCATTGTTACTGATTCACTAAACAATATTGTGATTGATGATAGTAACAATTTGTGGATAAGTACTGCCAGAAACGGGCTTTTAAAATTTGATATAGATAAGAAGCAATTCACTAACTACATGCATGATAAGAACAACATCAATTCAATTGGTTCAAATGTAACAGGAACTATGTATCGGGAGAAATCAGGGACTATTTGGATCGGTCTAGATAGCAGCAGATTCGATGAATTTATTCCTGAAACAGGACAATTCATACACTACCGGTTAGAGCCAGAAAATGGAATTAGTGCATTCTATAAAGATAAATACGGAATGTTGTGGATAGCTTCAGGTATGACAGGCAATGGAATTGCCTTATTTGATAAAAACAAATCCACCTATACTCTGATTGGGAATGACCCGCAAAATCATCAGAAAATACAAGAATCTTACTCTGTTATGATCGATGAAGACCGGTCAGGTGTTATTTGGATTGGCACTATAATGCAAGGCTTAGAAAAATTTGTAAGGCAAAAGCAGACATTTAAAAGTTACAAAAACACATTAAACCCATCAAAGGTTATGTCAATTACGGGAGATAGTTCCTCCAATATCTGGATCGGCACTATGAACGGATTAGAAAAGCTTGAGCTTTCAACAGGCAAATACACTCATTATGAGAATGAGTATAATAATCCCAATAGCTTAAGTAATAATCAAGTAATGTCATTGTTAATCAATAATTCTGATACCCTGTGGGTTGGTACATTAAACGGTTTTAACGAGTTCGATACAAAAAATAAAAAATTTACACAATATTATCACAGCGATCGTGATACAAACAGTATTGCTGATAATTATATAGAGTGTCTTTTTGAAGACAGTTATGGTGAGTTTTGGATTGGGACAGGATATGGTGGTCTTGATAAATTTGACAGAAATAAAAACGTTTTCATACATCATAGAAATGAACCCAATGATCCCGGCAGTATTGGCTCAATTAATATAAGAGCAATATGCGAGGATAGAAACAGAACGATGTGGTTTGGTTCAGGAATAGTGTATTGTGGTATTTCCAGGTATGACCGCAGTAATGAAACTTTTACGACTTTTTACAATGCGCAATCAATTAGGGGAGTGACTGATATATGGAATGATAGCAAGAACAGATTTTGGGTAACAAGTGTTTGGACAGGACTTAACTTGTTTGACAGAAGAACAGGTATTGCAAATACATATAATATGAATTCCGCTCTTCAGTCTAACTGTGTTTATAAAATATTAGAGGATAATTCAGGTAGGCTGTGGCTAAGTACGCATCATGGCTTATCATGTTTCGACCCTGAAACTGAAGCATTCTGGAACTATGATGTGGAAGATGGTCTTAGTATTACAGAATTCAGTTTTCGCGCAGCATATAAAAGCAGGGACGAAACGATGTATTTTGGAGGTGAAGGAGGCATGATAAGTTTCAACCCGGACAGTGTAATTATTAATACAAATATTCCTAACATTGTTCTAACCGATTTCAAAGTTTTTAATCAATCTATTTTGCCTTCGGATAATTCACCACTGAAAAAGAATATCAATGTAGCCGATAAAATAGAACTTAGCTATTCGGATAATTCATTTTCTTTCGAGTTTGCAGCTCTTGATTATAATAATCCCGGCAGAAACCAGTATGCATATATGATGGAGGGTTTTGATAAAGATTGGATCAATTCAGGGAATATTAGGACAGCCAATTATACAAACCTTGATCCCGGAGATTATATATTTCGTGTCAAAGGTTCAAACAATGACGGAGTGTGGAATGAAGAAGGTACTTCAGTGAGAATTATTATCACTCCACCATGGTGGCAGACATGGTGGTTCAGAGGTTGCGGAGCTCTGCTGATATTGGGTCTTCTTGGTTATACACGGCAGAGAAAGTTATCAAAGATAAGAGAAGAATTGCAGCGTCAGTCTGAGTTTACCAAGCAACTCATAAACACACAGGAATCTGAAAGAAAAAGAATTGCAGGCGAACTTCACGATACGCTGGGACAGGATCTACTTATTATAAAAAACAAAGCACTGCTTGGTTTGAAAGATCCACTGAAAAATCCGGAAATGATTGCTGATATCTCGGAGATCAGTTCATCCTCACTTCAGGAAGTAAGGGAAATATCCTACAATCTGCATCCTTATCAGCTGGAACAGCTTGGCTTAACAAAAGCAATTGAATCAATCATTGAAAGGGCCTCTAAATCAGCTTCAATAAAATTCAGATATGAACTGGATAATATTGATAAACTTTTTAATCCGGAGACAGAGATAAATCTTTTCAGAATGATACAGGAAAGTATTAACAATATTCTCAAACATTCGGAAGCAACCGAAGCCGTTATTTCTGTATTAAAGGATTCTGAAGAAGTATCCGTTAATGTCAAAGATAACGGAAAAGGTTTTGATGTTTTGATGTCCAAATCAAAACGCGGACTCGGACTTATGAGTCTTTTTGAAAGAGCAAAAATATCCGGAGCAGGAATTGAAATAGATTCCCGTCAGGGCAAAGGTACATTAATAAATATTTCACTTTCAATTCCGAAGAATTAATTTAGCAACAATGACGAGTGATAAAATCAGAATTATAATTGCCGATGATCATCCGATATTCCGGAGCGGACTAAAGAGTATTATTAAGGGTGAAGATAATATTCAGATCATTGGAGAAGCAGCAGACGGCAATAAAGCTCTTGAGGTGATTTTGTATGAAGAGCCGGACATTGCTATACTGGATATGTCAATGCCGGAGAAAACAGGTCTCCAGGTTTTAAGAGATATGAAAGAAAGGAAGTGCAAATCAAAAGTAATTTTCTTAACCATGTTCAGAGAAGAAGATATTTTCGATGAAGCGATGAATCTGGGTATAGACGGTTACGTTCTTAAAGAAAGCGCAGAGAACGATATCTTGGATTGTATAAACCAGGTAGCAAAGAATAATTATTATATCAGCCCGATCATATCAAACCTGCTTGTAAAGAGAAAAAATAAGACAGAAGATCTTGAAAGACAGAATCCTTCTCTTCTTAATCTTACGGTTATGGAAAGGCGCATCCTGAAACTGATCAGTCAGAATAAGACCAGCAGGGAAATATCAGAAGAATTATTTATCAGTTCCAAGACTGTAGATAATCACAGAACCAACATGAGCAACAAATTAAACCTTCACGGCACACACAGCCTGGTAAAATTTGCAATAGAAAATAAATCTATTATTTAGTCGGTTAGATTTTCCGGTTAAACAAAACATCACATCCTCTTTTCATTCTAGACACCCGCAATTTATTCAATAATACTCTTCGTGAAAGAATTTCACATTTCCAAAATGGGGTCTTTCACATGGTATTATAATGTGAACCACTCTATTCATTAAAGTTACTTTCTCACACATTTTTGTACATGAATGGAACGCTACTAATTGTTGAAGATAATGTTAAAATGCGAAATCTAATAAAGGAACTGTTTGCTCCGATATTCAAAAATATTTATGAATGTGATGATGGTTCAAAAGCTTTGAAGTCTTATGCAGTCAACAAACCCGAATGGGTGTTTATGGATTTAAAAATGAAGGAAATGGATGGAATAGGAGCAACCAAAGAAATCATCAGTAATTATCCGGATGCTAAAATATTAGTTGTGACAGATTTTGATGATGATGAATTAAGAAAAGCAGCCGCACGCAACGGCGCGATAGATTATGTGCTGAAAGAAAATCTTGAAGAGATATTCAAGATAATAAACAAACAGTAACAAGATTTCAAAACAAATTAAAGAAGGAGTAAATCAAAATGAAGAGTACATTCAATTTGGCTGTAAATGTAATAACCCCGGTAATTTTTCTACTATCAATTAATCTATCTTTTGCGCAGGACGATGGCGGTTATGAAGTAAAAAATATTAAACAGGTAAAATCTCAAGAAGGAATTAACACCGCTCCCTTATATCCTCAGGAACTTGAACTAAAATTAGCTGAAGCCCGGGAATCAGGTAACAATGAAGAAGCAGAAAGAATTATGGAGGAAATTTACAGGATGGTACCTGCTAAAAACAAATCCAGATCAATTCAGGATCCTGATGACCGTTGCAGTAAAGACATTATAATCCCCGAAGCTCAGAATTGGCTCGTTAATGATAAAAGAGTATTTAACGGTCCGGTACACGCCGGTTTCCCCTATATCAGACAATCAGATATGAAAATGGGTGAGGATGGTAATATATATATTGCCGTTAACAGAGCTCCAGACTCAGCAGATTTTACAGGAAGAATAGATGTATACCGCTCATCCAACGGCGGAAGCAACTGGATACTTACAAGTAATGTGACATCAACGACCGGATATTACAGTTCAGTAAGTATGCTGGTTGAAAGACGCTCTCCTACAAATAACGATTCTACAAGGATTTTTGTCTTCTATACAAAAAGCAGTAGCAGCAACAACAATGATGCAACATTGCAGTTTGCATCCTGGAGAAGAGACGGAAATGCGTGGTATTCCGGTGTGATCGCTACTCCCACAGCTGGATCAGAATTCAACTGTCCAAGTGCAATTAGTAATGGCGCTTTTTTGAACGGAGCTACTGATATAGCTGTAGTTAGTTCGTTGACTGACAATGCATTTTCCAATTCTGTAAATCTGGTTTTCTATAAAAGCCTTGACTGGGGTAATACATGGATAGGTGTTACTGCTAGCTCTATTGTAAGTGGTAAATATCCGAGTGCTTCATTCAAACCTGCAAGCAGCTCATCAGGTGATTCGATATGGATAGTAGTCGAGAAAGAAAATGAAGTTCAAACTGATTTGTACCTGGTGGCTACACCCTGGACTCCAACCGCTTCTTTTGGATACTACTCTTTAACTTACGTGCCTGAATTAGGAGTAATAAATCATGAGAAGCCGGTTATAACCATTAAACAGAATAGACCGTGTGATTCGGTAATGATCACATTTACAGGGAACGGAATTTCCTATTATGTGCGAACTGGTAATGCAGGAGACAGTTGGATCAATTACGGTTATCTGGGAGGTCCAACAAATGGAGCTAACAAAAGTTTCACATGGTGTTCCTCCACCCCTGAGGGTGATAAGCCATTTATTGCAATCTGGGTATCGGAAGACGGTGATTCATTAAATGTCAGACGCGGTGTACTTGGAGGATTAGGACCGATTTCATTCAACCGAAACAACCACATAGCTTCGGCAAACGCTTCTCCAACCTGTGTTATATATAATTTTGATTCTTCAAATTACTGCTCAGCAATATCTTATGTGGGTTCAGGACCTTCAAATGTTTATTTTGATCAGGAGTGTTTGTCCACTCTAATAATTAAACTCACTGTAATCCCGCAAGGTTTGTATGACACTGGGAGCGGAAGTTTAAGAATGGGTGATACAGTTTCTGTCAATGTCCGCAATGGGATCTCTCCATACAATATTTTGATGAATCTGCCAATTGTAATTGATGAAGTATCATTTTCAGGAAACAATATAAATCCCCAGAATATAGCTCTGCCAAGTTCAGTTTATGTTGAAGTTACACACCGGAATTCTATCTCAACCTGGAGCCAGCCAATTACTCCAACGAATGATACGATTAATTATGATTTCACAACTTCAGTATCTCAAGCATTTGGAAAAAATTTAATTCAGGTTGCAAATTTGCCTGTGCCAAGGTTTGCAATTTACGGAGGTGATGTAAATCAGGACGGAACAGTTGACGCAACCGATGTAGGTTCGATTGATAATGACGCGGCGAATTTTGTCAGCGGATATGTTGTGACCGATCTCACAGGCGACAACTTTGTTGACGGAACTGACTTTGCAATAGGCGATAACAACGCAGCGAATTTTGTGAGTTCAATTTCGCCTTGAGGGGGATTTGCAGGATTGTGTGATCTCATAGATGAGCAATAAAACAAATTCAAAACAAATTACACAAGGAGAAAATCAAAATGAAGATCATGAAATGCAACACGAAACAATTTATAAACCTAAACTAAGGAGCAAAAAAATGTCGGTCGTTAACTGCGGTCCAAACCATAAGGTGTTTGAAATAACGGGAAGTGCAACGGGTCCTATATATGATGCAATAAATGTTCAAGGCCATGCCTATAGCAGAGCTTATTATGCCTGTCTGTCAAAATGCAACAGATGGATAAACTCAACGTCATGCAAACCGAGCTGCGGGAATAAAAGCTCATGGACTGAAATAATATCAGTCAGCCCTTATGCGAAATCCTCAGGCACAAAAATTAATGCACAGGTAACAATCAAAATGAGAGCAAACGTAAGGTGCAGAGGATTAATCATAGGAACTGCAAAAAAGAAAATCACAGGTAAAAAGAAGTAACCAAGATTTGATCACTAAATGTTTTAAACCCGGATGACATAAAACATTTCTTTTACCAAGTCATCCGGGAAAAAACAGATGTAAACTTAAAAATGAAAAATCGAAAGGAGAAAAATGAATTCGTTAAAATACTGTTTGATGATAATTTTTGCTTTTAGCATTCAATTTAATTTCAAAAATGCATCTGCACAATGGATCCAGACCGGGGATTTGAATGATATCGGTTTGTATCCGTTTATATCTGTCGTTGATTCAAATACAGTTTGGATTGCCGGAGGAGATGTTTCAGCAGTTGTTTACAGGACAACAAACGGAGGTTCAAACTGGATTTCCATACCTGCAAACGGACTGCCGTTTGCGCTTTCAGGAATTTCAGCAAAGGATGCTTCGACAGCATTTGTATGCGATTACGCAGGAAATAAGGTAGGCGGAAATGCAAAAGTATTTAAAACAACAAATGCCGGAATGAACTGGATACTTATTGATTCGACCGGAGGAACCGGTGGATTTTTTAATGGAATAGAATTTTCTAAAACTCAGTCTCAATTCGGAGTTACATTCAGTGATCCTCCGGCAGGACCGGGTAATTCTTTTTTCCTGTTAAAGACTACAAACGGAGGTAACAACTGGTCAAGGTCAAGTGCACCCGGAATTCCCAATACTGTTGGTTTATTTTTTACATTATTTGTGATTGATCCGTTGATGTACGGATTTCAAACTATCAATCTTAATACTTTTCAAACTACGTCATACATTACAAAAGACGGGGGAACCAGCTGGATCAATGGTAATCAGAACATAACTTACGCCGAAGGTGTAGATCTTGTATTCAGTGATAATAAGCAGACAGGTTTGATCACAAACTATAACACAAATCACGAAATCTTCAGAACTACAAACGGGGGAGTTAACTGGAATTCAGGCAACACAGGATTGAATCTTTCCGGTTTCAGCGGTGCCTGCTGGATTTCCGGAACAAATACAGTGTTTGTTTATTCGAATGCAAGTACTTCCGGGAATAATATAATCAGAAGTGACGACGGCGGATTTAGCTGGACTGCTCAAAGTACATCAGGTACACTTGGACTCATGGAAATGGATTATGTAAAATACAACAACACAATGGTTGCTTACTGTGTTTCATCAAAAGGCAACATACTCAAGAGCAGACAAAGCGTTCAAACTACAGGGGTTTTACAATCCGGTAATAATGCACCAGGAGATTTTGAACTTCATCAGAACTATCCGAATCCGTTTAATCCAAACACAAAAATCAAATTCAGCATTGCAGCTGAAACTAATTACTCAACACAGGATGTGAAGCTGATTGTGTATGACATGCTCGGGAAAGAAATAATTAAGTTAGCAGACAATGAGTTAAGTGCGGGAAGTTATGAAGTAGAATTCAACGGCGGTAACTTACCGAGCGGGATTTATTATTACAGGCTTTCAGCGGAAAATTACGTTGAAGTAAAATCAATGATTTTAATAAAATAAGAAATCATAAGGAGAAAAAAATTTTGTTAAACAAAAAGCAAACTAAAATAATTGTCTTAACCGGAATTGCATTTTTATTTTCCGGAATTTCTTCAGCCCAAATATTCTGGGATCAGGCATGTGGATTTAGCGGATCAAGCTCAAGCTACATTTCGGTAAAACATTCATCATCTCTGAACATCACAGGAAGCTTTACAATAGAAATGTGGATTTATCCGATGTCTGCATCAACAAACAGGCAGATAATTCAAAAAAGAAATGTCGGACCTTCCGGATATGAAGTTTTTCTTACGTCTACAGGGAAAGTTGCCGTAAAAACAAATTTTGTTACAAGACTCACCGGTAATTCAGTTTTGCCGTTAGATGAGTGGTCTCACATTGCTGTGAGATATAATGTGTCAAATGATAACTTTTCTATATACATTAACGGTGTACTGGATAATTCTGCAACAGTAGCAGGTGCAGCTCCAAATTCAAACAGCGATTCTCTATGGATAGGAAAAGGATCACTGAGTCCATTTGAAGGAACTATTGACAATCTAAGAATCTGGGATACAGTACAAACTCCGACTCAGGTAGATAATTTTTACAGGAGCATAATCGCGACTAACTCCGGGAAGTTTTCACATCTTGTATTGTCAATGCCGTTTCAGCCCGACAATTCCGTCGGTGATGATTTCACATTAAATGATATGACAAGCCGAGGCAATGACGGAATAAACAGGGGAGTATTTGCATTCGATCTTAGTAACACGCCATCTGTTACAACTGCATACAATGATTGCGTCGAACTGGACGGAGATGCGGATTATTTAGCCGGTCCGGCTAACAGTGAAGTGAGTCCCAATTCAGAAATAACATTAGAAGCCTGGGTGCAGGTGGATCCTTATTATTTTAATTTTAGTGATTATGTAATAATTTCAAAAGGACTTACGGAGGCTATTAATACTTCAAGATATGCTATGACTTTAACAAGGGATATCAACTACGGGGTTAAGATAAAGTCTGTAATAAATGGAAACACGGCATTTGAATCCGATTATTTTTTAATATTTGACAGTTTTTTATATCCAAAATGGATGCACGTTGTATTTACATATTCTGCAATTTCAGGAAAGTATGAATTTTTCTATAACGGTATCAGTCTTGGGTACGGTATTAATAATCAGGGGAGCATAAACAGTAACAATAATGACTCTTTATACATTGGTAATAATTTTGAAGGATTTATAGACGAGGTACGGATTAGCAACAAAGTTAAGTCTATTGATTACATTCATCAATACTTGTTCCAAAGTATCGAGGATGGAAATGATTCTTCAAATGTAACAGAAGCAGTTTATAATTTTGACGGTTACTTAACAAACTCTGCCGGTGACGGCCCGGCATTAAAATTCAGAAACGATGCAGACTTCAGTCATTCCGCAAGAAAGACAGACAGACCTGTAACACCTCTGATTCGATCATCAGAATTTATGGAAGCATTCTATGTTTCTGAAGAGTTTATCAGAATTCCGGCAAATGATCTTTCAACTGACGGAATTACAATAGGCTCCTTAGGTATAAATGAAGATGATTCAATTTCAGATATAAATGTTTTCGTTGCAATGAATCATACTCAGGAAAACAGTCTCAGGATTGTACTATTCTCTCCCGAGGGTGACAGCTGTACTTTATTTAATCAGGATCAGTTTGAGTCTCAGACAGATAATATAATAACAATATTTGATGATCAGTCAAGCTATCTGTTTACAGATCTCGATAAATATGTTGCCATTACACCACATATCCGCCCCAAGAATAATTTAAACTCTGCCTTTTCCGGTGCAAAAACCCACGGTATATGGAAGTTGAAGATATATGATTATTATCTTGACGATCTAGGAATGCTTTACGCGTGGGGAATTCAGATTAATAACCATACCGGCAAAAAGATGATACTTGAAACTCAGTCTTATATTCAGGGTTTCTATAATGCGGACTCGAATACTACAATAAGAGATACTATCATATGCAGATTAAGAAACAGCACTTCGCCTTATGCTATAGTTGCCACAAAGAAAGCTTATTTCAGCAATACAGGCATTGCTTCATTTGATTTTACCGGAAGTCCCGTTACACCAAACGTAAGTTATTTCATACAACTTGAACATAGAAATTCCATTGAGACCTGGAGTGCGGGTTTGAAAACTTTTAACTACTTCAGCTTTTTTACTCTAAAGTATAATTTTCAATCTTATGATTATTATGCCTATGGAGACAATCAGATAAAAGTTGATATCTCTCCGACAAGGTGGGCATTCTACGGCGGAGATGTCAATCAGGATGGAACAGTTGATGCTACTGATGTAAGTACGATTGATAATGACGCGGCGAATTTTGTCAGCGGATATGTAGTGACCGATCTTACGGGCGATGACTTCGTTGACGGAACTGACTTTGCAATTGCAGATAACAACGCGGCGAATTTTGTGAGTGTGGTCACGCCTTGACGGGGATTTGAAGGATTTTATGATCTCACAGACGCGCCTGAGTCCCTGCAAAGCACCGGAGATTCATTTGCGGACAAAATATGAATCCCGAAGGGATTCCATGTTTATAGAAATTCATCATGATGATTCAACGACCCTGAAGGGGTCGCACATATATGTCTGTTCACAAATCACGCAATTGCGAGATCTATATTATTCGACCCCGTCGGGGTCGGGCGGTGATGCAGGTTCGTTGCTACAAACGTTGGATGCCTTCGGCATCTGATTCGTTCATGAAATTCATGTTGGAAACATATGATCCCCATAGCATTGATCTGTAAATGGGAATCCCGATTGAATGATCACAAATGCGCCTGAGTCCCCGCAATGCACCGGAGACTCAGGCGCGGACAGAGAATATGATTGAAATGCATACAACCCCGAAGGGGTGAAATGATTATAGAATTTTGATTGATATGCATACAACCCCGAAGGGGTGACATTGTTTCATGCAGAAAATGATGTCAGCCCTAAGGGCTTTGATCTTCTCACAGAAGCTCCCGAGTCCCGGCAAAACACGGGAGTTTCTGGCGCGGAGAAGATTTTGGCTCGATCGATAAATTCTAACTCTTGAGTGTCCCGGTGTCAAAGACAAGGAACAGATCTTTAATGATGAATTTAAGAATTGATAAATCTAACAGAAGACTCTGATGTGATTCAGAACAAAAATGAAAGACTTTCTCCGAATGCCAATAAAGCCAGTGGACTTACTTTGCTAATTGTTAGCACTGAACAGCTAATGAGCCGATTTGCGGGCTTGTCAATTCGTTTTTTGAAATTTGAAAAGTGTTTATCAAACTAAATCTCTCATAATCATGAAAATCTCTATCACAGTTTTGGCAGTTGTCTTGTTCATGGGACTTCTTAACATCCAAGAACAGAAGTCAGCTTCGACTGAACATCAGACAGGAAAAAGCTTCTTCTGTCCCGCCCCGCCAACTTTCCCCGAGTCAATAAAAAAGAGCAACGGTGACGAAAAAGTTGACCAGAGCTGGTATCAGAAAGCGATTGAGAATATTGAAAAGGAAGAGTACAGCATCTCTTACAGCGAAGAACTCGGAGCTTATCAGTCTCCTAACAGGGCAAACAACATCCGTTTCATTTATCATAAGGACGGATTCACGGCGAAGACGCGTGATAACAAGATCCCGCTTTTTGATGTGAATGATAAGACAATAGAAGAGAAGGATAAGAAGTATGAAGAGATTGAAGAATGGAGTGTAAAATTGAAAATTAAAAATGAAAAATTGAAAATTGAAAGCGGTGAAATAAAAGCATCGGGCAATAAGGCATGGATAGAAAATGACAGGATCAGAATTGACTACACGAACACGAAGGAAGGCATGCGCCAGGACTTCACTATCAAACAAAAACCTGCAGGCGAAGGAAAGCTTAGACTGAATTTATCGGCAGATACTAAATTGAAAATGATAGTCGGTGCAGATGCTTTGATGTTTAAAGATAACAACGGGGAAGACAAGATGAAGTATTCTGCTTTAAAATGCTGGGATGCGAACGGCAAAGAGTTAAGAGCGTACTTTGAAAAGAATCAATTAGGAATTAAGAATTACGAATTAGGAATTGGAAAAAATAAAATTCGTAATTCTAAATTCTTAATTCCTAATTCTTTTTCAATCGTTGTCAACGACGAAGATGCAGTTTATCCAATTACGATTGATCCGCTTTCCGAGAATCCGGATTGGACAAAAGAAGGTAATCAGGCAGGTGCACAATTTGGATATTGTGTTGCAACTGCAGGTGATGTAAATGGTGACGGATACAGCGACGTGATTGTTGGAGCTCCATATTATGATAACGGTCAAACGGACGAAGGAAGAGTCTATGTATTACATGGTTCTTCAACAGGATTATCAGCTTCTACAAACTGGACTTTTGAAAATGATACTGCCGGATCATCTTTAGGATATTCAGTATCGACAGCCGGAGATGTAAATAATGATGGATACAGCGATGTAATGGTCGGTGCTCCGGAGTGGAATAATACAGGCAAAGTTTATGTTTTTCACGGCTCTTCATCCGGATTATCAGCAACAGATAACTGGCAAAAGCAGATTAATCAGTCAGATGCGGGATTTGGTACTTCTGTTTCGTCTGCAGGTGATATTAATGGTGACGGATACAGTGATGTGATCATCGGGGCACCCTATGCAAATGATGGAGAGTCTGACGAAGGGAGAGCAAATACTTATCTCGGCAGCTCAACTGGTTTAGCAATTACAATTCATAAGAGACTGGAAATCAATTCAATAGATGCTAATTTTGGTTACAGCGTTTCATTAGCAGGTGATGTAAACGGTGACGGATACAGTGACGTTATTATCGGCGCTCCGAAATTCTCTTCAGGTCAAATTGAAGAAGGAAAATCATTTATTCACCTAGGCACGTCTTCAGGGATTGATTCTGTAGCTTTCTGGACGAAAGAAAGTAATCAAGCTTATGCTCATTTGGGAAGCAGTGTTTCAGGCGCCGGAGATGTTAACGGAGATGGTTTGAGTGATGTCATAATCGGTGCACCGGAATATGATAATTCTTTTACAAATGCAGGAAAGGTATATGTCTTTCATGGTAATTCTATTTCAATGCCTTCAGCAGCTGATTGGACGGAAGATGTTGCTCAGGAATTTGCATATTTCGGAAACAGTGTATCAACAGCAGGAGATGTAAATGGTGACGGATATTGTGATGTCATAATTGGTTCCTACGGTTTTTCTAACGGAAATACTAGTGAAGGGAAAGTATTCGCATATTTCGGATCTTCTTCTGGATTACCTTCTTCACACGATTGGACTGATGAAGTTCATCAGGATTATGCTTTCTTTGGATGGTGTGTAGCAACAGCGGGCGACGTAAACGGCGATGGTTTCAGCGATGTGATTGTTGGAGCTCCTTTGTATGAAAGTCATAGTGCTCAAAATAATGAAGGCACTGTTCAATTGTTCAACGGAATTGCCGGCGGACTTAGTTTGACAGAGAATTGGACTATTGCTGGATACGATGTTTCTACTGCAGGTGATGTGAACGGTGACGGATACAGCGACGTGATAGTAAAATATTATTATCCGGAACTAACAGTTCATATATTTCACGGCTCATCTTTGGGATTATTGCCAACACCAAACTGGATAACAGAAAGTAATGAGTTTACATCATTTTTGAGTGTTTCTACTGCCGGAGATGTAAACGGCGACGGTTATTCAGATGTGATTATAGGAGATTATGAATATAATTTTGAAGCGGGAGCAGTATTTTTATGGTATGGATCATCATCCGGACTTGGTCCGAATGGTACACCCTCAAATGCAGACTGGACGGCTGAATGCAATGATGAAGGAGCTCTATTCGGAAGAAGTATTGCAACTGCCGGCGATGTGAACGGCGACGGTTATTCAGATGTGATTGTAGGAGCCGCTGGCTATGATAATGGACAGATTAATCATGGAGCAGCATTCTTATGGTATGGATCTTCATCCGGACTTGGTCCGAATGGTACACCTTCAAATGCAGGCTGGACTGGTAAACTCAATACAGATTATTCAAGTTTCGGTACTAGTGTTTCTAGTGCCGGAGATGTAAATGGCGACGGTTATTCTGATGTGATTGTAGGAGCGCCTAATTATAGTTATGGAGTATTTATAGTTGGCGCGGCATTCGTTTATCATGGTTCCCCAACAGGACTAATATCTATTCCATATTGGGTTGAACATCCATTTTATCCTCATATTGATACATACTTTGGCTACAGCGTATCCACAGCCGGCGATGTCAACGGAGATGGTTATTCGGATGTGATAGTAGGGGCAAAGGAATATGAAGACGGACAGACACGTGAGGGAGCAGCATTTGTTTGGCACGGATCTTCATCAGGACTTAGTGGAGGAAAAGCAGGCTGGACGGCTGAATCCAATCAGGATGGAGCTCAATTCGGATCAAGTATTGCAACTGCAGGTGATGTTAACGGCGACGGTTATTCAGATGTGATAGTAGGAGCCATTGGCTATGCTAATGGATTGCTTGATTATGGAGCAGCATTTTTATGGTATGGATCTTCATCCGGACTTGGTCCGAATGGTACACCTGCCAATGCAGATTGGTTTTTTGAAGCTCAGGGTATTTTTACGTCTTTTCGAGGTAGTGCTAAAACAGTGGGAGATGTTAATGGTGATGGTTATTCAGATGTATCTGTGATAGGAGACTCAGTTTTTGTGTATTATGGAAACGGAGGAGCAGGAAAGAAGACGACTCTTCAGCAATTCAAACCCGGAGTATTTGATAAAATATACTCAGGCGGCTATTCAGGGGTAAACGGGCAGGCAAAATTAAGCATATTCGGAATTTGTCCTTTCGGAAGAGCAGACGGAAAGATCGTCTATGAATATAGAGACAATGGAGCCCCCTTCAGCGGAACTACGATTACAAACAGCACCTTGTCTTCAGGTGCAGGAATAATTACTGACCTAAATATATCCGGAATTCCACTTAACAAAGAAGTGAGCGGATTACTAACAAATAAAGAATACAAATGGAGAGCAAGAGTAGAATACAATCTTGTAAATAACCCCCTGCAAAAACTGGGTCCCTGGAAATATTTCTCATCCTATATTCCGATTCCATCCGGAGGTTTCAAAGCCATTGATAATGATAGTACCGCTCCAATTATTTTATATAGCGAAATCCCGGATACCGGGAGTATTTCAAACATAGAGTTAAGAAATGTTGAGATCACTGATGAACATGGAGTCCAGGGTGCATCCGGAACACGTCCAAGGATTTATTACAAACGGGTACCGGATTTAAATACGTACATTGGTAACACAAACTCTACCGGAGGATGGAAGTATGCCGAAGCTTCAGGTTCGACTTCACCCTTTAGCTTTACTATTGATTATTCACTATTGAACGGGGGCATTTCCAAAGGAGATACAATAATGTATTTTATCATAGCTCAGGATATCCATACTTTTGGATCTGCTCATGTAGGTATTAACAGTGGAATATTTGCATCTAAAACTCTAACTGTTAATCTCTCAAGTTCTGCGTTTCCAATAACAGGAAGTATAAGAAATTATAAGATAATTCCACCGCCGAAACTTGAACTTTCAATGTTGATTCAGGGATTTTATTATCCGGCATTAAATTTAATGGTCCAGGATACTGTAACTGTATATTTAAGGAACAGCTCTCCACCCTATGCTATTGTAGATTCGGCAAAGGGATACTTGAGTTCAACAGGTATAGACTCTTTAATTTTCCATAATAGCTTGAGCGGAGCGGATTATTATATCCAGCTCAAACACAGGAATTCAGTCGAGACATGGAGCAAAACACCGCAGGTGTTCCCATCAGGTTATTTAACTTATGATTTCTCATCATCAGCTGAGCAGGCATTTGGAGATAATATGAAACAGGTAGATAACTCACCTGTTAGATTTGCAATCTACGGCGGAGATGTGAATCAGGACGGAACAGTTGATGCAACTGATGTAAGTACGATTGATAATGACGCATCAAACTTTGTCAGTGGATATGTTGTGACAGATCTTACAGGAGATGACTTCGTTGACGGAACTGACTTTGCAATTGCAGATAACAACGCGGCGAATTTTGTGAGTGTGATCAGGCCGTGATGGGGATTTGCAGTATTTTGTGATCTTACGAAGCGCCTGAGTCCCGATAAAGCACCGGAGACTCAGGCGCAGACGAGAAATTTGTGGTGCTCATACTTCTGAAGCCCGCGGCTTCAGTCGCGGGCTTTTTCCATGCCGGCTTTGAATCCCAAAACCCCGAAGGGGTGAAATGATTATAGAATAATGATTGAAATGCATTCAACCCCGAAGGGGTGACATTGTTACATGCAGAAAGTAATGTCAGCCCTTCGGGCTTTGATCTTCTTAGAGGTGCGCCTGAGTCCCGGTAAAGCACCGGAGACTCAGGCGCGGACAAAATTAGGAATTAAGAATTTATGCAACAACATCAATCCCTCATAGCCCACGGCTTCAGTCGTGGGCTTTTTGCATGCCGCGTATAATCCCAAAACCCCGAAGAGGTCCCTTTGGGAAGAATTGAGAATTAGGAATTAGGAATTAAGAATTTATGCGACAACATCTATACTACACAGCCAACGGCTTCAGTCAGGGGCTTTTTGCATTCCGCGTTGAATCCCAGAACCCCGAAGGGGTGAAATGATTATAGAATTTTGATTGAAATGCGTACAACCCCGAAGGGGTGACATTGTTCCATGTAGAAAATAATATCACCCTTCGGGCTTTAATCTTCTCTCATGCGCCAGATTCCCGGTAAAGCACCGGAGACTCATGCGCGGACAAAGAACTAAGAATCCCGAAGGGATTCCATGTTTATAGAAATTCATCATGATGATACAACGACCCTGCAGGGGTCGCATATCTTTATCTACTTCACAAGTCACGCAATTGCGAGATCTTTATTATTCGAACCCGTCGGGGTCGGGCGGTGATGCGGGATCGTTGCTACAAACGTTGGATGCCTTCGGCATCTAATTCGTTACAGAAATTCATGCAGCAAACGTATGATCCCCATAGTATCAATCTGCAAATGCAAAGCCCTAACGAATGATAACAGATGCTCCCGAGTCCCGGCAAAGCACCGGAGACTCAGCCGCGGACAAAAATATTGCTGCGAATTTTAGAGATGTGTTCAGCCCCTGACCAGGGCAACAAGATTTTATGATTTTCAGGATTTTTGAATTGAAACACAATATTTGTATCGATATTCTTTAGTAAAACAAAATGAATAAATGAATACAGTAATAGTATCGTCAAAATTTCAGGTAGTAATACCAAAGGAAGTAAGACGCAGGCTAAAACTGAAGCCTGGTCAGAAACTTCAGATAATTGAAACCGGAGAAGGAATTCAATTTATTCCACTGAAGAATATCAAAGAGGCGAGAGGTTTTCTAAAAGGAATTGACACGAACATCAAAAGGGAAAAGGACAGATTATGAATCTCGTTGACAGCTCGGGATGGCTTGAGTTTTTCGCGGATGGAAAGAACGCAAAGCATTTTGCGGAAGCTATTGAGGATACGGAAAATCTTGCAGTGTCCGTGATCAACTTGTATGAGATCTACAAGAAAGTTCTGAAAGAAAGGAACGAGTATGATGCCAAACAAGCCGTAGCTTTAATGATGCAGGGGAAAGTAATTGATTTAGATGCTTCACTTTCATTAAAGGCGGCTGAGATCAGTCATACTTATGATCTGCCAATGGCAAATAGCCTCATATATGCCACAGCGCAGAATTGTGAGGCCACGCTTTGGACTCAGGATTACGATTTCAAGGGTCTTGACGGAGTGAAACTAATAAAAAAGTAGCTGTTCCGTTTCCCGCCCGATAGAATCAGATCTGACGTGCATCCATATCCAACTCCGAGGTTCCTCCTCAGCGAACTTTGCGAAAGACATCACGAACTTTTCCGTTAGCTTTTTGCCGAAGATGAGAAGCATGCTTCGGACAAGGCACTTCATCTTGAATTCCTTGATGCCGGCATTCCCGCTTTCCATCCTGCCCAAGATTGAAATCGTAGGCTGGGCGGTTCGCTGCACTTCTATTTTGCCTGACAAGCATAGCATTGACTTCCAATGCCTCAATTGCTCACATCACTATCATTCCAGGTGATTTTATTCATGTAATGACTCGATAGAAATGTCATGAAGTGGACTCGATAGAAATGTCAGTATAAAACCTTAAATTGGAAGTTCCCCAAGGAAGGAGCTTTCAGAATGAAAGGAATACTGGCAATGAGTCAGAAGGAAGTAGATCGGCTGGAAGTAATAGGCGATATAGAGAAAAAGCGACTAACAATAAAAGAAGGCGCAGAATGCTGTAAGGTTAGTGAGCGTCAGATGTACAGGATAGTAAAGCGATACAGAAAGGATGGGGCATTAGGATTGATTCATAAGCTTAGGGGAAGTGCTTCGAACCGGGGTTATGGAGAGGCAATGAAGCAGAAGGTGATAAGCCTTTACAAGAGCGGTTACGGAGATTACGGTCCGACGCTATATTCGGAGGAACTATTGAAAGTACATTCAATAGAGATAGACCATGAAACGATCCGGCGTTGGCTTCGTTCATCGGGTATAGAAGTAAGCATACGCAAAGTTCGTCCACACCGTCGTCGTCGTCCGAGGCGCAATGGTTATGGTGAGCTGGAACAGTTCGACGGTAGTCATCATGACTGGTTTGAGGGAAGGTCTCCAGAATGCTGCTTGTTTGTAGTGGTAGATGATGCAACAAATGTTACATATGCCAGATTTGCACGATCTGAGAACAGTGCCGATGCGATGCTGGCAATACGTGAGTACATAGAGTTGTACGGGATGCCAAGAAGTCTTTATACAGACAGGTTTAGGGTTTACAAAGGAGACAGAAGGTTGCCGGATTTTGCAAGAGCTCTTCAGGAGCTGAAGATTAAGATAATATATGCCCAATCAGCACAGGCAAAGGGACGCGTAGAGAACAGGAACAAAGTTCTGCAGGACAGACTGGTGAAGGCAATGCGTCAGAGAGGCATAAGTACGATAGCAGAAGCAAACAGGTATCTGCGAGAGGAATTTCTGGAAGAGTTTAATGAAAAGTTTTCAACGAACAGGGAAGCAGAAAATGTACACAGGCCCAAAGGTGATATTAATCTTGATGAGATATTCTGCTACAAGACAGAGAGATGTGTTCGAAATGACTATACGATCAATTACAGTGGAGGATACATACAGCTTCAGCGAGGAGCGGCACCGCTTCCAAGACCACGTCAGTATGTGGTTCTACACAGATATTTCAATGGAGAGCTGAAGATTAAATACAACGGGCAGGACATAGAGTACGAAGAGTCGGAATGCCGCAAACCAAAGGAAGGATACAAGTACAAGAAACCGGACAAAGAACACCCATGGAGAAAGCAGAACAACTTGATAGAGAGCAAAAAGAACAAGAAATTTGCAAACAAAGCAGCAGTGTAACTCAGTCGGGCTACGCCCTCCTTCGTTACACTGCTGAAATCAACATGACATTTCTAAAGAGTTTTCAGCATGACATTTCTAAAGAGTTACTACA
>WBZL01001017.1_pt1 | contig 30544 bp, 25 predicted proteins | sample 5204291 | NCBI WGS metagenome assembly WBZL01 (sample SAMN12344345, study PRJNA552823) | activated sludge metagenome | biome: Activated sludge suspended growth; feature: Nitrification reactor; material: Wastewater; isolation source: activated sludge from nitrification reactor of wastewater...
ACCGAGCAATTTTAGGCAATTAGGCTGCAGCGGGCGACTTTTCTTTGCCAAGCTTTCTTTTGGTCGTTCAAAAGAAAGCGGAATAACTTCTTGCTTCATATCTTCATAAATATTTCTCCTGAAGAAATTTAGAACGTTTTGGACAGATATGGTTTAATTTCTTTCGTTGATTGACATAAGTCAAAGACTATCTGACTAAAAGTAACTATTTTTGTATATCATCATGTTTGAAAAACTAGACAAATTCATTCACAAGACAGCGCCTCCGGGAAGATGGAAGGTTCCTGTCATTGTGATCAGCGGAGTACTTACAGGACTGGTTCTGCTGATTCTCTATATCGGCAATGCAACTTCATATCTTTCTGACGAACCTGAGACTTGCATTAACTGCCACGTTATGTATCCTCAGTATTCTTCCTGGCAACATAGTTCTCACGGAAGATTTGCTACCTGCAATGATTGTCACGTGCCGCAGACTAATCCGATTGACAAATATCTCTTTAAAGCCTCAGACGGATTGAGGCATTCAACGATGTTTACACTCAGACTCGAACCGCAGGTCATCAAGATCAAGAATGCCGGCGCAGAAGTAGTTCAGAAAAATTGTATGAGATGCCATGAGAAATTGATAGATCATACCGTACTTATTCGAAATGAAGATGGAAGCGAAAAGAAATGCTGGACATGCCATGAAGAAACTCCTCACGGAACAGTGAGCAGTCTTTCATCATTTCCAAACTCACGGGTTCCATTGCTGAACCCTGTAATACCTGATTGGATAAAAGAAAACTATATAAAGAAATAAAATGAAAAGCATAAGACAAGTCGTAGCCGAAAAACCATGGGTCGGATGGATACTTTACGGAGTGACCATCCTCCTGGTATTTTTACTCGGACTGCTCGGCAGTTCCATCATTGAGAGAAGGTCCGAAGCCAACAACATTTTTCAGAATGTAAAACCCATTGCAGAATGGGAGCCGCGAAATGAAGTATGGGGCGAGAACTATCCGAGAGAATATGAATCCTACATATCGACTCTAGATACAACATTTGCAAGCAGTCACGGCGGCGGAAAGAAGATTGACATGCTCGAGAGATATCCGGGACTTGTTGTATTGTGGGCAGGCTATGCATTCTCACGCGACTACAATCAGGGACGCGGGCATTATTATGCGATCAATGATATCAGAAACACTCTTAGAACGGGTGTGCCTCAGCCGGCTACATGTTATACATGCAAAAGCACGGATGTTCCAAGACTGATCGCCAAGATGGGAGCGGCAGAATTCTACAAGAAGCCGTTCAACGAACTCGGCTCAGAAGTTGTGAATCCTATCGGATGTCAGGACTGTCATGACCCAAAGACAATGAATCTCCGCATTACACGTCCGGCACTTCCTGAAGCATTTCAAAGAAGAGGTGAAGACATTACCAAATCAACGCATCAGGAAATGCGCTCTCTTGTCTGCGCGCAATGCCATGTTGAATATTACTTCAAAGGCAAAGAAGAAAAGTATCTGACATTTCCATGGGATGACGGATTTACTGTTGAACAAATGGAGACATATTATGACAGCATAAAGCATGTTGACTTTGTCCATACTCTGAGCAAGACACCGATACTCAAGGCGCAGCATCCTGATTATGAATTGTTCAGAATGGGAATTCATGCCGAGAGAGGGCTCTCTTGTGCAGATTGTCATATGCCTTACAAATCGGAAGGCGGAGTGAAGTTTACAAATCACAAGATACAAAGTCCTTTGAATAACATTTCCGGTTCATGTCAGGTTTGTCACAGGGAATCGGAGGATGCTCTCAAGAAAAATGTGTATGACAGGCAGGAGAAAGTTTTGCAGTTATCAAACATTGCTGTTAACTCCCTTGTTAAGGCACACATTGAAGCAAAAGCAGCATGGGATGCCGGGGCAACTGAGGCAGAAATGAAACCTGTGCTTGATCTTATCCGTGCTTCACAATGGAGATGGGATTTTGTCGGCGCAAGCCACGGAGGAAGTTTCCACGCACCGCTGGAATGTGCGAGGATCCTTGGCAATTCAATTGAGAAGTCAGAACAGGCAAGAGTATTGCTTTCTGAAATTCTGACAAAGAAGAATGTACAACTCCCGGTTCAGTATCCTGACATTTCATCAAAAGAAAAGGCGCAGAAGTTTATCGGACTTGATATGGAAAAATTCAACGCGGATAAAAAAGTATTTTTGGAAACCGTTACTCCTGAATGGGACAAGGCATCTGAGCAAAGGCAGGAGAAGATGAACATGGAGTATAAAAAATAAACCGGCTTGAAATTCCCAGCTAAAAGCAACAAGGTCTGAAATTTTTCTGTTACACGGAGTTCCACAAAGTTACACAGAGATACACAGAGAAAGAAACAGGTGAGATATTGCATTCTGAATCACTCTATACTTTAGTAGCATTGTCGAAAATAGAAGATGATACATTCTCTTACTTACACTCAGTGGAACTCTGTGCATCTCTGCGTATCTCTGTGTAAAAAGCAACCATTCCGGAATTCCACAGAGAAAGTATTAGGTAATATATTGCATTCTGAATGACTCTATACTTTAGTAGCATTGTCGAAAATAGAAGATGATACATTCTCTTACTTACACTCAGTGGAACTCTGTGCATCTCTGCGTATCTCTGTGTAAAAACAACCATTCCGGAATTCCACAGAGATTCACAGAGAAAGTATTAGGTAATTTATTGCATTCTGAATGACTCTATACTTTAGTAGCATTGTCGAAAATAGAATATGATACATTCTCTTACTTACACTCAGTGGAACTCTGTGTATCTCTGCGTATCTCTGTGTAAAAAGCAACCATTCCGGAATTCCACTGAGAAGGAATCAGGTGAGATATTGCATTCTGAATGATCTCTATCATTAAGACTACATCAGCGCCATTGATTGATAAGAATTGATTATCTAATTTGACCGAACACAAAATCATACTATCAACTAAATGCCGCGGATAGCTTTTTACACATTTGGAATTCTTCATGAATCCTATGGTCACCCAAAGGTTCAGGGATTTTATGACCGGCTTGAATCTGTTTTTGCACAGGCACACAACTCGGAAGGATATATAGAAAGAAATATTGAACCGCCGGGTGATGACAGAGCCGCACCCCGATTTTATGACAGGGAAAAGCACGCCTCTGCTCCCGCAACCCTGAGCTTATGGAAAGATCTTGAATCTGTATGTGCCTTTGCATACCGGGGACTTCACGGTGAAGCATTAAAGATCCGAAGTGAGTGGTTTGTAAAACCTGAGTGGCCGACCTATGTAGCCTGGTGGGTTGACGATGATCACATTCCCACACGCGAGGAAGCGAGCAGAAAGCTTGAGCATCTTCATGATAATGGTCCGGGTCCTGCAGCATTCAACTTCAAACAACCCTTTGATTCAGAAGGTAACCCGGTTACTTTGAATTGGAGTATTCTTGAGAGCAGGATCTCTGCAAATGAATCCCGAAACGGAAAATGAACATGCGAGTAGTTGGTTGTTGCTAATTGACATAAGCCATAAGGTCTTAAAAGCCTTTTGCATGAAATTAGATTTCTAAAGAAATCAACATAATCAATGAAAAGAAAATCAAGGCAGGGAGTAATAGGTTCGTTACTTGATGAATATAAGAATGTGATTGATGATCTGAAGGAACATATCTCAGATGTAAGTGATTCGGAGCTGAAAGTTATTGTTGATAATAAGACAAAGAACAAGAATTGTGTTTCCATCCAGTCAATTCTGACACACATAGTTAACTGCGGATTTTACTATGTAACCATGATGGACATTCATAAGGGAAATGCTGACAGTCCCTGGAGAAAGCCAGTACATCGAAAAAGTATCCTGGAATACAATACTGATCTGGATGAAATGTATGAATACACTATAGTTTTTTTTGAGAGAGTAAAGCAGAGTGAAATGGCTCAGTTTGACCCTACCGGGAAGGTTCTTACTTTTTGGGGACAGATCTATGATTACGAACAAATGATGGAACATGCCATTGTGCATGTATCCAGGCACAGAAGACAGATACAGAAATTCAAGAAAGAGTTGAGAAGGAAAAAATGATCTTCTGTTTCATAATCTGATACGGTAATTCTTTAAACAAAAAGAAAAGATGTGCATCTCTATTGATGCACATCTTTGGATATCTTTAGATCCAGAATAATCTGTCTAAACAGCCGTCTATTTTGCAAGTATCATTTTCTTCGTCTGTTTAACCCCGTCAGCTTCAATAGAATAGAAATAAAGTCCTGTTGCAAAGCCGGTTGCATTCCAGTCTGCCTTGTAAGAACCTGATTGCAGAACCTGATTGACAAGCACTGCTACTTCTTTTCCGGATATATCTACCACCTTAAGCGTAACAAACGTTGACTTAGGAATGCTGAATGTAATGTTTGTACTCGGGTTGAACGGATTCGGATAGTTCTGATCAAGAACAAAGTTTTCGGGTACTTCAGAGCTGATTGGAATGATCCCCACCGGTACGCAGGCGTTTGATGTTAGCAAGCTTGCTCTTGGTCCATTTACAGCGGCATTCATCCTTGTTGATTGCCCGAGTGTAAAAATATTCATGCAGGCATCATCAACATAATCCATATAGTTGCTGAACATTACGCCCGGGGCATTTTGAGAGCATGCGTCTGTCAAAGGAAAATCAGGACAACCGCCGTTCTCGCCGGCCTGAAGCGGAGTATCGTCAACGTTATCATCCTGAGCGCAGGCAGGTTCATCTCCCCAGATGTGATCAAGATTGAACCAGTGCCCGGCCTCATGAGTTACGGTTCTGCCCTTATCCTGCGGAGGTGTTGCTGTTCCGATCGTTCCGAAATATTTATAACCGATCACCATTCCATCCTGCTGCGGTGGACCGCCCGGTTGTTGAGCAAATCCCAGAATATCTCCTGTGAAATTTACGACGTAACAGTTCATGTATCTGTCTCTGTCCCAAATGTCAATTCCTCCGAGTGAAGTATAATACATATTGGTATCAGTTCTGGCGTAAGATACAACATTGGTCTGAGTTCTTGTGATGCCGTTTGTCGGCTGATTGTCTGGTGTACGTTGTGCAAGACAGAATTGTATCTGCGTATTTGCGCCAAGCGGCTTGAACGGAGGCGGTGTATTTACTGTATCGGCATTCAATCTTGCAAAGTCTTTGTTCATTACATCAATCTGCGACTGGACCTGAGCCTCGCTGATGTTTTGTTCGGGAGTGTTCCAGATAATGTGAAATACAACCGGAATTGTTATTAGTAGGTTGTCAGTATTTTCAAACCCGCGTGTAAATCTTTCGATTGCATTCCTGTTTGCCCTGAACTCCGGATATCTCTCCATCTGCCTTTTGTTGAATTCAACTGTAGCACACCTGCTGACATGATTTGATTCATTTCCGTTAGAGGGTTTGTCGTTGCCAACAGCAATTGATGAAGCGAGAATTATTACAGGGATTATGAAACTGAAAATAAGCCTTAGAGAATTTATCATGGTTAAATTATTAAAGTTTTGAAATCAGTTCCTGGTGATCTTAATTTTTCCGGGTTTTGAATTGTTACGAAACCCTGTAGAATACCATATGCCTTCAACAGGGTTCTTTTTAATATTAAGATTGAAGAATACATTTCTATCGGCTTGTCCGGGATTTGTATTGACAAGCATCATTTTTTCTTTGTCATTGATTTTCCCGGTAAACTTTCCTCCTCTCATATTTCCGTATCCTTCAAACTCAGTAATAACTTTTGTGAAACTGTACTTTCCGGATGATTCAGTTGATGACAGATTCTCAATCTCAAACAGCCCCTCGGCAACTCTGACATTGTTGGAATCGTACATGGTGAATCTGTAGTCACCTTTTGAAATAACCGGCTCAGACTTTTCAACACTCTGACCTGAGCATGATGTAAGGACTAAAGAGGCAATCAACAGCAATAGTAAGTATGTTCTTTTCAAGTTCGTTATTATTGAATTAGTCTGTTATCCTTTGCCTTGCACTTTGAATAAACTGATTCACTTGAACATCATCAGAATACCTCAGTTTGATATTCGTGATATTCATTTTCTTACAAATTTCGAAATTACTTATTTGAATGTCGCTGTGCCTTCGGCTTTGTCGAAGTCGTAGTATAAAGTGATCTCATAGTATTTGCATAGATCTATGCCTACCCACATAAGTGAGCTTCCGTCTTTGTCAGTTACTTTGATATCGTATAAGCAGACTTCATTGGTTGGACTGAATACGATCCCTGTCTGCTCACCTGATTTCAGAATGCCGGAAGCCAGTACATCATCTCCCCATATTCTTGTATCAGACGGCGATACGTTAAGCTGGTAGACGTCAACTCCGGTTTGATTGACGAGCGTGAAGTCCTGCTGTGCCTGTGCAAACAACTGATCACTTGCTGCAAGAAAAAGAATTGTAAACGCTGCGAGATAAAGTGCTCTTTTCATTTTGCTCTCCTTTCATTTTTATTTGAAAGTCATATTATGCTAATTCATTTTGATTGTCAACAAACTTTTTTAAAGAATCAGATAATCTTTTTCAGCTGGAAAAGAGCAATTTGATCAATGAATTAAGTTACGGAATTGAAAGGTGTGATAATTTTTAAGTCTAGGCGCTAGAATCGAAGCCGGATTTCTCAGGCAAGTGCTCACGCATATACATTCTCGTTTCTTATTTGTATCAACTTTTTCCTCTAAGAAAATTTTCTTACCCGGCTATTTTATATTGAACATAAAACTTCTGCTGCCGGGTCCTCCGAAAGCTCCTATATCGTTTCTGATCGTTCCTCTTGAAGGCAAGAGAGCTTCGGATAAACTATTTGGATTAGCGGGATCATTGCACGTTCTGTCATGATCTCCGGAGTCAATGCAAGGCGATGAAGAGTTCAATGTATAATTCAGGGTGTCGTAGTCAGGATAGGCATTCATATTCTCTTCCCCCTTGTAACCGCCCATGATATTGCAGTAACTTATGGTCAAATTTCTGGCAATGATCTGAACATTGTTTCCCCCGTGATTTCCCCAAACTAAATTATTCCTGAATATGCCTTTGACGTTACGGAAAGCAACAACACCGCAAACATGACTCAATGCGGAGTTTGAAACTATTGAATTGTTTTCCATCCGGAGAAGTTTATCCGAACTGCTGTTTATCCACATTGCTCCTCCGGCAAACTCCATCGCCCCAAAATTTTCTGCAATTACATTATTGGAATAGATACCGCCCGCATGATTCAGCACAATTCCGCATCCGTATCTTGCGCTGTTTCGCAATATGAAATTATTTCTAACAATGGGGCTTCCGTCGCCTATTCTGATTCCGCCGCCGCCGGTGCTTACAACTCTTCCCGCCTCAACTACATTATCTCTGATAATATTGAACTGTATTACAGGAGAAGAAAACTGCACAAGAATTCCGCCGCCTTCTCTGTAGATGCCGGCTTCGTGCTCATCGTTCCACCTCGTGCCTCTTCCTCCGGTAATTGTAAATCCCTGAAGTACTGAAGAAGAGTCCTGCCCACCATTTACAATAACACAACTTGCTGTATCTTCATGATCGGGCAGGCTGCCGTTGATCACAGTTTTCTCAATCAACGAAAAATCGTTTGCTTCAAAGAACCTGCTTGTAACTGTAATGTTCTTCTTTCCGAAGTTGATGTTTTCAAAGTATGTACCGGGATCAACAAGGACTGTATCTCCGTCATTGCAGTCATTGATTGCACTCTGTATGCTCGGATATTGAGAAGGCACCATTTTAACTGCAGAGTGCACATTAAAGCAATTGAAAATTGAGTGAAGCAACAGGAGAAAAAGTACTTTCATAAAATTATTTAGAATTCCGGATTTTCAATTCAATACTTTGACATCGACAAAGCGGCTCTGTGACAAATGCGAATTTATTCTTTGCTTGAAAACCTCATTTTGCTCAAGAACATTCTTTGCGCTAATAAATCATGCGGCAGGCAATTTTTCTCAATCAATTAGAATGTTAATTTCTTAACTTGCACAACCACCCGAAAAAAGAATCACAGAACGATTTCTGTCAATGCTGATTCTTCAATTGTAATTTCTCTTATGAATTTTAAGATTCAGGATTTATGACCGCTTCAAATGAGACTGCTTCAATTCAGAAATATATTTTCACCGGGATAGCAATAGTACTTGGGATCTTTGCTGCTATCGCGCCAATATGGCCGGAGGGACCTATAGAACCAAGAGTCGGAGGAATGCTATTGGCAGCAGGATTCTTAGAACTGCTTCACGGATTCAAGCGCGCGACAGATGAAGAAAGGAAATCCGCGTGGTTTGGAGCGGCCATTACTTTAGTGTTTGCAGTCCTTCTCATAAATGCTTCTGTGTTCATTGGAACGGCCCTAGTTGTACTCATAGCACTTTCTTTTCTGATTGACGGAATCAGGTATGGAATTGAAGCGTTCAGGAAACACAAAAGTGGAGCTTCCAACAAGTTTGGCCTTTTGGCAATGATCGGAAATTTTTCGGTATTTGCAATTATTGCCTTCACAAAAGATTTCGGACTTGAATGGACAATAGCTCTTTCCGCCGCCTGGAGAATTTTCGGAACCGCCGTCAATATTTTCAAAGCAAAGGAAGGCAAGAGTGAGACAAGCGGAACAGATGTTATTAAAAGTCTTGAACTTCCTGATGTCCCTTCTGTTCATTCGTCAGTAAGCAAGATTCAGAATGAAGAGAATGTGAGATATCCGATTGACAAATCCTGGATATTTATATTCCTATTGCTCTTGTTCATAATTCATCTTGGACGAATGGGATTTGACAAAACTGCTCTTGGGATTCTTTCACCGGGCTTCGCATTATTTGGTGATATTGTCATAGCTTTAATAATCACATTCGGAATCATCAGTCCTCTGCTCGCAATATTCAAAAAGTTCACAAATCCGATAATCAGGAAACTTTGGATTTGGGTTGATGAAGTTCCGGCAGAACAAAGAAAGAAGTTTGGTTTGAGAAGTATAGTAAACAGCTATCTCGAACGCCGGCTAAGAACTTCCATAAGACTTCGCAACGCAGGTTATTCCTTCAAGTCGGCTTTCTTAACCGGAATGCAGACAGGACTGCCTTATGCAGCAATGCTCGCAGCAATTGTTCCTGTGTTTGGTATGAGCTGGTATTTTGACACGGAAAACTGGGCTGCCGGTATCTGGGACAACTGGGCGGCATCAAGAGCTGATGAATGGAGAATGGCTATGACAAGATCAAGCGGAGAAGTTCCGGGTCCGAATGCTTTCAGGATACAACCGCAGGGAGTTCCCGGTGATTCTGATTTCTCGTTTATCGTTATCGGTGATCCTGGTGAAGGAGATGCATCACAACTATGCCTGAAAGATCAAATTCAGATTGTCTCGGAAAAACCTGATGTAAAGTTTCTAATCATCTCCACTGACATAGTATATCCTTCAGGTGAAATGAAAGACTATGAGAATAAGTTCTGGCTGCCGATGAAAGGAATATATAAACCTGTTTATGCAATTCCCGGTAATCATGACTGGTATGATGCTTTGGAAGGATTTGCAGCAACATTCTTCGAACCAAAAGCTGCTCATGATGCAATGGTCGCAAGGGTTAATGCAGATCTGAAGTTTTCCTCATCCACTGAAGGCCACATAAAAGATCTGATAAATGAAGCTCAAAGGCTGAGAACAAATTACGGAGTGCAGACAGGTTTTCAAAAGTCACCTTATTTTCAAATACAAACAGACAACTTCGCATTCATTACCGTTGAAACAGGAGTGACCAGAAGAATAGATGATGATCAGCTTGCGTGGCTTAAGCAAGCTCTGGAAGCTTCAAAAGGAAAGTATATAATGGTGTTGATGGGGCATCCGTTCTATGCGATCGGTGAATATCAGGGAAGTCTCAACAAGGACTTTGAGGCGATTCATCAGTTGCTGCGTGAGCATAAGGTCAATCTGGTGATGGGAGGAGATACACATGATCTTGAGTATTATGTTGAGCGCGGTTTTGGAAACCAACCGGAATCTGTTATGTATCATTTTGTCAACGGAGGAGGAGGCGCTTATCTAAGCATTGGTGCGGCAATGAAACCAAAGAATGAAATGCCTGAAGAAGAATGGGCACACTATCCGGCCACTGATCCGCTGATCTCGAAAATCGAAGCTAACAATAACGTCCTAAAAGCTCCGGCATGGTACTGGACCAAGAAGCTCAACGGCTGGCCATTTACGCCTGAATTTCTTTCGGCAGCATTTGACTACAACAACTCACCCTTCTTTCAAAGTTTTTTTGAAATTCGGGTTGAACCTTCAAAAGGCACAATAAGCTTCATACCATACGGAGTGAACGGGAGGCTGCTTTGGAAGGATATTGAAACATCCGGAAATATCATTCCGGAAGGCAAGTCACCGGATTCACCTGCTGAATGGGTGTTTGCTTTAAAGGCAAACTGAAGATATAAACGGAATTGGAAATAGAAAATGCCCCGGGAGCTACCAGGAACCCGGGGCATTTTGTTTTGAAATGAATAAACTCACTTTACAAGCATCATTGTCCTGACTATCGTTTGACCGCCCGCAATAAGGCGATAGAAATACGATCCTGACGGAAGGTCTGTACCTTCAAATCTTACGGAATAATTTCCCGCAGGTTGCATACCGCTGACGAGCATTTGAACTTGCCTCCCTAATCTGTCATAAACAACCAGTGTGACTTCGGAAGCTTTTCTGATTTCGTAATTTATCAGTGTAACAGGATTAAATGGATTCGGAAAATTCTGTGACAGAGATATTTCATCAGGCAAAAGATTTTCTGTGAGCGAACTGACCGAAACCACGCTGTTTGCAATGACCTTGCTGAGCGGACCACCGTATGCCCCGATGTCATTTCTGACCGTTCCGCGTGAAGGCCACTTTGCCAGCGAAGGATTTATCTGGTCTGCCGGATCATTATGGATCACGCTGCTGTCACCTTTGTCAACACACGGAGATGATGTGCGAAGGTAATAGTTTGTTGTATCAAACAGCGGCTCTGAATTCATATTGCCTGCACCGGCATAACCTCCCTGAACATTACAATAAGTAACAATCATTTGAGGTCCGGAAAACTGGGTTCCGTTTCCGCCTGTGTTGCCCCACACGATGTTGTTGGTTAACGTAGTCAGTCCTGCAGAGTTATAAACTCCGGGAGAGCCGCCGGTTGCCGAGTTGTGAACAATTGTATTGTTTACCAATGACCTTGGTCTTGTAAACGTATTATTCATCCAAACTCCTGCACCTGCGCCAAACTGAGACGAGCCATAGTTCTTTGCAATAATGTTGTTCCTGTATTCGCCGCCTGTGTAATTAAGAACAACTCCTGCTCCGTAGCGGCTCGTATTGTTCATTACAATATTATTAAAGAATCTTACATATCCGTCGCCGATCCTTACACCTCCGCCGCCGGTGCTGTTGGCAATTCCGCCGGTGATACACTGATTGTCGCGGATGATGTTGTATTGAATGACAGGATTGCATAATGCAACAAGCAATCCGCCGCCTTCCCTGTAAAATCCGGCGAAGTGCTCATCATTCCAGATCGTGCCCTTTCCACCCGTGAGCGTGAAGCCCTGAAGAACAGTTGTTGAATCTTGGTTGCCGCTAATAATCACACAGCTTGCGGTATCCGGATGAACCGGATTGCTTCCGTTGATTATGGTGGTCTCAATGAATGAATAGTCATTGTTCTGATAGAACCTGCTTGTAAGAACGATCTTCTTATTCCGGAAATTCACATTCTCGAAGTAAGTTCCCGGTTGCACCAGCACCGTATCTCCGTTGTTGCATGCAAGTATTGCACTTTGTATTGTTTGATACTCTGCCGGAACATTTCTGACGAGGGCATTTGCAGTTGCGCTGAAAGCAAAGACAGATACGCAGATGAGTTTTAGAATTTTCATTTCGGTAGATTTAAGTTGTCCGTTTTCTTACTTAGACAGTTTTGATTTTTACTTGTGACAATAGTTTATATGTGATGGTCAGGAAATAGTTGCATCATAACTTTGAGGTCAGAATTTGGTTACTATAAAAAACCTGCAGCCGGTTTTCTGGCTGCAGGTATTGAAGCACGTCAAGATACCTATGTTTAGTTTACACTCAGATTGAACAGTGATCTGAATTCATTGCTTGAAACAATTTCCATGATTGATTTTGCAAAGTCAGGTGAGTTTACAAACCTGTGATCTCGAAAGAGCTTCACTGTTTTGTTTTCATACAGATCATCAAGCTCTGCAGATTTTTGAGGAGCGGCAATTTCAATTCTGCGGAGATGACTCTTTGTAAATACGAGGTTCTTCGGATCAACATGTCCCGCATCTATCATAAGTTTTGTCTTCTTGTTGCAATGACAAGGATTGCTCTTATCCATCAATCCGCATTTGTTCGTCATAAAATTTGCCAGCTGACGCCTTGCTCTGGAAAGCTTCTGTCTGAAGTTCACTTTGCTGATCTCCATGATCTCACTTCCGATCTCATCGTTCACTCCAAAAATGTTTCCTAGAATGAAAATGAGCCGCTGTTCCCTGTCAAGACACAGCAGCATTGCATTCATGCAGCCGATCTTTGTCTCCTCTATAAGCAGATCAACCTCAACAGGGACACTGTCCTGATCTGGAAGTTCCGTGTCCGGTGAGTTGACTATGTCTGAACCATACTTGTTGAATGAATAATATTCGAATTCCTTTTTTCGCTTCTTCATATTGATCACATGGTTGGCGGCAATCCTGTAAAGCCATGTTCTCAAACTGCTTTCCTGACGGAATGTTGACAGCTTGGTAATTATTTTGATAAGTGTTTCCTGTGTTACATCTTCAGCATCAGCCGGATCCCAGACCATTTTCAATGCTATGTTGTAGATCCATGCCTGATGTCTTTTGACAAGAGCTTCCAGACTCTTCTTGTTTCCTGCAACTGCTTCTGCAACAAGCTGTTTGTCCTCGACGTCGCTTTCGTCTTTCTCTATGAAGGGATTGATCATTTTCATTTCTCCTTTGTGATGAGTTTTATCTCTTTGACACTACAGGGAGTGTTTTGTGACAAAATGAAGGTCAAAATATTCTGAGTTTATGGAAATTCATTGAGATAATTTTCTCTTGTTTTCAAAAAGTATCTTTGGATTTGTGTTGCAGCTTTTTAAACCCAATTCATGTCTCAAATGTCAAATCTAAAATATTGATTTTATGATCAATTTTCTCTCTGTAAAATTTACAGTATCTGACTATTGCAGAGTCAGTCTGTAACTGCAATGAAAGAAGTTCATATTTTTTGAAAAGCGATTTGTCTAATTTTCACTATAAAAAAATCTACTAACCTAAAGTCGGGAGTACACTTATGATCTATCTCTTCAGAATGGTAATCTCAATTTTCCTGCTTTACCTTCTTCCCTGCTATTCCTTTGCACAATGGACACAGACTTCATCAGGCATAAATCACGGTGATATAAGATGCATCGTTGAGAATGGAAGCAACGTATTTGCCGGAACGAATCTTTACGGTGTTTATAAATCAGCGGACAATGGCAGCACATGGACACAGACACAGCTTAACAACAGGACCATATATTCAATGGCTATTTCAGGCCAGAAGATGTATGCAGGAACAAGTTTGTACGGACTCTATATTTCTTCTGACAATGGTACGAGCTGGACTCAAACATCTCTTAACTCACAGATAGTTTCAGCTATACTCGTAAGCGGCACAAGAATTTACGCAGGCACAAGTTCAGGACTATACCTTTCAACCGACGAGGGAGTTACATGGAATTTGACAGCGTTGAATAACCGCGAAGTTTATTCATTGAATCTGAGCGGCGGAAACCTGTTTACAGGAACAAGCGGATTCGGTGTTTATCAATCAACTGATAACGGAACTACATGGTCACAGACTTCATTCAACAACAGGGATGTATTTTCTCTTGCTTCTTCAGGAAGCCATGTATATGCAGGTACAAACAACAATGGAATCTATTATTCATCCAACAACGGTCAAAGCTGGGCGCAGACTGCATTTAACAGTTCTATCATATACTATCTGACTTCAGCAGGACAGTATATTTATGCAGGAACGAATGCCGGTTTATACAGAGCAGATCAGTCACAAACTAATTTCACTTTGTATTCTCTGAATGGTCAGCAAGTCAGATGTATGAGCATAAACGGAAATTCATTTTATGCAGGACTGCCGGATGGATTGAGGTTTTCTTCAAATGCCGGAACAAGCTGGACAATGAGCGAGCTTCACAACACATCTGTCTTTTCTTTTCTTAACCAGTCAGGAACTTTGTTTGCAGGAACAGGCGGATTCGGTGTTTACAAAAGCACTAACTCAGGAATAAGTTGGATATCAACAACACTCAATAACCGCAATGTGCCTTGCTTGTCAGCTGCCGGAAATTCCATTTATGCCGGAACTGATAACGGAGTTTACATTTCTTCAAACTCCGGAACAACGTGGAGCCAGTCTGCATTTGATAATGAAGTGATCTACTCTCTTGCGATCGAAGGCAATACAATCTACGCAGGTGGAGGTTATGCATTTCATCTTTCGACCAACGGCGGCACTAACTGGTCGCAAACTTCTTTTCAGGAAATTTGCCTTGCGCTTGTTCTGAGCGGAAACAGACTCTATGCAGGAACATATAACGGTGTATTCTATACTACAAACGGAGCTGCCAGCTGGGAACAGACTGCTTTGAATGACCAGTCAGTAAGAGCATTAATAGTAAACGGAAACACGCTGATAGCAGGAACGGATTTCAGTGGAGTTTATGTATCAACTAACAGCGGAACGAACTGGACACATACATCACTTGACACCGTGAGTATTTACTCATTGGCACTTGAAGGCAATCATATATGTGCCGGTACTTACGAATACGGAGTATTTATTTCTCATGACAACGGACAGAACTGGATACAGCGAAATGAAGGCATGAGCAATCAAAGCATAGGAGCTTTGATGATATCAGATGGATTTCTTTATTCAGGAACTGAAGCAAATGCAGTCTGGAAGAGAAGCATGTCGCAGATCATAGGAATCAATCAGCTAAGTTCAGAAATACCCGCAACTTTTTATCTGAAGCAGAACTATCCTAATCCCTTCAATCCCTCTACAACAATTGGATTTGCAGTTCCTTCAAACGGTTATGTAAAAATCAGCGTACATGATATTTTGGGAAAGGAAGTCTCGGTGCTTGTTTCAGAGGAAATGCAGAGCGGAACTTATGAAGTTAGATTTGACGGATCCGGGTTTAACTCCGGTGTTTACTTCTACAGTTTTGACTTTTCAGGAAACAACGGGACCATATACTCAGAAAGCAAGAAGTTGATACTTGCAAAGTAAGATCTGTTGAAAATAATTCATTGCGGGAAACAGGCTTGAAAAGAAGGAGCCGGCAGTAAAACAATTTCTGCCGGCTCTTTTGATTTCAACTCCAATTAAGGTGTTACTATTTTGTCAGGATCATCCTCATTGTCTTGCTGAATTCACCGGATGTCATTTTGTAAAAATACACTCCCGAGGAAACCGCAGCTCTGTTATTATCTCTTGCATCCCAAACTGCAGTATGCTGTCCTGCTTCCTGCTTCAGGTTGTTTACAATTGTCCTGACTTCATTTCCAAGGATGTCATAGATCTTGATTGTAACGTTAGATGCTCTTGGCAATGAGTATTTAATATTTGTAACAGGATTGAACGGGTTCGGAAAATTCTGAGACATTTCAAAATCAGCAGGAACTTCGCTCTGAACCTCCTCTACACCAACCAGTCCGGGATAATCAAATCCGTATCTCAGAACTCTCACAACTTCAACACCCGGTGCATAATTCCATACGACTGCACCTGTTGAATCAACTTCCCAAAGTTTTCTGTCCGTTGATTCTGCAAGCATGGTATTGCCGTTTGGAAGTCTCTGACAACCGCCAAGATGCGTTGAATAAAATCCGGAAGCGGCATAAGTCCAAAACGGCGCTGCAGGACCATAAGCCGTTCCGGGTGTATATGAATAGAATCCTGCGCTGTCTGTCGGTGGAATGATTTCAACAACATGTGACGCATTAGTTCCTTCCCTGTTATTGAATGCCATTATATGACCTCCGCCCGGTAAGCTATCAGGAATCCAAGTGCTGCTGTGTACAACATTAAATACCTGAGATCCAGGCGCTCTGTAATTTGAAGGCCTTCCCCACCGGTAAAGAATATCGCCGCCTTTGCCGTATCTTCCTCCTGTGTGGCCGGCGGCTTCAGCAGTTGTTGTACTGTGATCTATTACATAAACTTCATCAAGTTCATGAGAGGATATTACAATTTGATCAAGTGCTTCATTATAACTGATTCCGTTTATATGCATCCAGTCACCCGAACCGGCGCTGCCGACATTTATGTCAAGCAGCTCGGGATGATTTGCAACCACGCCGTAGTTTGCTTTTGTAGGATCATGATCCTGTATCAGATGATCCCAGAAATGCCATTTCCAAACAATCGTGCCGCCGTTAGTTCCGGAGGGTTGAACTTCTATTATATGATCAGGCCAGATCACAGCACTGTGATTCAATCCGGCAGCTACTGCTTCTGCAGCGGTCTTAACTTCCCATGCAATCAGAAGAACATTGCCGTTTGGCATTGGACAAATGTCATGATGAGTACGGTAAGTGTTGCTGCTGTATGTATACTCCCACAACAATGTTCCTTCCCAGGAATATTTCTGAACTATGCCGGCTGCTCCGCCACCGTTGATATTTGAGTTTGTAGATAATGCGGGTCTCATCAGATCACCGTTTCTTAGAAGATAAACGGAATAACCTCCGCTGCGCGTGTGAGTCCAAGTCTTTACAACTGTATTATTAAGATCTATCAGATTTGTTCTCGTTCCGCTTGCCGTGTAAAGCGTAAAACCCGGATACGGCTGAGCAAAAGAATTTCCTGAAAAAATTAGTATTACCGCGGCAATCAAAGCATTAAGAGCTGAAAATTTCTTCATTCTTTTAAGAAATTAAGTTGAAATTAATTGTCTGATTACTTTAAAAGGATAAGCTTTTTAGTTTCTGATCCCGAGCCGACAGTAAGCTTCATGAAATACATTCCTGCAGGCATTACGTTTCCGTTTAAGTCTGAACCATTCCAATCTAAAGAAACGAATCCGGGATTTTGCAGCTCATTGTTCACGAGTGTGGTAACTGCCCTTCCCAATGCATCATAAATCACAAGAGTTACATTATCCTGCTTCGTAAGAGAGTATTCGATTTTCGTTGATGGATTAAACGGATTCGGATAGTTCTGATAAAGTTCAAATGAATTAGCGATCTGTTCAGCATTGTACTCGATGCCTACGCTGCAATCAATTCCAAGAGCATTGAGCTGCGATTGTATGCTTGATCTTCTAAGTGATATGTATGATTTCACACCGGGAATTCTTCTGCCGGAGACAGTAATATCGCTGATCACATTTGTTTCAAACTGCTGATTGGTAAACATCTTTCTCTGATCCTCATAAACATAGGGCCTGATGAGATTTACCAGACTGTCAATTTTGGGATAAAGCGCTGCCGTGGTAAAGTTAGTGTAATAAACGCGGCACATTGCCAGCAGATATTGCTGCTTAAGTTCGGGTGTATTGATGATTCTCGAAAACAATGGTCTTCCCGTGTCACTGCTCACATAAGTTACCGGAAGTGATTCAATGTTCAGCGGTCCGCCCGGCAATGCACCTATACTCAGGCTTGCATCCCAGACGATCCAATCTACTTTAAATGTCGGAGGTTTGAAATAAATATAGAAATTTCTTCCGCTGAAAATATAAGAATCCAGATTTCCCAGCACGTTGTCTATTGCCATAATTTTATAATATGGATCCATGTTCATTTGAGCCGGCAATGCCGTGGCAACATCGCTTGTATGGTTGAGCGTATCAATAAATCTGAGAAGTTTTTTCCAAGGTCCCGTTGTCAGATTTGATTTGAGTTCGTAATGATCATAATACAATGCTGAATCTGAACCAAGCCATCTGAAGTCTGAGTATATGTCTCCTCCTGTACCTATTGCATCAACAGCTTTGAAATAATCTCCTGTATCATCACCGAATCTTGATTCGAGAAAATCTTTATTCACATGTTCAACAAGCGAGTAGAAGGCAAACAAAGTATCATTTATTGACATTCTCACGAAGTTACCCCTTGGCGCAGCAACATTATTCGTCTGGCAAAAATCGAGATGCAGTTTTTCTCTAATAAAGCTCGGATCGTTCCAGAAATTATTGAGGTGAACACCCTTGAGACCGTTCCATTTCTGACCGCTCACATATTCATCAAAACTCAACCTAAATGCCTTCTTGTTATTTGGATGTGTAAATGAAGAATTGCCTTTCAATCTTACTCCAACATTGTTGAATGTAACACCGTTGGCAATAACTGTTGCAGACATGTACTGCTCAAGACCTTGATTATAATAGTAAATCAGCGAATCCCAGTAATTCGGCTGTGAAAACCTGATGTTGATCTCATGAACCTTATATGTCGAGAAGAGGCTGTCACCGTCCGCTGAAAATGAATTAGTTGTCGTGAAGAAATTTATTGAAATGATGAGAAGAAATTGCACCAATAAAAATGAACTGTATTTCTTTTTCATGGCTGTATAAATTTTTTGTAATTTATGCTTTTGTTTACAGAATTTGAATACTCATTGGTATGTACTATTCGTTTTGACAATGCTATGTCCGTAATAGTTTAACCACCGGATGCTGATAAAATAGAAATTTCCATAACAAATTCAGATTTGGATTGCCGTGTTACAAAGGGCACACTGGCAATTTGCCGTTTAAGTATATTCGGTTGAATTAGTTTGCAGGGCGACGAAGAAGGATTCAATATTGATCGATAACTCTTTTATATCCACTTTCTCTATCGGATGAAATGTATCCGGCATCACTATCATTCTCCCGTTTTTCAGATGCCTGTAAGCTTTCTCAGTTTCAGAAATGCCGACCATGTTGTCCCTGTCGCCGACGGCAACAGTAACTTCGTTCCCTATCAGTTTCATTTCTTCAAGAGTAAGCTCATTCTGCTTCCCAAGATTATGCATCATCTCCGCAGTTTTCTCAAGCACTTTCTTCCAATCTTCCGGAGCATGCCTATCGGCAAGAGTCTTGGCAAAAGCGGAAATCTTTTCTTCTAATCTGACCGGATCAAGCATTCTTGCTTCACGCGCAGATGATTCCCCGTTCCAGTCAAACTTAGTGCCAAGAGTAAAAATTCTTCCGATTAGTCCGGGATAATGCCTGGCTGCATACAATGCAACATACCCGCCCATGCTGTAACCGAATAGATCACATTGGTCAATTCGGGTTTTATGAATGAGTGTCTTTAACTCTTCCGCAAAGAGTTTTATGCTGAATGGTTCTTCCGGAATGGATTTTCCGCCGTGACCGGAAAACTTGTAGAGTATTACTCTGTATTTGTCTTCGAGTTTCTTTGCGATCGGCTCAAGCTGAACAGATGAGCCGAGTGCGCCGTGAAGAATAAGCAGGTTGGATTTCACTATGCTCTGTGTTTCATTGCAGATCTCCGATATGGATCTTCAACGCATCCTTAAGCAGTAACAATGTTTCATTCTTTGTGCTTGCAGCTGCTATGCAACCTGGAATATCGGGAACATATGCACTATATCCGTTACCATACTTCTTCACGATAACCAAATGCTCCAAAACTTTTATTTTCATTGTTTGGGAAATTTAAGATTATTTTCTCAATTCGTTAACTTTCGATTTGCATTTGCAATCACACTACTCAATTACTATCTCCCTTTCAAACTCATCCTGTTTCTGATTGTGAAGTGTCCAGAATGCTTCGGCAACAATATCGGGAGAGAAGCGCGTTTCGGGTTTTACGAATCCGCAGATCGTTACGGTTGCAACGTGAATGTTCTTCGGCTTGAGTTCAGCATATAAACTGAAGCAGAGATTTCTCAAAGCGGCCTTTCCTAAAGCAAGTGATGAATATCTTGGCATTGGCTCAAATGCAAGTCCGCCACCGGTGAAGAAAATTGAACCTGCATTCTTCTCGAGCATCTTTGGCAACACACGCTGAGCTGATACAAGTGCTCCTCCTACGTTAGACCGAAAGTCTTCGAGCATGTGCTGATATGTTAAAGCTGTCGGCGGACAATCCCTGTATGTAAAAACATTGTAAAGCAATACATCGGTTGCTCCGATATTCTCTTCTATCCTGTCGAACGCAACCGTCAATGAGTTTTCATTTCCTGCGTCACCTTCAAAAGAGAAAGATTCTATGCTCTCGTTTGCAAGAAGCTTCTGATATGTTTCGTGTCTCTTTGTATTACGCCCGATCATCGCAACTCTGTATCCTTCCCTGCCAAACCTGCGTGCGGTTGCATGGCTGTTGCCGGGACCCATGCCCACAATTGTCAATAATTTTTCGCTCATGTGATTATTATAGTTTATAAAGTTCTTTTCTTCTGTCTTCAAAGAGATTATTGCTTCCGGTCACTTTCTTATTCAGAGCAAGCAAAGGATCGATCTCAGCAAAGACAGTTGTTTGCTCTTCATCGTCAAGCTCGATCAGATATTCACCCTTGGGAGAGATCATCACGCTCTGCCCCGTAAACGAAAGTTCATTGCCGTCGCTTGTTTCAGTGCCTGTCCTGTTTGCCGTAACAGTAAAGACCCTGTTCTCAACTGCCCGTGTGAACATCGCCCTCTGGCAATAAGAGAGCACAAGATTAGACGGATGACAAATTATCTGCGCACCCTTCAGCGCAAGCGTTCTTGCTGTTTCGGGAAAAAACCAGTCAAAGCAGATCATCATTCCGATCTTCACATTTCCGAAACTTCCTTCTATCTCAAAGACTTCCGGAGTTTTGCTTCCAGGTGTGAACCATTTCTTCTCAGTATCAAATAAATGTATCTTCCTGTATGCATGAACTTCGCCCGAAGGGCATACGAGTACTGAAGTGTTATAATATTCTCCCTCCGACTTTTCGCAAACCCCTGAAACGATAAATGAGTTCTTTCGTTTGGAAATCTCCTTCAGCGAACTTACGAAAATGCCATCACTGAGCTCTTCTGCACTTTTCTCAATCTCATCTACTGAGCTGAAGTAATAACCCGAGTTTGCCAGCTCAGGTATGACAACAAGGTCAAACTCTGCATGCTCGAGCATTTCGGAAACTATCTTAGCATTTGTTTCCGGCATTCCAAACACCGGTCTGAATTGTAATAATCCTGTTTTCATTTTTCTTTGATTGCTTTGAAACATATAAACCACGGCTTAGTAGAAAGTGTCTCGTAACTGTCAGGATACAACTCCCTGCATTCTTCAATCGGTTTCGGTTCAAGAAGTTCCGAGAATCTGAAATCTGTTTCCTTCAATACTCCGAATACATGCGACAGCGGCCTTCTGTAGTACTTCATCTTAATATTGAATGCCGGCCATTCATCTTCTATCAGTTGAGTATCATAATAACTTCCTTCCGGATGAAGAGCAAACTCCATGAAAGGATGATGAATTGAAAATACAAGTTCACCTCTGGCTTTGAGTATCCTGTTAAATTCGTTGAACACGAGCCGCCAGTCGCGAATGTAATGCAGCACCATCGAACTCACTATAACATCAAATTCTTCGTCAGTAAAGAACGACATCTCCTTATTCATATTTACATTCATAACCCGCACATTGTTTCCGACACGATTCCTCACATGAGTCAGCATCTCATCACTGTAATCTATTGCAGTAACTTTTGCTCCCTTCTCAACAAGCCATTCGGTATAAGCTCCCGGTCCGCAGCCTGCATCAAGCACTGACTTCCCGTTTACATCCGGCAATAGCGAAAGTGTTGCAGGGCGTTCATAAAGAGCATTATGAGCATTATATTCTATCTTCTCCGCATAACTTTTTGCAAAGCTCTTATCGTTGTAAACATCATGAGACAAATTCTCAAGATCATGGTGCGCTTTGTCAGTTCTCTTTTTTAACATTTTACAATATAAATAAATTAGTAAATGATTTACGCTCTTAACTGTTTCTTTGTAAGGGATCAGCCTAAAAATCAATTAGCTATATCTTGTAATAGAAATCAATGAAATACTCCTCGAGAAGATCTGCGTTCTTATACCTGCCCATATATACATCAGTTCCAAAATTCTCCGCATCGGTCAGGTAATTTCCGGACTTTGAAATCAGGAAACCGATGATGAATTCTTTTTCCTTTCCGATTAGATTCTTATCACTCCTTACTATTCTTGCAAATAGTGAAACCGGAATCTTTCCTTCGATTCCCTTGATATCAGGCTTCTCAATTCCCAAAAGCATTTTGAGATTCTTAAGATGCACTTCATCTTCAATGACCGCCTGAAAAATATTGTCTCTTAATTCACCTATACCTATAAATTCTTTCATGGTTTTGCTTGCCTCATATTTTCCTTTTGTATTGCCGTTGATAGATTCCGATATGAGTATGCATGACTTGAGCTGTTTGCTTGTCCACTTCCCTTTTACAACAACAATCTTTTCATCTTTCCCCGCATCCTGAAGCAAAGAGTTCTTCTTCAGTTTTCCGCGAAGAGTTTTCTGTTCAGCCGTAGCAAGGTCTTTCCATTCATATAGTTTCTTTACTTCAAAGTAACCGAATATGTAACAACCGGATTCATCAGGATACGAAGTCATCTTTCCGTCGAAGCAGAAGACGAGCAGATCGTCTTTCTCAAGTGTCATTAATTTTGAATTCTTTTCAATATCCTGTAACACGTACGAGAATGTTTCAAACTCAGGATTTAGGATTACCTTCTTATTTACGATACTCTTTGAAACATCATCCTCAAGTCCGAGATGTTTGTAGGTTCTTTTTTCCTTATGAATCTTTCTGTCTTTGAAATGATCCGGAATGTATTTGTAAGAAAGATCTCCCCAAACAGGAGACTGCATTCTGCTTCGGCTTTCTATACCAGCTCTTACAATTATTGCTTTCATAATTATGTCATTCTAATTTTAAAATTGTTTGTACTGTTGTAATCCGATCATTGCTTTACAAGATCTTCATCCGCTGCCAGCTCCTTCATTACGCTTTCAACTTCCTCCAATCTTTCAGCATCCGAACTTCCTTTTAAGCTGACCTCAACCACAAATCGTTCCTTCTCCGGAGCAATGTTATACTTTCTTGATCTGTCATTAGATAGTTTCTCTATCAGTTGTTGAAAGAATGAACTTTCGAATATCCTGTGATCTTTGTCAGCAGGAAACTCCAGCACAAGATTTCTTCCTCTGACGGCGATTTTTTCGAATCCGATTTCGGTTGCCTTAAGTTTCAATCGTATGATCCTTATGAGATTCTCAACATCATCAAGATACTCTCCAAATCTGTCAGTCATTTCTTTTGAGATATCGTCAAGCTCTTGTTCGGTACTCAGTTCGTACAATCTTCTGTAAAGATTCAAACGCTCGGTATCATTTGCAACATAATCCTTTGGTATCAATGCATTGAGATCATTCTCAATCACCGTGCTCTTTGCTTCCAGTTTCTTCTCAATTGTCTCATTCATCCTTTTAAGGGACAGCTCGTTCTCAAACAGATCTTTGAACTCATTCTCTTTCAATTCAAGAACTGCTTCTTCGATAATGCTGATATACATGTCAAATCCGATCTCCTGTATGAATCCGCTCTGTTCTTTGCCAAGTAAATTTCCGACACCGCGAATTTCCATATCGCGCATTGCAAGATTGAATCCGGAACCGAGCTCAGTAAATTCTTCTATTGCCTGTAATCTCCTCACCGCAGTCTTTGTGAGCTTTGCATCCGGAGGAGCGATAAGGTATGCATACGCCTGTACATCGCTTCTTCCCACTCTGCCGCGCAACTGATAAAGCTCTGCAAGTCCGTACATGTCCGCATTATTTATGATGATCGTGTTAACATTCGGAATGTCAAGTCCCGACTCGATGATCTTTGTGCAAAGCAGTACATTCAGTTTCTTTTCAATGAAATTGATCAAGATATCCTCAAGCTCCTTGCCGTCCATTTGTCCGTGAGCAATGCCAATCTTCGACTCCGGCACATAGTTCTTAATAGTGTCGCCCAGCAAGTTAAGGTTCTTGATCTTATCATTCACAAAATACACCTGCCCGCCGCGTGACAATTCATTCCTGATTATAGTCGCTATGTTGCTCCAGTCTAGCTTTACGATCTCTGTAATGATCGGCTTCCTGTTCTTTGGCGGGGTGTTGATCACAGAGAGATCTCTTGCTCCAAGCAGTGAGAAGTTAAGAGTTCTCGGAATTGGCGTGGCAGTAAGAGTGAGTGTATCAACATTCGGACTCAATGCTCTCAGCTTCTCTTTTGCCTTCACGCCAAATCTCTGCTCTTCATCTATGATGAGAAGTCCGAGATTCTTGAACTTAATATCCTTTGACAAGATCCTGTGTGTGCCGATAAGTATGTTAAGCTTTCCGTCTGCAAGCCGTGCGAGAATTTCCTTCTGCTCTTTGGAACTCCTCAGTCTTGTAATATTATCAACTTCCACTGCAAATGCAGTCAGCCTGTCTCTGAATGTATTGTAATGCTGAACGGCAAGGATTGTTGTGGGCACAAGCACTGCAACCTGTTTGTTATCCATAACTGCCTTGAATGCAGCGCGGAGTGCAACTTCAGTCTTTCCGAATCCAACATCGCCGCACACCAGGCGGTCCATGGGATTTTCTGATTCCATGTCTTCCTTGGCTTCCTTAGTTGCTCTGTACTGATCAGGCGTATCCTCATACATAAAGTTCGCTTCCAGCTCTTTCTGCCAGTGTGTGTCAGCAGGAAATTTATGACCTATTGCAGATTTTCTTTTTGCATAGAGTATTATCAGATCGCGTGCAATGTCTTTGACCTGCTTCTTCGTTCTTGCTTTTGCCTTATCCCAGTCACCGCCGCCAAGCCGTGTCAACGTGGGCTTGTGACCTTCCGAGCCGGAATATTTTTTGATAAGGTTGATGCTGTTGAGATTGATGAAGAGTATGTCGTTTGAAAGATATGAAAGCTGAACTACTTCCTGCTGACTGTTGCCGACAGTGATCTTTTTCAATCCGGAATAAACACCGATGCCAAAATCCCTGTGAACAACGTAATCTCCATACTGAAGTTCTTTCAGCTCGCTGAATGTGATGCCTTTGAACCTCTGTTTCCTCTTTCTGATTCTCTTGAAATATCTTCCGAAGATCTGATGCTCGGTATAGATGAGCAATTTGGGTGCAGTAAGAATGAAACCGCTGTGAAGCGATTCCGGCAGAACGGTAAATTTCCCGCTGATAAATTGAGGCGGAAGATTATTGCTTCCCTCAGATGATGAATGATGGATCTCTTCATCCTTTGAGAAGACATTCTCATCTTCAAAATCTTCAAGCAGTTCCTTTATTCTGCCTGCCTGATGAATATCAGACGCAAGTATGTAAACGTCATAACCTTCAGCAATCTTCTCAGAAAGATCATTGTATATTGCCCTGAGGTTTGAATGAAAATCCGGCTGTGGCTTTGAATTAAAACTGATGTTGAAACCTTCTTCCTCATTCAGAAGCTTTGCGAATGATGTCAGTCCGATTTGCTTGTACTCTGAGAGTTTATTCAGCGACTCTTCATCAATGACAGCATTTGTGATCTCCGGCTCGTCAATCAGGACAACTGTGTCATCAGGCAGGTAATCAACAAGATCTTCGGTAAAACTTTCCTCGGTCAGATTGTCATTGTTTGAAATGTTGATGCCCAGCTTAACATGATCTATCTCTCTTACCGACCTCTGTGAGTTAATGTCAAACTCTCTGATGGATTCGACATTATCTCCGAAGAACTCTATTCTGACAGGACTTTGCAGATTTTCTGCAAAGATATCAATAATCCCTCCGCGCACGGAGAAGTCTCCCTCCTGATCAACAAAATCAACACGGTTGAATCCGGATCTCTGAAGTTTGTCTATCAGATCCTCGAAATCAATTGACTGTTCCTTCTTCAGTTCAATCATCGAGTTTTTGAACAAGTCCTTCGAAACAACTTTCTTCTTCAGTTCGCCTGCGCTCGTTACAATGATGAAATCGCCGGATTCGGCAAGATCGATGAGAATCTTTGAGTAAGGTTCTGATTCGGGAAGTTTCTGAGAGAAGGCAGACAGGTTCACGTTTTCACAAAGCAGGTCAATGTCGTCTTTGAGTTTTATTATCCTGTCATCATCATGCGAGATGACGAGGATCCTCTTCTTGCCATGTTCAAATATTGATGCGATTATGAATGCCTGAAGAGATCCGCTTACTCCGGACAGTGTGAGACTTTCTTCTTTGGAAATTGATGAGGCAAGTTTGGTGAAGCTCTCTGAAGCGAAAACAGCAGACCTGATCTTTCTGAATTCAGGTATCATTTCGGCTCTCCGAATCCGTCATCGAAGAATTGAACCATCTCCTCGGCAAGCGCGGTTTCGTCATCACCTTCGAAGCGGAGCAACAGCTTCGATCCCTGTTCAGCGGCAAGTGTCATTACACCAATTATGCTTTTGCCGTTGACTTCGAATCCGTCGCGCGAGATATAGAAATCCGCATCATACTTTGCGGCGATCTTCACTATCGAAGATGCCGGCCTTGTATGCATCCCAGCTTTGTTAACAATTGTGACTTCTTTTGTGATCATCTAATTCAAACTTTGTTCGAACCCATCGAATTAATATGTGACACAGAGTACCCCGGAGTTTACACAGAGTTCATATTGAGTCTATAAAGAGAATTGCAGAGTTTAGAGTGAACTTGATAACAGAACACTCAACAAAAGATTCATTCCAAAAAACAGTTGGCACACGGATACCCGAAATTAGAAATTGATTTCCTTTTGATTATACATTCTCATCAATGAAACTCTGTCCCTATGAGTATTCAATCAAACACAATTCAGAATACTCACTGAAAATCTTTTTCCTGATCTGTCTCACCTTTTCTCTTTACAAACTCTGTGGATCTCTGTGTAAACTCCGTGGATCTCCGTGTAAAACCAGTAGATTTCTGTATGAAAGAAATTCAAATACTCCGGTTCATCAGCATTTCCGTCAGCCATTTAAGCCGTTCACGCCCGGTGTTATCAGGCAATTGCTCAAGGCAATCTTCTGCAAGCTTAGTAAATCTTTCTATCTCATTGCGGGCAGATTCGATCGCACCGGATCTCTCATATACTTCTCTGACTTTACTGATATCCGAGTCAGTTGCATCCTTCAATCCGTTGTTATCAATGATCTTCCTGATCAGTTTCTTGTCTTCGTCACTTTCCGCTGACTCGAATGCCTTCAGCAACAAGTATGTTTTTTTGCCTTCAATAATATCACCGCCGGTTTTCTTGCCAAACTGCTCTTCATCGGCAACAATATCAAGCAGGTCATCCTGAATTTGAAAAGCAAGTCCGGTATTGAGCGCAAACTCCTTTACATTCTCAACAAACCTCTTATCGCCGCCTCCGATCAAAGCCCCCACTGCGGCGGCAGTCTCAAGCATCTTCGCAGTCTTCTTTCTGATCATCATCATATACTCATCAATGGTAACATCTTTTCGTTCTTCATATTCCTTGTCAAAACTCTGTCCCTCGCATACTTCAATAATGCCTTCCGTGAATGCACCGGTGATCTCTCTGATGTTATCCGAATTTGTTTTAAGAAGATAGATGTAAGCGAGTCCGATGAGTTGATCACCGACAAGAATTGCAACATTCTCATTCCATTTTGTGTGAACAGTAGGTTCTCCCCGCCTTGTGTCAGCATTATCCATTATATCATCATGGACAAGCGTGAAGTTGTGAAGCATCTCCATTGCCACCGACGCATTGACCGCGTCATCAAAGCTCCCTCCTGCGGCTTCACATGAGAATATAACCATCATCGGGCGGATTCTCTTTCCGCCGCTGCCAAGCACATAAACCAGCGGATCATACAATGATGCAGGAAGTGACCGTGTGATTGATTGCGAGAGAATATTGTCTATCTTTTTTCTGTAATCAGCATAAATGCTGTGATGTTCATTCATTCGGGGGATGGGACATTAAAAATTTAAAGGCAATATAAACATTTAATGATTTTAGAGATATGAAGTAAAGTGATTGAAACTTTCACCCGCGTCAGGACGCCTGTCTGACGCCAGGCAGGCCTGCCTGCTGCAGGCAGGAAAGTCCTGACGCCACATGGGAAATATTTTTCCCCCGCGTCAGAGTCTCCTGCGCTCTTCAGGGACTCTGACGCATTAGCCAAGCTCTTATAGAATGGGAAGAGATTTCCCCCGCGTCAGAGTCTCCTGCGCTCTTCAGGGACTTTGACGCATTAGCCAAGCTCATATAGAATGGGAAGAGATTATTTCGCCCGCCTCAGGTCGAAGTTCTGACGCCACATGGGAAATATCAGAAGAGCAAATTGTCTATCATAAAAATTCTGTTTATGTATTATATTTACAAAACTTAAGCTAAGAAGAAGCAGCTACTTCTTATTGCCAATCACATTTTACCGGCAGGAAATCAGAACATTTAGAAGAGAAGTGCCATGAGTCTGATAAGTTTTAACTCTGTATCATTCTACTATACTGATTCTGAAGATCAGGTATTCGAAGATCTCTCACTGAACATTGATACTTCCTGGCGGCTCGGGCTTACCGGAAAGAACGGAAGGGGGAAAACTACCTTTCTGAAACTTATCGATAAAAAGATTCATCCGGTAAAAGGAGAGATTCATTCCGGGATCAGCACATTTTATTTCCCATATGTACCAAAAGAGCCGCATAGTGGAACGCTCAAAGTAATAAAGGAGAGTATCGCTCCTTACTCCTTCTGGGAATCGAGAATGAAAGAACTGCTTGCTGCGGGAGATGAAAGGAGCATATCGGAATACGGAAGCATACTCGAGCAGTATGAGTCAGCTGACGGATATGAAATTGACCCGCTGATCGAAAAGGAATTTGCCGGATTGAAAATGAACACCGGTCTATTGCAGAGAAGTTTTGACACACTAAGCGGAGGAGAACAGACGAAGGCGCTCATCATAGCCTTGTTTCTTAAGAAAGGATCTTTGCCGCTCATTGATGAACCTACCGATCATCTTGACATGAAAGGAAGGATGATATTGGGAGATTATCTTTCCGCTAAGAATGGATTCATCATAGCTTCACATGACAGGCATTTTCTGGATCTGTGTACTGACCATATCATGTCCATCAACAAGAGCGATATCAGAATCAACAAAGGCAACTACTCGCAATGGAAGTCCAACATGGATATTGAAGAAGAGTTTGAACTCAGGAAGAATGAGAATCTCAGGAGAGAAGTGACTTCACTTGAAAATGCAGCAAAGAACAGGAGGAAGTGGGCAGATGAGAAAGAAAAAGAAAAGATAGGCGCTTATGACAAAGGCTTTATCGGAAGAAAATCCGCAAAGCAAATGAAGCGTGCATTGCAGATCGAGAAAAGAATAAATGAGAAACTAGAGCAGAAGAAATCTCTGCTGAAGAATGCTGAGGATGAGAGACGGTTGAAAATTTCCCGGGCAAGAACCTCAACGGACAAACTGATTTCATTAAACAATGTCACGCTAAGAATTCAGGGCAGAACCATCATTAAAAATTTTTCAATTGATGTATATAAAGGAGAGAGGATCGCGATCATTGGAGATAACGGCTGCGGGAAAACGAGTCTGCTGAAAATAATCATGAAGGAAATTGCACCGGATTCGGGGACAGTTCATAAGCCAAACCATATTTCTGTATCATACTCAAGACAGAATCCGCTTTGGGAAAAGGGTTTGCTCAGAGATCTGCTGCAAATGGAGAACATTGACGAAACAAGATTCAGAAATATCATGGGTGTCATGGGAGCGTGGGGCGAGTTGTTTGACCGGCCGATTGAAACATTCAGCAAAGGGCAGATAAAGAAGATCGAGCTTTGCAGATCATTCCTGAATCCGGTTGATCTGTTCATTTGGGATGAACCGCTTAACAATCTTGACATATACAGCCGAGAGCAGCTTGAAGCCGTAATTCTGAAATACGAGCCAACAATGATCTTCACTGAACATGATCAGACCTTTGTTGCAAACATAGCAACATCAGTTGTATCTTTGAGTTGAGTGGTCCGTTTGACACTTTCAACATCAGTTTCCTTTTTCTTGATCTGTGGTTAAATGACCTGCGGGCATCAGCAAGATTATTTCACCTGCTCTATAATATTACATTAAAAAGTTTGACGCAGCGAGTGCTTCTTTAATCTCATCAATGCGGAAGAGCAAATGATTCGGAAATTAACAAACCAATATTTCAATTGATGCAATCTGAAGTCTGTTTATGCGGAAGATATTCATGTCATGTGAACCTGCTTTCTCAAAATTTAATTATTCAATTTCCTTTTTGCTTCCAAAAATTGTATTAAAGTGAATATATTAAGAAAAACATTGTGACCTTAGATCAATCATCAGAGCAGAAGGGTGTCAGCCACTTCACGATCGTC
>WBZL01001018.1_pt1 | contig 30543 bp, 24 predicted proteins | sample 5204291 | NCBI WGS metagenome assembly WBZL01 (sample SAMN12344345, study PRJNA552823) | activated sludge metagenome | biome: Activated sludge suspended growth; feature: Nitrification reactor; material: Wastewater; isolation source: activated sludge from nitrification reactor of wastewater...
TGTTTGGCAACTCCAATACTACTTCAAGTCTAATGGAGCGACCGTAGGGAGCGAAGAATCTCCTCGCCACGAGCAAGACTCTTCGTCGCCTAAATGCGGCTCCTCAGAGTGACATAAAAGGAAACAATGGCAGTTAAAGTTTTGATGACATGGGACATCGCCGGCGACCGCGATCAGGAATATTTCGAATTCATCATCGGCGAATTTATTCCCGGCGTGCAGCGCCTCGGCTTGCAACCCGCCGAAGCGTGGGCGACCATCTACGGCTCGTACCCGCAAATTCAAGTCGGCTTGCTCGCCGCAGACATGGTCGAAGCGCGGCGCGTCATCGATTCGCCCGACTGGGCGATCTTGCAGGATAAACTCTTCGGCTACGTCAAAAATTTTTCATACAAAGTTGTGCAAGCGCGCAGTGGATTTCAATTCTATTCGCCGAACAATTAAATGAAATCGCGTTGGTTCTATTTTTTATGCTCAATCGAGGGCGCGGTCGCACTGGTCGCGCTCCTTTTGATTCCATCCGAAGGCGCGAGTCTTTCACCCGCGCGACTCGCCCTCAGCGCCATCATTTTTTCTTTGATGCTGATGTCGGCATGGTTCGCCTTTCGCCCGCCTCAACTTGATCGCCTCGCGCGGACCTCTCTCATCCTCCTCGTCACGCTTCTCTCTCTGACGTTCAGCCTGATCCTGTTTCTTTTGCGTTATCTCAACCCCGAAGCTTTTCTCCCGCTCTACACGCGACTCAGTCCGCTATTGTGGTATCTGCTCGCGCTCTCGATTCAATTCGCCCTCTACCTCCTCCACCTCAAAAACGGATTCCACCTCGACGCGCTCAAACAAAACAAACCAATCTTTGTTGCTTCATTTGCCGTTTTTGCTCTTTTGCTCCTCTTGCTCCTATTTGTCTCCCTCTCCAAACTCGGCATCACCAAAGACACCGCCTACTGGGGCGAACCCGGCGTCCCGATTCTTGGCTGGCAATTCCTCCTCTCCATCCTCCTCGGCGCCACCATCCTCATTTACCAATTACGCAATTACACAATTACCAATTACCAATTACCAATTACAAAATTCTCCAATTCTCCAATTCTCAATTTTCTTCTACCCCTCGCTATCTACCTCACCGCCTCCACCCTCTGGCTCTCCGTTCCAGTTGATTCGCTGAAAAACAGTTTCTACGCGCCCATCACGCCTCCATATACAACTCCCTTCCCATATTCCGACGCGGGATTTTACGACTACCTCTCTCAATCCCTGCTCATCGGCACGGACTATCTCGGCAACATCGCACCGCGTCCCTTGTATGTGACCTTCCTCGCCGCGCTCCATTTTCTGTTCGGGCAGGACTACGTCAAAGTCATCGCCGCGCAGACGTTGGTGTTCGCGTTGTTCCCCGTTGCGTTGTATTTTCTCGGAGCGAAACTCCACTCCCGCGCCGCCGGTGTGACGGTCGCCCTCTTCGCCATCTTCCGCGAGCTCACCACGCTGTGGATCTCCTCCAACACGCGCACCGCCAGTACGAAGATGTTCATCACCGATTTCGCCACCTCGATGGGGATCGCATTCGTGATGCTCGTCGTCATCCGTTGGCTTGAACGCCGCGACATGAAGTCGGCGATCATCGCAGGCGGATCGTTCGGGCTATTGCTGTTGCTCCGCACGCAATCGCTGATCTCCTTGCCATTTGTCTTCATCCTTGCATTCTTTGCTTATCAAAGAAAGATGAAAAATTGGTTCCTCGCTTGCGTCACCTTTGGCTTGGTGATGACCGCGACCATTACGCCGTGGCTGATTCACAATTATCGAATCGTCGGTCAATTCGCTTTCGACGATCCTTCGCAGATGGCGGTCATTTTTTCGCAATATTCCTTTGAAGGGAATTTGGATATCAGCCAGTTCGATTTTGAAAAGGAAAGCCTCGGGAATCGCCTGCTCACGTTCACGCTTGAAAACCCCGGCTTCGTGGCTGGCTTCGTGACGAATCACTTCCTCAACACCGAGATCGGCGGATTGCTCTCTTTGCCCCTCATCGAACCCTTCAACGGACTCCGCGCCCCGGTCAATTTATATTGGATCGAGTGGAACGGGACTCTCGAATGGTATAACTTCGCGCTGGTCATTTTCTATCTCGCGGTCATCGCCATCGGCATTGGCGCATCGTGGAGTCGCTTCAAATGGGCCGGGTTGACTCCGCTGGCGTTCAGCGTTGGCTACGCATTAGCGAACGGCATCTCGCGCTTTTCCTCGTGGCGATATAACCTGCCCATTGACTGGATCGTCTACTTCTACTTCGGCATCGGCGCGATTGAAATTTTGGTTTGGTTTGCGTCTCTTTTTGGGGCGAATGTTTCAAATCTAAAAGTTCTTGACGCAGTTGCACTGAGTCAAAGTGAGCGGCGTGATATACCAAGTAAATCAAAACATGCTATTCTTATCGTCGCATTTGTTTTGGCTGGTTCACTTCCCTGGCTTGCGGAAGGGATCGCCCAGCCGCGTTACACGTCAACAGCCGATGAATTGAAAACGCGGGTAATTCTCCAAGACTCGTCTGTGGAAGAATTTTTATCTCAGCCAAATTCTATAATTCTCGAAGGTGAGTTGCTTTATCCGCGCTTCTTCCGCCGCAATGACGGGATTTTTTCCACAACCCCATGGGCGATCTACTCCGTCCGTGATTTTTCGCGGCTTGGGTTTATTGTCTTGAACACCGGCGCTCATAGTGTCATCTTCCCCGCAGACCAGCCCGTCAAATTGACTCACGGCGCGGATGTGATCGTGGTCGGATGCCAACGCGCAAATTACATCGAAGCGCGTTGGCTTTTCTTCCCTAAATTGGATGAGGCGTATCAAGCGGAAGCATTAAACGAATCGTGTAATCCATAATATGCCTGACTCTGTGGTTTCGATACGCCCTTCGCTAGTGCTTCGGGCTACTCAACCACCATTTGTTTCCAAATGCCCCATTTCTCCACTCACCTCTTAAACTGGTACCACAAAAACAAACGGACTCTCCCATGGCGCGGACATCGTAATCCCTACGCCGTGTGGGTCTCCGAGATCATGCTCCAGCAAACGCGGGTGGAGACGGTGATTCCCTATTTCAAAAAATGGATGAAGTTGTTTCCGAATGTACGCGCGTTGGCAAAGGCCTCCGAGCGGGAGGTGTTGAACGCGTGGGAGGGACTCGGCTATTACAGCCGCGCGCGAAACTTCCACAAAGCCGCGAAGATCGTGGTTGATGAATATGGCGGGAAACTTCCGCGCGATGTGGATGAACTGTGGAAATTACCGGGCATTGGACGCTATACGGCAGGCGCGTTGGCTTCGATTATCTTCGGCATAGACGAGCCTGCGCTCGATGGCAACTTGAAACGAGTCTATGCGCGGCTGTTCGATGTGAAGAGGCCCGTCAATTCAACGGAGGGGGAGAAATTACTCTGGAAAATCGCATACGAGAATTTACCCAAAGGCAGAGCGGCGGATTTCAACCAAGCTTTGATGGATTTAGGCGCGACAGTTTGTGTGCCGAAGAACCCGCGCTGTGAAGTTTGTCCGCTGGCGAGGGATTGCAAAGCGAAGGCGCGAGGTGTTCAGCATTTGCGACCGGTGAAGGTGGCGAAGAAAATTGTGCCGCATTACGTCCACGCGGCGGCGGTGATTGTGGAGCGAATTGCTAATTCGCTCTACGTGTTGCTAGCGCAACGCCCATCGAAAGGATTGCTCGCCGGGATGTGGGAATTCCCCAGCGCGCGAGTCGAAGGCGACGCGGCTGGGGAGGTCGAGTCCGCTCTGAGGGCGGCATACAGGTTGAAGGTCAGAATGAAGCGAGGTCTATATCCCCTTGCAGTTGTGGAGCATACGTATTCGCATTTCAAAGTCACCGTCTACGCGTTTCGATGTGATGTATCGTCAAAAGCGATGGGCGAAAATTTGAAATGGATTCGGTTGAAAGATTTGGGGAAGTATCCGATGGGGAAAGTTGATCGGGCGATTGCGAGGAAAGTAAAAAGTGACAGTCACTTTTGAAGTGACTGTCACTTTGTTTTAATTCGCTCTACTCAGGGTAACCAACACCATCGGTCTGCGCTTGGTCTCTTCATACAGATACGAGCGCACCGCGTTGGCGATGTCTTTTTCGCTTTCCCAGCCGCCGTTGTTGACCACGTCCATGATGTGTTTGCGGACTTCGGGCAAAAGTTCTTCGGCGTCTTCAGGCGAGACGAAACCGCGCGTGATGATCTCGGGGTCGTGCAAAAGCCGCCCGTTGAGTTTGTCCACGCTGATGTCAATGAGGAAGATGCCGGCGCGCGCGAGTTTTTCGCGTTCGCGCATCACGCCGAAATCAATTTCGCCGACCGAGTCGCCGTCTACGAACACGTAGCCGCCGGGGATGCGTTCGCCGAGCGTGAGTTTTCCACCCGCCAACACAACGATCTGACCATTCTCGACGACCATCACATTTTCTTCTTCCACGCCGACTTCGACCGCGAGTTTTCCGTGTCGTCTGAGGTGACGCAGTTCGCCGTGAATGGGGATGAAGTGCTTCGGTCGAACGAGGCTGATGAGGAGTTTTTGTTCCTCCTGCGAGGCGTGACCCGACACGTGAACCGGCGCAATCGCGTCGTAGATAACTTCCGCGCCTCGATGCATCAGGCGGTTGATCGTGCGGCTGATGGTCTCTTCGTTGCCGGGGATGGGATGCGACGACAGCACAACCGTGTCGCCTTGTTTCAGGTCGAATTGACGGTTCGTTCCGGCGGCGAGCCGTCCCACAATGGACGACGGTTCGCCCTGCGAGCCGGTGCACATGATCGCCACTTTATGATCCTGCATTTTCAATGCCTGATCGATCGGCACGATGATCTCATCGGGGATTTCCAAATAGCCTAATTTGCGGGCGATCTTCACGTTGTCCACCATGCTCGGACCGGCGAAGGTCATCTTGCGTCCGTGTTTGGCGGCGGCGTCTGCCACTTGTTGCACGCGCGAGATGAGCGATGCGAACGTGGCGACGATGACTCGTCCCTGCGCTTCGGCGAACACTTTGTCGAACGCGGGCCCGATCACTTTTTCAGAGGGAGTCCAACCGGGGCGTTCGGCGTTGGTCGAATCCGAAAGCAGTACATCCACGCCGCGTTGCGAAAATTCTGCCAGTTTGGCGTAGTCGGTGGGCCAGCCGTCCACAGGAGTTTGATCGAATTTGAAATCGCTCATGTGCACTACAAGCCCGGCGGGCGTGGTGATGCCCAGCGCCACCGCGTCGGGAATCGAATGGCAGACGTGGAAGAACTCCACTTTGAAGGGTCCGATCTCGATCGAGCCGCCCGCTTCCACTTCATTCAAGTCCGCTTTGGCAGAGGCGTTGTTGCGCGCGAGTTTGCCCTCGATCAAGCCGAGGGTGAGCGGCGTCGCGTAAAGCGGCGCGTTGATGTCATTGAGCAGATGATGGATCGCGCCGATGTGGTCTTCGTGTCCATGCGTGATGACGATACCGATCACGTTGCCCGCCCTGCCGCGCAAATATTCGTAATCGGGGACGATGTAGTCTATCCCGATCATGTCGTTGGAGGGGAACATGATGCCCGCGTCTACGACCAGAATCTTATTCTGGAATTCGTAGGCGGTCATGTTCTTGCCTACTTCCCCGAGACCCCCCAGGGGAATGATCTTCAATTTTCCTTGCTTACTCATACAATATGTTTATCCTTGTTTGTTAAATTTTTTATCCGCCATTGGCGGTAAAGGTCATAAAAAAATGACCCTCGCTGACTTGCTCGCGAGGGATTGTGGATCACATGCGATTGTCTTTTACACAAACTGCCACCCTTGGCAGTGCTACCAGTCAACTTCAATGGCGGGAAGTATAGCAGGGCGGATGGGATTTGTAAAGCGGGGATTCGCGGACACTCGACCACCGCGTCTTTCGCAGGGGAGGGTTGATTCAGTTTTCCCCGGCATTTTCTCCGCTTCAACACCGCCCGACGATCAACCGTCGGGCTATTCATACGAAGCCCCCTCAAGGGGACTCCTGATTCTGAGCGCGATACGTTGCGAGCAAGCATAATGGTATTTCGTAACGACTCTATTCGCCAATTCGTAGTGGCCGCCGACAAAGTACGTGGTGGTTGATCCATTTCTCATGGTTTAGGATGGATTTTACCCGCTTCCCGTCGCCGCCGTGGACTTACCCTGAATTTTCGATTGACATTCACTTTTGCCTCATGTAAACTCCCTGCATGGATATAGACCTCGACCTCTATCGTCACGAAGTCCGCGTTTGGATTAACCTTGCATGGTGGGTGATTGGCAAGAGTTTGTGTAAATCAGCGTTTGTTCTTCACCCTCAAACAGAATCGTTTTCGCATCGGTAAGTACAAGAAGATAGTTTTGTGCGCTACGAGTTCATAAGGAGTGTATATGCGTATCCGAGTAGTAATTTCGGGAATCGTTGGCGGAATGGTCGTATCCCTAGTTTCCATTCTGTTCTCCTCGATCCTCGAAAATCTCGATAGAGGGATCAGAACTGTTCCGACGAGCGAATCTCCATCGTGGATCAATCTTTTCGGAGTTGGCGTACCCTACTTGTTAGTTTTTGTTTGCGGGTGGATCGCGGCGCGCTGGAATTGGAGTCGCACATGGAACGCCGCCTTCCTCTCAGGTGCAGGGAGTGGACTGATTGCTGGCGCATTGTATTTTTATTTCAGCGGAGTGACCTTTAATGCTACAGATAGCCAGATTACATTTCTCGCCCGAGTTGGAACCGGCGCTCACGTTGCCGAATTTGAAACCATATTCACTACCCTTTTTCGTTCCGTTATCGACACCTTGTTGTTTCCAGAAGGTTACGATTCAGTAGAATACTTTAATTCGATCGGCGATATTTCCTTGCTTAGCCAATTTGTTCAGAGCGTATCTTTACCGTCTCAATTTTGTTTTGCTAGCTTGAGTGGCGGGGCTTTTTGTGGCGCGCTCGGTGGTTTGGCATCTGTTTTGGTTGATCGCGATGACGTGTGGGGTAGTTCAGTTCCCGCGTATGACCCATGGTTGTTTCGTCTCTCTGCCTATTTCCTCATTCTGAATGGACTCCTAGTCACATTGATAACCGTTAGTGTCGCCACATTATTAGATGGCGCTATTGTGCAATGGGCAAAAGATGTGAATTGGGGTCTGTCAAAGCCCCCTTCATGGCTTGATATATTTTTTTGGATTCACTTCCTTGTCGTCTCAGCGATTTCAGGAATATTTACAACCTTGACGCCTTCGCTGATGTCTATAGCTTTAGGGCGGGCGGTTGATTTGGTGGAGATCCTTTTCGCCCTTACTTGGGGATGGACATTGCGTGATTGGATACTGGAACGAAAACGTTCGATATTATCTGGGTTGTGGACATTGCTAACTTTGGCTAGCATGTTTTACTGGATCGTAAACGACGCGTTGAGTAAGCCTTCAAATATCCTTGGCGAAATTAATGACTTTGGGGTCTTTGTGCCCTTTCGAGGCGAGATGATTGACGTGTTTCCTTTGTTCCAAATACTAGCACACCTGTTTGTTTTAGGTGTTGCCGTTCTTATCGGCTGGAATATCAAGCGTACGCCCAAAACCGAATGGGCTTCATATCGTTTTGGAGATCGCCTCGGCTATCTCTTGACTTGCGCAATTCTTGGTGGTGTGCAAATGATGACCGGAATCGTTATTTATGCAATCCCGATTATATTAATCATCATCACGGGCGATATGCATTTTAGGGATATGGACGCGAAACTCCTGTCTACCATCCAAGAGCAGATTTTTCTGTTGCGGGATAATCGAATAATGTTTTTACTCATTACCACCGGCGTAATTTTCTCCGTTATTGTGATTAACCTAATACTTGCATTGCTTTTCCTGTGGGTTACTGTTTTTTTTCGAAACCTGTTCAGACCTCGAAAGAGGGTTTCTAGCATTTCGAACTCTGCGTGACATCTCCGAACGGGCATGATGATAAGTTGTGCTACTTAAAGTGCGAGGCCTTTTGCCAAATTGACATACCCTCCCTCCTCATGTAAACTCTCTGTATGGACATTGACCTCGACCTCTATCGTCACGAAGTCCGCGTTTCGACGAATCCGCTGGTGAGGCTATCGGCGATTGACATTTCGCCCGATCATCCCCAGCGGACGTTTGTTTTCATCCACGGGTTTGGGGGACAGGCGAGTCAGTGGCGCAACCAACTGCAAAAATTCGCAGTAGATAACCGCGTTATCGCGCTCGACTTGCGCGGGCACGGACTCTCCGATAAACCAACCAGCGGATACGACATGCCGCAGATCATCGAAGATGTGGAAACCGCGCTGACACTTCTCAATGTAAAAGGGAAGTTTGTTTTAGTGGGACATTCCTTCGGCGGAGCGATAGTCACTGAATATGCGTTGAAAAATCCGAGCCGGGTCGAGCGGTTGATTCTGATCGCCACAGCGGGTCAATACAAGTTGCGGACTTTGTATCGCTCTGTGTTGAGTCTGCCAGTTTCTGTTTTGCGTTGGCTTGCGCCTCTAACTCGATCTTGGCTCCATGCTGCGCCGTACGCGCTCAAACGATTCTACGGGGACAACATGTCGAAGTGGATGGGCTGGGATCGCTTCGCCGCGCTTGAGGTTCCCACGCTGGTGATTCGCGGTCACCGCGACCGGGTGTTCGAGCGTCCATTTTTCGAGAGGGTGCCCGTGTCTATTCCGGGGGCGGAAGATGCCGACATCGGCGTATCAGGTCACATGGTCATGTTAGAGCGGCGCGAGGCGGTGAACCGCGCGATGGAGCGATTCCTCGCCGGCGAAGGTCAGCGTTCGTGGCGGGTATCCAATAGCCGTCCGTTAAAAAACAGTGGGCGCGAGTTGCTGTTGAAGACGCGCCCATGGCTGGAAAATTACGAGCGGGGCGTGCCATACACCGTCAGCGTGCCGAATATCCCGTTGCATCATTTATTGCGCTCGGCGGTGCGGCGTTTTCCGAATCGCCCCGCGATTTATTTTGAGGGGAGTCGTTTATCGTATCGGCGATTGAATCACGAGGCGAATCGTTTCGCTAACGCGTTGCTTTCGCTCGGAGTTGGCAAAGGCGCGCGCGTGGTGTTGTTATTGCCGAACGTGCCGCAAATGGTGATCGGATTTTACGGCGCGATGAAAGCTGGCGCGACGGCAGTGTTGTTGCCGCCGGTGATCGAGCCTGATGAAATTGTGCGGCAGGTAAAAGATTCGGATGCCAGCGTTCTTGTCACACTTTCGATGTGGGCGGGGCTTGCCAAACAGATTCAAGAGGGGAGCGGCGTGCCGCATGTGGTGTTGACCGACCCCGCCGATTATTTGTCCCTGCCGAAGTATTTGATCTCCTCGTGGCGCAATCGCGGTTACGGTTTGCGCAACTCGCTGAGATGGAAAGATTGGCTCGGCGGAAACAGCAACAAATCACCGACAGTTGAAGTCTCGCCGGATGATCTGGCTGTGATCCAGTACACCGGCGGGACGACCGCGCAATCGAAGGGCGTGATGTTGTCGCATCGCAATCTCGTGGCGAACGCCTTGCAGACACGTCACTGGCTTCCCGAAGCGCGCGAAGGCAAAGAACGATTCTTGTGCGTCGTTCCGATCTTTCACAGTTACGGCTTGACCACGGCGATGAATGTGCCGATCAGCGTCGGCGCGGCGATGATCCTCAAAGCGCAATTCCAAGTATTGGATGTGTTGAAAGCCATCAAACGCTACAAGCCGACCATCTTCCCCGGCGTGCCAAACATGTACCGCGCCATCAATAGTTTCCGCGGCGTGCGCAAGTTTGGCATCCAATCCATCAATTATTGCATCAGCGGTTCGGAGCCGTTGCACGTTGAAGTGCAGGAGGCGTTCGAGAAATTGACGAAGAGTCGCCTGGTGGAGGGATACGGCTTGACCGAAACATCGCCGGTGACGCACGCGAATCCGTTGGGAGAAAAACGAAGGGTCGGCACGATCGGCGTTCCGCTTCCATCCACAGAGGCAAAAGTATTGGACCTCTCGCAAAAAAATAAAGAAGTGAAGCAAGGTCACATCGGCGAACTCGCCGTGCGCGGTCCGCAAGTGATGATGGGATATTGGAAAGATACGAAAGCGACGAAAGAAGTTTTAGCCGAGGATGGCTGGTTACTCACCGGCGACATCGCGCAAGTAGACGAAGACGGATACACCCGCATCATCGCGCGCAAAGCAGATATGTGGTACCCGCATCAACACAAGAAACAACCCGCCTTCCCGCGCGACGTGGAAGAAGTGATTTATGAAATCCCGCAAATTAAAGAGGTGGCAGTTACCGCAGTGGCGGGCAATCCGTTTGCGTTCGTCATCGCCGGGCAAGAACGCCCCACGCCGGCGGCGGTGATGGCATATTGCAAACGCAGACTGCCCGCGCATCTCGTTCCGCGTTTTGTGATCTTTATGGATGAATTCCCAAAATCCTATATCGGCAAAGTGTTGCGGCGTGAATTGGCTCGGAGATATGAAAAGCACGCCTGAAATCGAAATCCCTACAACTGCAAATTATGTCCAACAGGGGAGCGGCTCGCCGGTCATTTTGATTCACGGTGTCGCCGCGTCGCTTCACGATTGGGACGAGTTGACTCCCGAACTCGCGCAGAACGGATACGCTTCATACGCGCTCGACCTGCTCGGTCATGGCGACAGCCCCAAACCCGATTCGCGTTCGTATCATGTTGAGTGGCTCTTTGAACATTTTTCAAAATGGATGACGTCGCTTCGACTGACCGAACCCGCGATCCTCGTCGGACATTCACTCGGCGGATTCATCGCGCTGGAGTACGCGCGCCGCTTCCCAACGCGGACGGGCGGCTTGGTCCTCGTTAGTCCGTTTTATTCGCGCCTTCAACTTCCTCTCCTCCTGCGCCGCTCGTACAGCAGTATCGGCTTGCGGAAAATCATCCTCAAGCGGACGCCCGCATGGCTCTTCCGCCTCATCGTGGATGTGACCAGCGTGGCGATGGGTCACAGCACGGGTGCGTTACATTCCCTGCCGGAACATATCCGCGCGCAGACTGCGTTGGATTACACACGCACCGCGCCGGGCGTGTATCACATCCCCAATGAAATTTCCGATAGCGCTGAAACGTTGTCCCATATCAATGTCCCAACCTTGGTTGTGTGGGGCGACCGCGATAAAACGCTCGCGCCAGAATCTTTCCCGAAGTTGGTCGAAGCCATGCCGCGCGCTGTTGGAAAGTCAATCCATGCCGGGCATGTGCCGCATCAATCCAACGCAGAGGAGTTTAATCCGATGGTGTTGGAATTTTTGAAGTCGACTCGATTCTCGTAATGCGACATTTATGTCGCTCTTGCGCAAGAACAGATTAAAACGCGAGATATGGAAATTAACAAATAAATGCCGTAATCGTGTAGTTGGCGTTCTCTAACGCCAACGGGCGCGTAAGACTCCTTTGGCGCGCGCTCTGCATGGATTGCGAGATTATTTTCTCAAAATTCATAATCTCGCGTTACCGAATTAACTGTGCAAGGCGAGTTAATGAAATGGAAGCGCTGAGATCGTCGGTGGGGAAGAGAGTCGAGGAGACTGAAGCAACTCTCCCTGCGAGAAGAAGCGGCGTCGGCATCCGCATTTTGAATCCGCTGATATTTGTCACGATATTTTAAGGTCATGCCTCTTGAATTGAAAAATCGGTTGTGCTAGAATTCGGCATGAAAACAACCAAATGTATGGGGATTGAGAGCCTTTACGCCCATATTTGGCGGCAACAAATGTTCTAAAAATCGGAGAGTTTATTCATTCATGCGGTGCCCATACTGCCAACATCACGACTCTAAAGTGCTAGATACCTCCCATGACAACCACGGAGGCATCCGCCGCCGCCGAGAATGTTTCAAATGCGGACAGCGCTTTAGCACGTACGAGCGTCCCATCCTTGCGACGCCGCTTCTGGTGAAACAGGATGGCACGCGCGAGGAGTTTGATCGCGAAAAACTGGCGCGCGGCGTCCGCATCTCGTGCGCCAAGCGACCCGTCTCCGCCGCCGACATCGAGCGTATGATCGGGCAAGTCGAATCTCAGTTACAGAAAATGGGCAAATCGGAAGTTTCCTCCCGCATTGTTGGCGACCTTGTGATGAAAGGTCTGAAAGAGTTGGATCAGATCGCGTACATCCGTTATGCGATCGTGTATCTCGGGCTGGATGATCTCCAGTCCATTCGCAACGAAATCAATCATTTACTCGAAGGCTAATTTACCGACAACCATCATTCCGCAGTGGGCGGAGTGTCAATGGTTGTCGGATTTTTGTCTCGATTAATTCCGTGCTGAGCGAAGCGACCCTGAGCGAAGCGAAGGGGAGCGCAGTCGAAGCACATGTATCTGGCAAGTCCATCCTTCGACTGCGAACCTCGCAACGAGCGCTCGGTTCTCCGCTCAGGATGGAAATAACTATACTTTGAGGAGAGTGCGTCATGGCTACCAAAGCAGTCACGAAAACCGAGCAAGTCAAAAATGGGTTGCTTCCCACGCCGCCCATGCCGAAGGGGTTGCCCCAGGCGAACCTCACCGACAACGCGCGGCAAGTGTTGATGAAGCGCTACGTCCGCCGCGGGGACGATGGCAAGCCCGCCGAAACGGTCGAGGAGATGTTTTGGCGCGTGGCATATCATGTGGCAAAAGTCGAAGCGCTGTGGGACGCCGACATTCAAGAGCGGACGATCCAGTACTATCATTTATTATCCAGCAAGAAATTTTTTCCGAACTCTCCAACGTTTACAGGCGCGGGGACTCCGCTTGGTCAACTCGCGGCGTGTTTCGTACTTCCGATCACCGATGATATGGGACGTCACTCTGCGGGCATTTTCCAAACTCTGCGCGACGCGGCATTGATCCAACAGACAGGCGGCGGGAACGGATTCTCGTTCTCGCGTCTACGTCCGCATGGCGCGATGGTGCAGACTTCGGCTGGTCAGGCGACGGGACCTGTGGGATTCCTCCGCGTGTACGATCATGCGTTTGGAGAGATTGCGCAGGGCGGTTGTTTATTGCCTGAAACATTGGTGTTCACGAATAAAGGTTTGTTGCGCTTGGATGAGATCGTTGATGAAAATAAAAACGGCTGGCAGGAACATCAACTCACTGTGCCGACAGATGAAGGCGTCAAAGCATCTCCGCGCGGATACAACAATGGAGTAGCCGATGTAATGCGTGTTCACACACGCGAAGGCTTGAGCATCACAGGCACACCGAATCACAAAGTAAAAGTGATGACGGATAACGGTCCCCAATGGAAAGAGATTCAAGATTTAACGAAAGGTGACTGGATCGTCGTCCGCACGGGCGAGCATACAGGCGCGTTGCAATCTTTGAAGAAGCCGACGCAGAAACATGGAAATCAGGTGATGCCCGAACTGCCGTCCATGCTGGATGAAGAATTTGCCTTCTTCTTGGGTTATCTGGCAGGCGATGGATTTGTGGCGCAAGGCGAACAGGATCATCGCGTGGGCGTTAGCGTGGCTCACTCTTCCTACTTGATGGAAGAAATGCCGATGATTCTGGAGCGGCTGTTCAACGTCAATGTTCACCGAATGCAGAAGCCGAATGACAAGTCGGTTACGTTTGTGATGGACAATCGCGCCCTCAAAGACTTCTTGTTGATGAATGGACTCGGCAAGCAAACAAGCCGTAACGTGTCTGTCCCGCGTTTGATTCGTCAATCTCCTGCGAACATCGTCGGCGCGTACTTGCGCGGACTGTTCGAAGCGGATGGCACATTGGTACACGGCTATCCTTCATTGACAACCTCCTCGGCGCGACTGACGCGAGAAGTGTCCACGTTGTTGATCGGTCTCGGTTGCCCTGTGGGCATCCGCACAGTTTCTGCTGGCTTGGATCGTTGGGGCGATTCCGAAACGCATCAAGTAAAGATCGTCTCGACGGTTGGCTTGCAGGCATGGCGCGAAAAGATCGGGTGCGACCAGCGCTCACGATTTGTCTCTGCCTACGCATGGGAGAGCGACCAACGGCGCGAGAGTTCGTATGTGTTGCCTAACCCCGCTTATTGGTTGCAACCCGTTTTGGATTCGATCACACTCGAACAGATTGACGCCAAAGGACGCGGCAGGAATATCAACTTCCGAAGCACCGAGCCGCGCTTGCGCCGCCAGTTGTTACGATACATGCGCGATGAACGAAACCTGACCCGCTCGGGCTACGATTTGCTCAAGACCGAATATTTCGATGTGTTTGAGAACGCGCCTTCTGCGGATAATTTCTGGTTTGTGGAAGTTGGCGGAGTCGAATCGGCGGGCAAGTCGCTGACGCTTGACCTTGAAGTGAATGACAACCACACCTATCTTGCTTATGGCATGGTAACTCACAACACGCGTCGCGGCGCGAACATGGCGGTCCTGCGCGTGGATCATCCCGATGTGGAAGATTTCATCACCTGCAAGATCAACGAAAATCAAATTACAAACTTCAACATCTCGGTCGGCATCACGGACGCGTTCATGCGCGCGATGAAGAACGATGAGGAATGGGAGTTGCGATTCCCTGATTTGAAAGAGATGAAGCAAAAAGGATTCAGCGGTACGCTCGAACAAGCCGAAACCGCGGGGATCACGATCCACACGTATAAAAAAGTGAAAGCGCGCGAGCTGTTCGATAAGATCGTCAAGCAGGCGCATCACAACGGCGAGCCTGGCGTGTTGTTCCTCGACGCGGCGAATCGGAGCAATCCCGTTCCGCATTTGTATCCGCTGGAGGCGACAAACCCCTGCGGTGAGCAATGGCTTGGACCTTACGAGAACTGCTGTCTCGGTTCCGTGAATCTCAATGAGCACTGCGGACCCGATGGAACAGTTGATTGGGAATTGTTGCGCGAGAGTGTTGTGACTGCCACGCGTTTCCTCGATGATGTCGTCGAAGCGAATGCGTATGTGCCTGCTGTTCCGCAATTGACAGAAGCCGCGCACAAGGCGCGTCGCATCGGGCTTGGCATCATGGGTCTCGCGGACTTGATGTATCACGTCGGCGTGCGATACGGATCGAAGGAGGGGCAGGAGTTCGGCGCGCAGGTGATGGAGTTCGTCCGTTATCACGCGATGGTCACGAGCGTCGAGTTGGCGAAAGAGCGCGGCGCGTTCCCTGCCATCGAAGGAAGCATCTACGACAAGAAAGATATGAAGTGGGCTCCGCCGAAGAGTTTGGTCAACTATCAGAATAACTGGAACAAGCCGCCCGTCGAGTGGGACGCGGTGGTGGATGGAATCCGCAAACATGGAATCAGAAATGCCGCGCAGACCACCGTCGCTCCAACAGGCACGATCGCAACCGTCGCGGGATGTGAAGGTTATGGCTGTGAACCCGTCTTCGCGCTCGCGTATATTCGTCATGTCAATGATAACGGCAAAGATCTGAAACTCGCGTATGCCAGCCCGCGCTTCGATGAGGCGTTGAAAAAATTGGGGCTCGGCGAAGAGAAGCGGCAGGAGATCGTCGAGCAGGTGATGCGCGAAGGCACGTGCCAGCACATCAAAGAAATTCCGCAAAGCGTGCGCGATACGTTCGTTGTGTCGGCGGACATCACTGCCGATGAACATGTGCGCATGCAAGGCGCGTTGCAAGCGTTCGTGGATAATTCGCTGTCGAAAACCGTGAACTTCCCCGAGGGCGCAACCGAAGCGGATATTGCCACCGCGTACATGCTCGCGTGGGATCTCGGATGCAAAGGCATCACGGTGTATGTGACGGGCTCGCGCGATAAAGTGGTGTTGGAGACGAACGCCACTGCGGATAAAAAGACGCCTCAATCCCAGCCGACAGTTGATTCTGTTTCGAAACCCGAACTCGCCCCGACGTTTTCTCACGACCCGAAGAAACCGCGTCCCCGCGCGTTGACGGGAAAAACGTACAACGTCGAGACTCCCGTCGGCAAGGCGTTCATCACCATCAACGAAAACGGAGGCGAGCAACCGTTCGAGGCATTCATCAACACCGCGAAGGCTGGCTCTGAAACTGCCGCCGTCTCCGAAGCGATCGGCAGACTCATTTCGTACATCCTGCGAATGACCTCAACAGTGAAACCAACAGACCGAATGCGCGAGATCGTGCGTCAACTCATCGGCATCGGCGGCGGTCGCTCGCTGGGATTCGGTCCCAACCGCGTGCGGTCACTGCCCGATGGGATCGGTCAAGTGCTCGACACGTACCTGCGCGAAAAAGACGGATTGAAAACCGACTTGGATGAAAAGAAATCGAACGGCAACGGCGGTCACACGATTGAGGAAGAAGTTAGCGCAGCACAAGCGCCCAAAATGAAGATCGGCGACCTGTGCCCCGAGTGCGGAGAAGCGGCCGTGGTGAATGAGGAGGGTTGCAGGAAGTGTTATGCGTGTGGGTTTAGTGAGTGTTAATGTTGTATGAAATGTTCCGCCCGCAGTTTAACTGCTGGCGGAACAGATAAAGCGGATGGTAAAATGAAATTATGAATCGGACAATGACCTCCGTCAAAACGAAAATTCGCCCGGTTGGGTTTCCGCCTGTGGCAAGCACGTTGCCGCTGGCAATTCAACGGATTGTTTCCGAACTCAAACCAGAAAAGATCATTCTGTTCGGTTCGTATGCGTATGGGAATCCTACACCGGACAGTGACGTGGACTTACTGGTCATTATGAACACGAAGGAGAAAGATGTTGACCGGTATGTGGCTGTCTCGAACTTGCTTTATCCGCGCCAGTTCCCGGTGGACATTCTGGTCAAGACGCCGAAAGAAATCGAAACGGAAAAGAAGAAGCGGGGAAATTTTTTCCTGCGCGAGATTTTGACCAAGGGGAAGGTATTGTATGAGCGACGCGGATGACGCCCTGGAATGGGTGAAGTACGCCGAAGAAGATTTGATTCTGGCGAAAAGCGCGCTGAGGCGGAGCAAGCCGCTTACCATGGGCTCTTGCTTTCACAGCCAGCAATGCGCGGAGAAGTATCTCAAAGCGATTCTGGTTTCAAAAGATGCTGAATTTCCGAAGACGCACGACTTGTTGATCCTTGATGGGCTTTGCAAGGCGGCAGGTATTCTCACAGGATTTACCAAAGAAGATTTGGGCAGGTTGTCGGGATATGCAGTGCGGACTCGATACCCGGGAAACCAGCCTGTTCCAAAAGAGGCAAGAGAGGCGCTTGAGATTGCGATGCAAATTCGCCGTTTTGCTCGGGCTTTCCTTGGGTTGAAGAGATGAAGATCGGCGACCTGTGTCCAGAGTGCGGGGAAGCCGCAGTTGTGAATGCGGACGAGGAGACTCGTCCGCTTTTTGTTATGCTATAATGTATCCACAATTGTAGGCACAGACAGGAGATTAAAATGGTCACTGTTGGAATTCGAGAACTGAAACAGCAAGCCAGCGAACTTGTCCGTGTGGTGCGTGAGACAGGGAAAGAAGTGCAGATCACGTATCATGGGGAAGTGGTCGCGTTGTTGATCCCCGTCAAGAGCAAACGAAAAAAAGATGACGCGAAGGCTTGGGCGAAGCTCGACCATCTTGCCGCGGAAATCGGCGCGCGCTGGCCCAAGGGCGTCTCTGCCGCGCGTGCGGTATCTGAGTCGCGGCGATAATGTTTATCGTCCTAGATGCCAGCGTTTGGGTGGCTCGGCTGGTCTCTGAAGATGTTTTCTATGAGCCTGTGAAGAAGTGGATGTCTGAACGCATCGAAGCGGAAGATCAGTTCCTTGCGCCGTCGCTTCTTCTGGCTGAGGTCGGTGGCGCGATCAGTCGTCGCACATCCTCATCATTAGGATTGGAAGCGGTTGGGCAATTACAGAACCTATCAAGTTTACAGTTGATTGAAATGGAACATTCCCTGATACAGGAAGCGGCTCGACTCGCGGCGGATTTGGGTCTGCGCGGAGCCGATTCTGTTTATGTGGCAGTCGCGGCGCGGTTAGGTGTTCCGCTGGCGACACTGGATACAGAGCAAAGAGAAAAATCTGTTTATCAAATCACATTGTTGGATATCCCCTCATGATGCTTGTTACTTTGTAACGACCTTAATTCTTCCGCCCAAACCTCCACCACAACAACCCGCCGACCAAAATAATTCCCAAAACCAAAACAATACCCAACCCAGAACCGCCCGTGGATTCTTCAACAGGGACAACTTCTGTCGCCGCGATCTCGGTAGGCGGCGCCGATGTCACGGACGGACTCGGCGCCAACGTAACCGTCGCTGGCGCGAGTGTGGATGTCGCTGTCGCAGGCGGCGTGACGCGCAACAGCAATTTCTGATTCGGGATGATGACCGATGCCGCGCCGAGTTCGTTCCAGTTCATCAAGTCTGCGAGCGGCACGTCGTATAAGTTTGCGATGCCCGAAAGCGTTTCTCCGCTTTGCACAACGTGATAATAATTACCGCTCGCGTCTGGCGTGAGTTTTTGGATCGCGCTCAACGTGGGGCTTGGCGTCACATTGCCTGGCGAGATCACAAGTTTCTGCTCGATCTGCAGGGGCACATCCGCTTGAAGACCGTTCAACTGCAAGATGCGATCTACTGAAACGCGATACGCCTCGCCGATGGTAAACAGCGACTGATACGGCTGAACCACGTGGACGATCTTTCCGTCCGCGTCGGGAGTTTGCGTTACCACCATCCCGCGCGGAGTCGGCGTGGCGAATCCCGCCGTGTTTTTGTTCGGAATGAACAATCGTTGACCCGATTGCAAAGGCGTGTCGCGCGTGATGTTATTCCACGTTTCGATATCTTGAATGGTCACTTGATACGCGACCGCGATTGCCCAGAACGATTGTCCCGCCTGCACCACGTGAAAAATTTTCCCGTCCGCATCAGGCGTGGCGATCTTTACGGGGAGGATCAATTGCGAGACAGGATTCGGAACCGTGCTTGTTCCTGGAGTCCCGCCCGATGGGGAGGAGGAAGTTGTACTCCCACATGCCTGCCCCGAAACATACGCGGCTTGCAGAATGAAATACGTTTTGCCATTGACTGTCGCAACCCCCGCGCCGACATGACAATACTCAGGCGTGACGGCTGGTCGCATATGATCGGGGTCTGCCCAAACTGCCATGATCTCGTCAATGCCCATGCCGCCGTTCCAGCTCACGGCGAAATTTTCAGTCGCCCAGACTGTCCCGCCTCCGCCGTATCCCGCCGCCGCGATTCGTCCGCGCACATCGCCGATATGCCACGACATATTATTTGCCGCCATCGTCTGCGCCGTAGATTGGGCGACCGCATTGATGATCGGGTCTTCGATGAGCGCGGGTAGTCCGTATGAAACGCGCAAGGTGTTCATCGCGAGAATTAATTCAAACGCGCTGACTTGGGCGGCAGGCGCGTGAATCGCATTCGCGCGAACGGTGTGAGGGGGAGTGAAAATTCCCACGCCAAGCGCGAGGAGAATGATACGAGTGAGTAAGCGGTTAAAACGCATGCGATGATTATAATTCTGACTCGTTGGCGCCTGTATTTTCCAAATAAGATAAAAATAAGTGACTTTCGCAGGATAAAAGTCACTAAGCAGTAACGGAGGACATGGTATCCTAATTTTAGGTACAGAACTTACGTAGTTGGCGGGCAGTTGTACTGCCGCCGCCGCAGTGCAACTACGGCGCAACAGGTTCACCTGCGTAAGTTCCAAGGTAGTTGAGTCAAATCAAAACTGCGAGATGTAATCTCGTTGTCAACATAAAGGAGTGAACATCATGAAGGTGCAAAACAAAGTGATCGTTGTGACCGGAGCAGGCAGCGGCATGGGACGCGAGATCGTCTTGAACCTGCTTTCCAAAGGCGCGAGCGTGGCGGCTCTAGATATGAACGAGAAAACCTTGCAGGAAACAGCGAATCTTGCGGGTGACAAAAAAGAGAAACTGGCTGTATTCGTTTTGAATGTCACAGAGAAAGAGGCTGTGGAAGCGCTTCCCGACAAAGTGATCGCCCGCTTCGGCGCGGTAGACGGCATTATCAATAACGCCGGCATCATCCAGCCCTTCGTCCGCTTGAACGACCTGAAATTCGAAGCCATCGAGCGCGTGCTGGATGTGAACTTATATGGAACGTTGTACATGGTAAAAGCGTTCCTGCCGCATTTGCTCAAACGTCCCGTCGCGCATGTTGCGAACGTTTCCAGCATGGGCGGTTTCCTCCCGGTGCCCGGTCAAACTGTCTACGGCGCAAGCAAGGCGGCGGTCAAACTCCTGACCGAGGGCTTGTACGCCGAACTCCTGAACAGCAATGTCAAAGTGACGTTGGTCTATCCCGGCGCGATTGCCACGAACATCACCACCAACTCAGGCGTTTCGATTGCCGCCTCAACCGACACTAAGTCTTCTTCTTTCAAAGCCTTGCCCGCCGACAAAGCCGCGGAGATCATTGTGGATGCCATCGAAAAGGATCGCTACAGTGTGCTGGTCGGTTCGGATGCCAAGTTTATGGACTTTATCTACCGCTTGAATCCGAAAGGCGCGGCGGGCTTCATCTATAAACAAATGAAATCGCTGTTGCCCGCCTAGCCGCTCGAGTTCGCGTACTGAATCCGACAGCCTCTCACCTCGCCATGAGAGGCTGTTCTTATCGAGTATGAATCCTTATAATGCGATGGACTTCGACTATCAAGTGAAAGAGGAACCCCAACCATGCCCAAACTCATTCCCGCGCCGGAACGCCTCCTCCGCGCCCGCAAGCTGATTCAGCAGGCGCGAGATTTGCCCGTCCCTTCGACCGGGCTCGGCAAATCCGATTTCTCCTACATCGCCGAGGTCAAAGACTTGTTTCGTCAGGCAAAAGATATGGTGAAATTCATCCCTCAAACCGCAGGGGTTTCAGCCGAAATGAAAGAGGAAGTGAAAAAGGTTTACGAAGAAGTCGAGCAAGCCAATCGCGACATCTTGTATTGATGGCAAGGTAGGCGTACAATCGAAATACAAAAGCGTAGTAACGACTTTAGTCGTTTGGTTGTATATGACTGAAGCCGCTACTACAAGAACCGCGAGGCAACATGGCAGATAAAAAACTCACCAAACTACTCGAAGAATTGCACACCACCCTCGACGCCACCGAAGCCGTGGACGAAAAAGGACGCGAACTTCTGCGCGCGCTCAACGAAGACATCAAGGAACTTCTCGAACGCTCCGGGGATGCCGACGCTGACGACTCAGTTCTCGGGCGGATGCGGGAAACGATGAGTTACTTCGAGCGCACCCATCCCGAGATGGCTTCGGCGCTATCCAATTTGCTGACCACGCTCAGCAACGCGGGAATATGATTGACTTAAAAGCCCCTTCGTCTAAAAACGGCGAAGGGGTTTTTATTGACAGGCTCAGGACAATATCTGCGGACTGATTACCTTACGCAATGGCTTTGGGACGCAGACCGCGAAGCGCGCTGGTTTTCGCTGATTCAGAAAGAAAAATCTGCGTTTTCAGCGTAAATTAGGGTCCCGATTTTGAATATAAGGTAATCAAACCTGCGGAATATTCTGCGGAAGGCGAGTTACCGCTCGCCCGCCCCATTCGCGTTAAACTTTCCTGGCTTTACAAAAGCCATGGAAGAGTGTGTGATCGCGGCGATTCCCAGAAACCCTGAAAATTCCAATCGTCTGCTTTGGGTGTATACTTTTCAAAGCGAAGAGAAACTATGATGACAGAAAAAATTGCGCCACAAGATGAATGGGGAAGCGTATGACCCTGCCTCTGGTCATCACAACGTTATTTCTGGATATCGGCGGCGTTCTACTGACAAACGGCTGGGACCGCAAAGCGCGAGTCCGAGCGGCGGAAAAATTCGGTTTGGACTATGACGAGACGGACGAACGTCATCACCTGACCTTCGATACATATGAGGAGGGCAAACTCAGCCTCGATGAATATTTGAACCGGGTGGTGTTTTACGAAAAACGCCCCTTCTCGCGGGAAGAGTTCAAGAGTTTCATGTACGCGCAATCACAGCCTTTTCCAGAGATGATCGAACTGATGAAGAGCCTCAAACGGCAATATCACCTTCGAATCGCTGTTGTCAGTAATGAAGGGCGCGAACTCACCACGTACCGGGTACGGCAATTTCAATTGAACACATTCATAGATTTCTTCGTTTCATCCTGCTTTGTCCATTATCGCAAGCCGGATGCCGATATCTACCGCATGGCGTTGGATATTGCGCAGGCGAGTCCGGAACAGGTAATTTATGTTGATGATCGTCCTTTGTTTGTAGAAGTTGCCCAGGGACTTGGGATTCGCGGCGTCATCCATAAAGAATACAAAACCACACAGAAAGCAATGGAGGGATTTGGGCTGTCACTGACACGTTGATGTTTCGCGCGCCGGTCGGAAGTCGGGGGCGTCCATTGTGATTGGAGCAAAATATGAAAAGCACGCAAGCAAGTCAAATGTTAAAGTCCGCCATCGAGTCGAATTTGAGCGGCGCGGAGGACAGTGTCAGACTGGGGCATTGGATGCCGTATCACGCCGGCATCGTGCCGCAAGTCCGCATCGGCAAACGCTGGTTCAGCGTGTTATGGGCAATCCCCATCGCCTTTGCGGCGTTCCTCTTTGCTGTTGCCATCGCCCAGCAACTACGAACGCTTCCAGCCGTGCAAGAGTTCATCCTCCGTTACCCGGGAGACGCGTCTCCGATTTCGGTCACATCGGGCTTTCCGTTGTGGCTTCGATTGCAACATCTATTCAACGCGTTCTTCATGTTGTTTATCATCCGCGCCGGTATTCAAATCCTTGCGGATTTTCCGCGCCTGTTTCTTCGGCGAAATTGCACACCGGGAGAAGAATGGTTTCGTTTTCAGCGCGATGTTCCGACAGACCGTCTCTGGACTTCGAAAGACGATTCGGTGACGATACCGGGCTGGCTCGGCGTCCCCGGCGTTCGTCACTCAGTTGGGCTTGCCCGCTGGTGGCATTTCACCTTCGATCTGTTATGGGTACTGAATGGCTTGCTCTATTACGTTTTACTTTTTGCCACAGACCAGTGGCAACGAGTGACGCCAACTAGTTGGACAGTATTTCCAAACGCGCTCTCGACCATGATCCAGTACTTGTCGTTAAATTTTCCCGTCGAGCATACATGGACGGTGTACAACGGCTTACAGCAATTGACCTATTTCATCACCATCTTCGTCGCCGCGCCTCTGGCATTCATCACCGGTGTGATGCAAGGACCTGCGTTCTCGAACAGGTTGGGCGGCTTTGCAAAATTCTTGAACCGCCAACTCGCCCGCACGATCCATTTCGCCGTGCTGACCTGGTTTCTCTTCTTCATCTTTACGCACACTACTCTCGTGTTTATCACAGGCTTGCGCAAAAACCTGAACTACATGTTTGCCGGCGTCAATGACAGTTCGTGGGCAGGTGTGCTGATTTATATTCCAGTGATGCTCCTGCTGATCGCCGTCTGGCTCGCGCTAACGCCTCTTACGATCAAGTATGCTCGCGTGGTTCAGATGACCGGCGAGAGATTCGTGGGATACATCAAATCCTGGGCTGAACTTTGGGATCCGCATACCCAGTATAGCGAAAAAGACATCTCACCGTATTTTTGGGTCAATGGAACCTTGCCTGTCTCCGAGGAATACAACCGGCTCAAGGAAGGCGGGTTTGCCGATTACAAGATCGCCATTGGCGGGCTGGTGGAAAAACCGCAAGAACTTTCGTACGCGGAACTCAAAGCAATGCCAAAGCAGGAACAGATCACCAAACATTTCTGCATTCAGGGCTGGTCAGGCGTCGCAAAGTGGGGAGGCGTTCCCGTGCGAGACATCCTGAAGCTTGTCAAGCCGAGGCCTGAGGCTCGTTATGTGGTCTTTTACTCGTTCGCAGAAGGAGCGGACGGAGGTATCTATTATGACGTTCATTCCCTTCGCAATATGCGTCATAAATTATCGCTCCTCGCCTACGAAATGAACGGTGAAACGCTCAATTTTCTTCATGGGGCTCCGCTTCGCCTGCGCTGTGAAAATCAGCTGGGTTTCAAGATGGTCAAGTGGATACGGGCGATCGAGCTGGTGAGTGATTTCAAACATCTCGGCGCGGGGCATGGCGGCTATAATGAAGATCATGAATTTTACGGGTACCGGATGCCGATCTAAAAACTGATGTTGCGCTGGCTGACCCCAGAGTCGCGGAGAAAAAAATAAACAAAGGAATTCTCTCAGCCTCTCTGTGACTCTGTGGCAAATTTTATATGGTGAGTTAACAAGTGAAACTATGACAACAAATCGCAAACAAACAGTCCGCTCCGATGCGCTGGCGCTCTTTGGCATGACCGGCGACCTCGCGTACAAGATGATCATCCCCGCGCTGTATGCGCTGGTCAAGCGAGGCGTTCTCACGATTCCAATTGTCGGCATTGCCCTTGAAAAATGGGATATGGCGCAATTGCGCGCGCGCGTAAAAGACAGCCTTCAGCGTAGCGGAGGCATAGACGACAAAAAGGCATTCGATAAACTCCTTTCCCTTCTTCGGTATGTCAGCGGAGACTACGCTCATCCGGAGACCTTTACAGCCATCAAAAAAGCCTTGGACGGCGCTCAGAGACCGGCTCACTATCTTGCCATCCCGCCGTTTCTCTTTGAAAATGTTATCCAGGGGTTGGGGTCTGCCGGCTTAGCCAAAGACGCGCGCGTGATTGTCGAAAAACCGTTTGGGCGCGATCTCGCTTCGGCGCGCGAACTCAACCGCGTGGCGCATGCCGTCTTCCCGGAAGATGCGATCTTTCGCATTGATCACTACCTCGGCAAGGAAGCGATCATGAACATCCTCTATTTCCGATTCGCCAATTCGTTTCTCGAGCCGATCTGGAACCACAACTATATTTCCAGCGTGCAGATTACATTGGCGGAGGATTTCGGCGTCAAAACACGCGGCGCATTTTACGACACTGTGGGTTGCCTGCGCGACGTGATTCAGAACCATCTCTTTCAAATTGTTGCCCTGCTGGCGATGGAGCCGCCGACGCGTCAAGACCCCGACGCGGTGCAAACAGAAAAGGTCAAGGTTTTTCGCGCGATGCGTCCGCTCGCGCCCGGCGATTTGATCCGTGGTCAGTACACCGGCTATCGGAACGAACCGGGTGTGGCAAAAAAATCGGATGTGGAAACTTTTTGTGCCCTGCGGCTCTTCATTGATTCGTGGCGTTGGGAAGGGGTGCCGTGGTATCTGCGGTCAGGCAAAAATCTGGCGCGAAGCGTAAACGAGGTGATGGTCGAACTAAAGCCGCCGCCGCAAAAACTGTTCGAGGATTCACCGGCAGGCGCCGGGCAGACAAACTATCTGCGCTTTCAACTTGCTCCACATTCCAGCATTGGGCTGGCGGCGCGGGTGAAGCAAAAGGGTAAAAAATTCATCGGCGATCAAAAAGAACTCTTTGTCATCGAAGAGGAGCCGGGCGAGCAGTCGCCGTACGAAAGGCTTTTAGGAGACGCCATTGCGGGTGATCGCACGCTCTTCACGCGCGAGGATGCGTCGGAGGCGGCTTGGGCTGTGGTTAATCCGGTGCTCAAGAAACACCCTCCCTCGCTTCTCTATCGACGGGGTAGCTGGGGACCCAAAGCGGCAAATGCGCTGATTGCAAAAGACGGTAGTCGTTGGCATAACCCGCCATTAGAGTTGAAAAAGGCTGGGCGATCGCGTTCGGCATAGCGCAACTTGATATGAAAAATCCTTCGCCGTGATTGACGAAGGATTTTTAGTTTTACGGGGAGGATGGAGGACTTGTCGTTCCATCCGCTGTAACGGTGACGGCGGGCGTGATTGTCGCGGTTGCAGTGACGGTTGCTGTCGATCCCGAGCCCGTCGTTGCTGTGCCTGTTACCGCGCTACCGCCGACAACGATCTGCACATACACCTCATCGCCGAAGAACTGTCCGCCTGCGGTTTGCATGCGCCAGTTGCCGCGTAATTTTCCCGTTTTCGCAGGCGCGATCATCGCCACTGAAATATCCAGCGTCGCATTAGGTGGAACCGCCGACGGGAGCGTGAATGTCACGCCGCTCATCTGCTCTCCGCCGACAAACACGAATTTGAATCCCGCGTCCCATGCGCACGTGCCGGAATTAAGTACCTTCCATGTCTTCGTAAAATTCTGTCCGGGAGTCACCGCCGTATCGTCAGGGATTGACACATCGTTGGCAAACGTCATCCGATAGCACGAGTTCACGCCGCCGCTTGTTGTCGCGGATGCAAGCGGTAGCGCGCCTCCCGTGCTGGTGACAAACGGTTCGAACGTAGCCGACGCGGTCAAAGTGGGGAAGGGAGTCTCCGAGGGTGCGGCAAGCGCGGTCTGCGTAAGAGCCGCTGAGAAAGTCTCGATGGCGAGCGCTTGGATTTCATCCACGCTGAGTGTGTTTGTCGGCGTGGCTTCCGCTTCTCCTCCGCCGCACGATGCGATTAGCAACGCGCATAATCCTACAACGATCAATTGTTTTTTCATTATTCTCCTTTCAGCGAGCCGCAATTTTACTTGCTTTCGCCCGACAGTTAACGGACGATTGCCCTACGAAGTTCCTATTCTCATCATGCTATAATCTGCCGCGATGATTTACTTGGATTATTCCGCAACAACGCCTGTGGATTCTCGCGTCGTGGACGCGATGACTCCCTTCTTCAACGCTTCTTTCGGGAACCCTTCGTCTGTTCACCGCTTCGGACAGATCGCCGAATCTGCGATCGATTCGTCGCGCGAATCGGTTGCGCGTGTGTTGAATTGCAAGCCCGATGAGATTGTTTTCACCTCCTGCGGCTCCGAATCGGACAACCTTGCGATTCGCGGCGCGGCATACGCGATGCGCGAAAAGACCGGCGCAAAATGGATTCTCGCCTCGCGCGCCGAACATCCCGCAGTGACGAAGACTCTTGAGCATCTTGGGAAATACGATGGCTTTCTCATCGAATGGCTCGATGTGGATGAGCGCGGCATGGTCACGCCAGAGACTGTTGCAAAAACGATCTGCGGAGACACCGCAATTGTCTCTGTGATGTATGCGAACAACGAGATCGGTACGATTAACCCAATTAAAGAAATTGCCGAAATATGCCGCGCAAATAATATTTTGTTCCACACGGACGCGGTGCAAGCCGCCGCGTATCTGCCAGTGGACGTGAACGAACTCGGCGTGGATATGATGTCGCTCGGCGCGCACAAATTTTACGGACCGAAAGGCGTCGGCGCGTTATACGTCCGCAAAGGGACGCCGCTCGTTCCGCATCTTACCGGCGGAGGGCAGGAGTTCAACCTCCGCGCGGGAACTCAAAACGTGCCATACATCGTCGGCTTTGCAGAGGCGTTACGGCTGACTCACGAAGAGCGCGAACAACGTGTAGCGCACGTCCAGCCATTGCGCGATAGAATCATCGGCGCGGTTTTAGAATCAATTCCTGATTCTCAACTCACTGGTGATATGCAGTCGCGTTTGCCTCACCACGCAAGTTTCGTCTTCAAAGATGTAGATGGAAATTTATTGCTCACGCTGTTAGATTCGGCAGGATTCGCCTGCTCGTCTGGCTCTGCCTGCAAGACTGGCAACCCCGATCCCAGCGAAGTGATGAACGCGATCGGTTTGTCACGCGAGTGGGGACTTGGATCGTTGCGCGTGACTCTCGGAAAAGATTCTCTGCCTGAGCATGTCGAATCGTTTTTAACCGCTTTGCCTACCTTGGTTGAAAAAGCGCGCCGATTGAAATAATTTCATGCTTAATCGTTTACATATTTACCTGTCTACGTGTCTACTTGTTCACCCCCGCCCATGACAAAAGCCGTCGTTGCCATGTCTGGAGGAGTGGACTCCTCCGTTGCCGCCGCCTTGCTCAAAGAGCAGGGCTATGAGGTTATCGGCATGATGCTCCGTTTGTGGAGCGAGCCTGGCAAGGAAGAGTCGAATCGCTGTTGCACGCCCGACTCGATGGCGCAAGCGCGGCGCGTGGCGGCACTATTGGATATTCCATTTTATGTGATCGATGCGAAAGATGTCTTCCGCGAAACCGTTGTGGAATATTTCCTCGAGGGGTACGCGCGCGGCGAGACACCGAATCCATGCCTGGTCTGCAACCGCAAGATCCGCTGGACGTTTTTGCTCGATCACGCGCTTGCTCTCGGAGCGGATTTTATGGCGACGGGACATTATGCGAGAGCGAGGAAAGTGGAAAGCGATGTCCTGAGCCTGTCGAAGGGTGGAAAGGTGGAATTACTTCGAGCCGTTGATCGAAACAAGGATCAATCCTATGTTCTGCATGTGTTGGATCAGGAAAAGTTGAAGCACGCATTGTTCCCTGTCGGTGAATATACCAAGCCGGAGATTCGACAGATTGCTGAAAAGCACGGACTGCCAACCGCCTCGCGAAAAGACTCGCAGGATCTGTGTTTTCTCGCGGGCGAGGATTATCGCAACTTCCTGCAACGCAACGCGGCGGATATGCTCAAATCTGGCGAGATCGTCACGCGTGAAGGTGTAGCGATTGGCTCGCACAACGGACTTGCGAACTACACCATTGGTCAACGCAAAGGGTTAGGAGTCGCGTCACCCGTTCCGCTGTACGTCATTACGAAGGACGCAGTACGCAATACGTTAATCGTTGGCACGCAAGATGAACTTGGTTCGATAGAATTGACTGCGCGCGATGTCAATTGGACTTCGGGCGAAATACCGCGTGAGCCGTTCCGCGCGGAGGTGAAGATTCGCTACACTGCGAAAGAGGCTGAGGCGTGGGTCAAGCCAAATGGGGAGGAACAGGTACAAGTCACGTTTGACGCGCCGCAACGTGACATCACAGCAGGTCAGGCGGCAGTCTTCTATCAAGATGATGTAGTCATTGGCGGCGGGATTATCCTCTAATTTCCTGCGCGTAGCCAATTTGGTTGATTGAGTATTGAGTCAAGGATTTGAAATTTTTCAAATGATCCTCGTAACGCGACATTCATGTCGCCCTTGTGTTTGTACAACCTTATTTACGAGACGGCAAATCATCACACATTGCAATCTTTGAGTCACCCAGAGGACGTCGCGTTCTTGCCAATCAAAGTAAAATAAATAAATCAAATTTCAAGAGGAGCCTTGCCATGTCGTATCGTGTCGAATCGTTGATGTCTGCCCGATTGTTCGTTGTGCCGCAATATGCCGACAAAAAGATTTTCTTTTTGAGCAATCTGTCGGGGCATTTGAGTTTGTATGCGATGAAGTTCGGCGGGAGCGTGCCTGAGCCGTTACTGCCACCGCACATCGCATTGCAGAATCCGCACTTGATCGGCGGGTTATCGTTTTATGTTTTTTCCAAACTCAAGAAAATCCTTGTGATGATAGATAAAGACGGCGATGAAAATTATCAGCCGATGTTGATCCCGCTGGACGGCGGTTTTCCTGAACCTGCGTTCGACAATTTCTTTGCATCGTATCGCGTGCATTTAGGCGAGTGTGACGCGGAAAAAGGATTCGTGTACTTCGGCGCGGAACGCCGCGACATTGCGATGGTCGAAACCTATCGCGGCGATCTCAAGTCGGGCAAGTTGACCAAGATCGCTGAATATCCATTTGGTTTGGGCGTCGGCGCGCATAGCAAAGATCACAACAAGTTATTGCTTGGCACAGGCTATGCGGTTGGCGATAGTGTGTTTCGTTTATGGGAAAAGGGTAAACAAAAAACTCTCTACGGAAAACTGATGGAAGATCGCGCGGAAGGCGAGAACGTTCCGCTCAACGGACTCGGCTCTGCAGTGTTCTCTCCGAGTGAAAAAGGCGCGCTGGTTGTTTCTTCGGTTTTTGAAGACACATATAGCCTCGGTTATCTCGATCTTTCAAAACCAGGCGAGCTTGAGCGTGTGCAATTGAAAGGTGTAAAACACAAAGGCGTTGGCGAACTTGTCGAAGCCGCGCATCTCAGCAAAGATCGTTATTTGCTCACCTTCAACATTGATGGCTGTTCATGGGTCTATGAAGGTGTGTTCAATGAAAAGAAACGGTTGATGACCCTCGCGCATGTTTTAGTCGGCGCGAAACCGCTCGATGGCGGAATGCTCGAACGCGTTCACTACGACTCCAAAGCGGATTCGTTCACATTCTCATTCTCAACCGCCACATCGCCGACACAACTCTACACCGTCGGCGGCAAAAAGCGGAATGTGGTTACAAAGCATACCAGCGAAAAGATTCTTGGGATTCCCGACTCGCTTCTTTCAAAAGGGGAGGACGCTTCGTTCCTCTCGCACGACGGACTGCGTACCTCCGCGCGGCTTTATCTCCCCGCCAACGGACTCGGCTTCAAAGGCGCGCGACCAGTCGTCTATTACATTCACGGCGGTCCGCAGGGACAGGAACGCCCCGACTTCGCATGGTTCTCGATGCCGTTGATCCAATATCTCACACTGCGCGGATTCGCGGTCTTTGTGCCAAACGTGCGCGGCTCCACTGGCTATGGACTCTCCTACACCAAACACGTTGACCGCGACTGGGGCGGGCAGGATCGCCTCGATCATGCGTATGCGATGACGAAGGTATTGCCAAAAGATAAACGGCTGGATGTTTCCCGCGCGGCGGTA
>WBZL01001019.1_pt1 | contig 30531 bp, 33 predicted proteins | sample 5204291 | NCBI WGS metagenome assembly WBZL01 (sample SAMN12344345, study PRJNA552823) | activated sludge metagenome | biome: Activated sludge suspended growth; feature: Nitrification reactor; material: Wastewater; isolation source: activated sludge from nitrification reactor of wastewater...
CATTGCGCAAGATTCCCCACTGCTGCCTCCCGTAGGAGTCTGGGCCGTGTCTCAGTCCCAGTGTGGCTGATCGTCCTCTCAGACCAGCTACCCGTCGATGCCTTGGTGGGCCGTTACCCCGCCAACTAGCTGATAGGCCGCGAGGCCCTCCCGAAGCGAAAAGACATTTCCTCACAAGATCATGCGATCTCGTGGGGGTATCCGGTATTAGCTCGAGTTTCCTCGGGTTATCCCGGTCTTCGGGGCAGGTTCCTCACGTGTTACTCACCCGTTCGCCGCTAGGTCGTCCCCAGTGTTGCCACTGGTTGGACCTCGCTCGACTTGCATGTGTTAGGCACGCCGCCAGCGTTCGTCCTGAGCCAGGATCAAACTCTCCGTCGAGATCGTTGGCCGACAGGCCACGGGTTTGACGCCGTGGATCGCCGACCGGTGATCGGGAGAGCCGGTTTCGGGGCTGGCTAGCCCGTCTTCCGACTGGCACCAGAACAGACTGACTTACTTTGTCCGTTATTAGGTGCTTGTGTTTTTCTGAACGGTCACGTCGACCGGCCGAGCCGGATGGCCCAGCGTCGCGGCGTGATCGCCCGCACTAGCTTTTTCGTCCTCTATTCCGTTTTCAAGGAGCGCCGCCCGGGCGGGCCGAAGTCGACCTGCCGGGTGCTCTGGTGGGCACTCGCCCCCACCCTGCGGGTGGAGCCGTTGGTGCCGCTGTCGCTCGGGGCCGCTCACATTTGTGAGTGCTGCCCGGGGCGAAGGACGACTGTACAGGGGGGCCTACCCAGCGTCAACCTCGGACGCGAAAAAAATCGCGTGGTACGTGCTCTTGCCCTTGCGGAGCAGCAGCGCGCGGCCGTCGAGGAGGTGCTCCTCGGCCGGCGAGAACCCCGGCTCGACCTTGTCGTTGTTGACGCTGATGCCCCGCTGGTCGAGCGAGCGGCGGGCCTCGCCCTTCGAGGAGGCGAGCCCGGTGGCCACCAGGAGGTCGACGAGGTCGGCGCCCAGCACGGCGGATCGCGGGAGCTCGGTGCACGGCACCTCGGCCGCCAGGAGGTCGAGCGCGGCGCCGTCGAGGGCGTCCGTGCGGCCGCCGAAGAGCACACCGGACGCCGCCTCGGCGCCGGCGCAGGCGGCCTCGCCGTGCAGCATCGTCGTGAGCTGGCGGGCCAGGGCCCGCTGTCCGTCCCGGCAGTGGGGTGCTTCGGCGTGGGCGGCCGCGATCGCACGGGCCTCCTCGACGGGCAACAGCGTCAGCTGCAGCAGGAACCGCTCGACGTCGGCGTCGGCGATCTGCATCCAGTACTGGTAGAAGCGGTACGGCGACGTGCGCTCGGCGGAGAGCCACACCGCCCCGTCGACGCTCTTGCCGAACTTCTGGCCGTCGGCCCGGGTCACCAGGGGCACCGTGAGTCCGTGCACGTGGTCGCCGGTGCGGCGCCGGATGAGGTCGATCCCCGCGGTGATGTTCCCCCACTGGTCGGAGCCACCGACCTGCAGCTCGCAGCCGTGGGCCTCGTGGAGGTGCCAGTAGTCGAAGGCCTGCAGCAGGGTGTAGGTGAACTCGGTGTAGGAGATGCCGTCGGTGCCCTCCATCCGGGACCGGATCGACTCCTTGGCCACCATCTGGTTCACGGTCACGTGCTTGCCCACCTCGCGGAGGAACTCGAGCAGGGTGACGTCGCGGGTCCAGCTGTAGTTGTCGACGAAGGTCGCCCCCTCGCCCAGGATCTGCACCAGCTGCGGCTTGATGCCGGCCAGGTTGGTGGCGAGCTGGTCCTCGTCGAGCAGGTTGCGCTCCTCCGAGCGGCCGCTCGGGTCGCCGATCATGCCGGTGGCGCCGCCCGCCAGCGCGATGCCCTGGTGGCCGGCGTCCCGGAAGCGCCGGAGCAGGAGCAGCGGCACGAGGTTGCCCACGTGGAGGCTGTCGGCGGTGGGGTCGAAGCCCGCATAGACGACGACGGGTCCCTCGTTCAGGCGCTGGGCCAGCCGATCCCGGTCGGTCGTGTCGTGGATCAGCCCGCGCGCGTCGAGGTCGTCGAGCAGGGCGTTGGTCGTCACCACCTCACTCTCGTCGTCGGCGACGGGGGGCGGCAAGCGGGTTGGCGGGCTCCCCGGGCCCGCGCGACTGGACACGCGCCCCTCCGGCCGGGGACCCTGGCGGCGTGGACGCCACCTCGCCGGTCACGCCGACGCCCGCACCGCCCGACCCCGCCGGCGAGGACGTCGAGCCGGGTCGCCGGGGGTGGACGGCCGGGCGCATCGCCGCCGTGGTCGTGGTGCTCGCCATCACCCTCATGTGGATCTACGCCTTCTCGGGCGTGGCCGCCAAGGACCCACCGGACCAGCTCGACGACCCGGCCTTCGCCGTGGCCGCCGAGCCGGTCTGCGCCGCGACCGTGGAGGAGCTCGACGAGCTGCCCTCGGCCCGTGACGCCGGCTCCCCCGAGGACCGGGCCGTGACCGTTCGCGAGGCCAACGCCCTCCTGACCACGATGGTCGACGACCTCGAGGCCCTGGTCCCCGACTCCGGCGACCGCGACGAGCGCATCACCGGGCTGTGGCTCGACGACTGGCGCACCCACCTCGACGACCGGGCGGCGTACGCCGATGCCCTCGCCGCCGGCGGCACGGATGCGCCGCAGTTCACCGCACGGGGCGGCCGTTCCATCACCGCCACCATCGACAACTTCGCCGAGGTCAACGACATGGCGAGCTGCACCACCCCGCTCGACCTGTAGCCGCACCCCGGCCCAGCCGCACCCGGCTGGCGGCCGTCGTACCCTGCGGCCGTGACCACCTTCGGCCTGCAGCTCCCCAACTTCGGCTTCGGCGCCCCCGACGATCAGCTCTTCGATCAGGTGGTGGCCCGGGCCACGGCGGCGGAGTCCAGCGGCTTCCGCTCGCTGTGGGTGATGGACCACTTCTACCAACTGCCGGCCCTCGGCGGCGCCGACCAGCCCATGCTGGAGGCGTACACGCTCCTCGGGGCGCTGGCGACGCAGACCCACACCGCGACGCTCGGGACGATGGTGACCGGCGTGACCTACCGGAACCCGGCGCTGCTGGCCAAGATCGTCACCACCCTGGACGTCATCAGCAGGGGCCGCGCCGTGCTGGGCCTCGGCGCTGCGTGGCACGACCTCGAGCACACGGGCTACGGGTTCGACTTCCCGCCCGTGGCCGAGCGCATGGACCGCCTCGAGGAGGCGCTGCAGATCTGTCGGGCCATGTTCGAGCGGGACCACGTCAGCTTCGAGGGCGCCCACTACCGGACCGACGACGCCCGCAACCTGCCCCGGCCGGTCCAGGCCGGCGGCCCCGAGATCCTCGTGGGCGGGGGCGGTGAGCGCCGGACGCTGCGGCTGGTGGCGCAGTACGCCGACGCCTGCAACCTGCACGGCGACCCCGACGGCATCCGCCACAAGCTCGAGGTCCTGCACCGCCACTGCGCCGACGTGGGCCGCGACCCCGCCGAGATCCGGGTCACCCGCCTCGCCACCCTGGTCATCACCTCGTCCGCCCAGCAGACGGGCGAGCTGCAGAACTTCCTCGCCCGCGCCGCCGGCCCGGACGCCCTCACCACCAGCAACCTCGGCCAGCCCGGCGAGGTGGTCGAGCAGCTCCACGAGCTGGCGGAGGCCGGCGTGCAGGAGTTCATCTTCAACATGCCCCTGGCGGACCCGGCCGCGATCGAGGCCGCGGGCGAGCTCTTCCAGGGCGCCTTCGCCTGAGCGCCCCCGGGCGCCCCGCTCAGGGGCGCACGCGGGTGGGCGGGGTGTGCACGTCGAAGTGGACCGTGGGCGCCACCACGGCGCTGTGGGGCGCCTGGCCGGGCTCGACGAGGCCCAGGCGCTCGAACACCTCGAAGCGGGCCTGAGGGGCCGCACAGGCCTCCAGGGACAGCACCTCGTGCCACACCGAGTACCGCCCGAGCCGGTCGTCGCCCCGCTGGTACCAGCCGACCATCGGGTGGGTGAGCACCTCGAGCGTCTCGTCGAGGTCGGCGAACCCGTCGAGGCGGCCGAGGGGCGTGCCGGTCGGCGCCAGCCGGCACGAGGCGGCCCCCCACCCCGTGGCGGTGAACGACCACGCCTCGCAGCCGTCATCGCCCCACTCGTGGACGATCTCGATGCGGTCCCGGTGCCACGGCATCCGCCAGGCGAGCCGCGGGAGGGCCACGAAGACGCTGTCCAGCGACGTGCCGAAGAACCACACGCCGCGCTCGCCCCGGAACGTGACGTAGGCGCGGTAGTTGACCTGGCCGCACGAGACCCTCACGGGCGGGCAGAACCGGAAGTGGAAGTCCCGGTCCAGGAACGGCACCGCCGACACGAACGCCCCCTCGGCGCCGTCGTCGAAGGTGAAGCGGTCGGGGACGACCTCGGCGGGCAGCACGCCCGCCAGCCGGTCGGCGTCGACCCGGTAGGTGACCATGGCGAACGCGTCGAGCTCCGTTGCCGCGTGGCACCACCGGTGTGGGGGCCGCTCCGTCCCGCCGAACGTCACCCCTGCATCGTAGGGAGCAGGGCGGCGGTCAACGGGACACGTTCGGGTCGCCCGGCACGTGCCACCGCCACTCGTGCTCGGCGCCGGCGCTGAGGCCGATGCGCCGCGTCACCACGGGCGCCTCCGGCGGCGGGGTGCCGTCGTCGAGGAGGCGCAGGCCCCGGTCCCCGGCGACGAGGTCCGCGCCGTCGAAGGCGCGGTCGATGCCGAAGGCCTGGCAGAGCTTGGCGGGACCGCTGCACAGGTCCCGGTCCCGCTTGGCGGCGGGGCCGCGGTTGGCGCGCAGCCGGTCGAGGCCGTCGAGGGGCGCCGCGGCCCGCAGCAGCACCGCGGACGACTCCCCCACCTCACCGCAGACCGCGTTGGCGCACCAGTGCATCCCGTAGGTGAAGTACACGTAGAGGTGGCCGGCCCGTCCGAACATCGTCCGGGTGCGGGGCGTCTCCCCCCGGTAGCCGTGGCTACCCGGGTCCTCGGCGCCGGCGTAGGCCTCGACCTCGACGATGCGGGCGACCAGTGGCGGGGCGCCGTCGACCGAGAGCCGCAGGACCTTGTTGAGCAGCTCGGGCGCCACCACGCGGCTGTCGCGCCGGTAGAACGCCCTGGGGAGGGTCCGGGCCCGCACCTCAGCTCGACGGGAGGTCGAGGGCGAGGGCGAGGTCGAGGTCGAGGTGCAGCCGCAGCTCCGGCTGCGGGCGGGGGGCGAAGCCGAGCTCGCGGTAGAGCCCCTCACCGACCGAGGTGGCGTGGAGGTCCACGATCTCCACGCCCCGCCGGCGCACCTCCTCGAGCAGGTGGACGAGCACCGCCCGCGCCGCGCCCCGTCGCCGGAAGGCCGCATCGGTGGCGATGGAGCTGACGTAGGCGGTCCGGCCGAGCACGTTCTGGGCGCCCGGGATGCGGGCGTGGAACTCGACCAGGCCGGAGGCGACCGCACCGGCGCCGTACGGATGGTCGACCACCGCGCCGTACAGGGCCTCGGTGGCGAGGTGCTCCTCGAGGTGGTGCCGGCAGGACTCGACCCACCCCGGGTCGCGGGCCTCGACCCCCATGGACTCGAACATCACCCGTCGCAGGCGCAGGAGCTCCGCGACGTCGTCGAGGGCCGCGGCCCGGGCGACGAGCGGCGCCGGCGCGGCCGGCACCGGACCGCCGTCGGGCACGCTACGCCTCGGCGAGCCGGGTGGCGTCCGCGTCGAGTCGGGCACGGAAGCGGGTGAGCTGGCGGGCGACCGGGACGGGGCCGGCGCCGCCGGGCGTGGTGCGGCGGGCCGCCGCCGCGCCGGGCTCGAGCAGGGGCAGGGCGTCGGCACCGAGGGCCGGGTGGGCGGCCACGAGGTCGGCCAGCGCGGCGCCGCCGTCGAGCGACTCGCGCACGAGGCCACCGACCACCGCGTGGGCGTCCCGGAACGGCATCCCGGACCCCACGAGGAACTCCGCCAGGTCGGTCGCCGCCGACGTGGGCGAGTCCGCCGCCGCCCGCATGCGGTCGTGGTCCCAGGTCAGCGTGGCCAGCAGGCCCTCGACCGCGGTGAGGCCCAGGGCGACCTGATCGAGCGAGTCGAACAGCGGCTCCTTGTCCTCCTGGAGGTCCCGGTTGTACGCGAGGGGTAGGCCCTTCAGCGTCACCAGCAGCCCGGTGAGGTTGCCCACGAGGCGACCGGCCTTGCCCCGCGCCAGCTCGGCGATGTCGGGGTTCTTCTTCTGGGGCAGCATCGAGCTGCCGGTGGCGTAGGCGTCGTCGAGGCGGGCGAAGCCGAACTCCTCCGACGTCCAGAGCACGACCTCCTCCCCGATGCGGGAGAGGTGCAGGCCGACCATGGCCAGCGCGAACAGCGACTCGGCCACGAAGTCCCGGTCGCTCACGGCGTCGAGCGAGTTGTCGAAGGCCCGGTCGAAGCCCAGGTCCGCGGCCACGCCGGCGGGGTCGAGGTCGAGCGACGAGCCCGCCAGCGCGCCGGCGCCGAGGGGTGACACGTCGAGGCGGCGGCGGGCGTCCAGGAGGCGGTCCACGTCGCGGGCCAGGGCCCAGCCGTGGGCCAGCAGGTGGTGGGCCAGGGTGACCGGCTGGGCCCGCTGGAGGTGGGTGTAGCCGGGGAGGTACTCGTCGCCGGCGGCCTCGGCGCGGGCGAGCAGCGTGCGCTGGAGGTCGAGGACCCGGCCGGCGACGGCGGCGAGCTCGCGCTTGGTGAACAGGCGCAGGTCGGTGGCGACCTGGTCGTTGCGGCTGCGGCCGGTGTGGAGCTTGGCGCCGGCCGGGCCGGCGAGCTCGGTGACGCGCCGCTCCACGGCGGTGTGGATGTCCTCGTCGCTCGGCTGGAACGCGAACGTCCCCTCCGCGAGCTCCTCCTCCACCGTGTCGAGCGCGCCCAGCACGGCCGCGGCCTCGTCCCCGTCGAGGATCCCCGCCCGCACGAGGCCGCGGACGTGGGCCCGCGACCCGAGCAGGTCGTCGGCCGCGAGGCGACGGTCGAACGGAAGGCTGACCGTGTAGGCGAGCAGCTCCTCGGCGGGCCCGCCGGCGAAGCGGCCGTGCCAGAGCGTCACAGGAGGCCCGCCTCCGAGCCCGGTCCCTGACGGGCGCTCCACGTCTCGAGGCCGAGGCCCCAGAGGCGCACGAAGCCCGCCGAGTCCTCGTGGCGGAAGCTGTCCTCGGCGTCGTAGGTCGCCAGGCCGTAGTCGTAGAGGCTGTGGGGGCTGCGCCGGCCGTTCACGTAGCAGTTGCCGGGCTCGAGCCGCAGGCGCACCTCGCCGGTGACCTTGCGCTGGCTCTCGTCGATGAAGGCGTCGAAGGCCTCCTTCAGGGGCGAGAACCACAGGCCGTCGTAGATGAGCTCGGCGTAACGGGACTCGAGGCGGGCCTTCTCCCGCTCGAGGTCACGCTCGAGGGTGATCGACTCGAGGTCGGCGTGGGCCATGATCAGCGCCAGCGCCGCCGGGCACTCGTAGGTCTCCCGGCTCTTGATGCCGACCCGGCGGTTCTCGACCATGTCGATGCGGCCCCAGCCGTACGAGCCGACGACGGTGTTCACCCGGTCGATGAGCTCCACCATGCCGAGGGCCTCGCCGTCCACCGAGACGGGGATGCCCTCCTCGAAGCCGATGACGAGGTCACGGGGCTCGGTCTCGGTGGGGACGGTCATCGACCACACCCCCGGCGGCGGGACGCGCCAGGGGTCCTCCATCTCGCCACACTCGATGGCGCGGCCCCAGAGGTTGTCGTCGATGGAGTACACCTTCTCCTTCGTCGCCTTGATGGGGATCTCGTGGCGGTAGGCGTAGAGGATCGAGTCCTCCCGGGTCATGCCCCACGAGCGCACCGGGGCGAGCAGCTCGAGGTCGGGCGCCAGCGCCCGGGTCGACACCTCGAAACGGACCTGGTCGTTGCCCTTGCCCGTGCAGCCGTGGGCCACGGCATCGGCACCGTGGTAGCGGGCCGCGGCGACCAGGTGCTTCACGATCACCGGCCGGGACAGGGCCGAGACCAGCGGGTAGCGGCCCTCGTAGAGGGCGTTGGCCTTGAGCGCCGGCGCCACGTAGTCGACCGCGAACTCCTCGCGGACGTCGGCCACCACGGCCTCGACCGCGCCGGCGGCGAGGGCGCGCTCGCGCACCTCGTCCCAGTCACCGCCCTGGCCCACGTCGGCGGCGAGGCACACGACCTCGACGCCCAGCTCCTCGATCATCCAGCGGACGGCGACCGAGGTGTCCAAGCCCCCGGAGTACGCCAACACGACCCTTCTCGCCATCAGAACCTCACTCTTTCCCTTGCTGCGTCGTTCGTGCGTGTGTGCTTCGTTCGATCGTCCACGGTGCCGCGCCCGGGCCTCAGGCCAGGCCGGCCAGGTCGCGGAGGCGGTCGGCGACCGCCGTGCCGGTGGTGGACTCGCCCACCACCACCATCAGGGTGTCGTCGCCGGCGACGGTGCCCAGGACCTCCTCGAGGTTGGCCCGGTCGAGGGCCGAGGCCACCACGTGGGCCGACCCGGGCGGCGTGCGCAGGACGACGAGGTTGGCCGAGCTGGCCACGTCGACCACCCAGTCGCCGAAGACGCGCCGGAGGTGGTCCTCGGGGGCGATCTGGTCCTTGGGCAGCTCGGGAATGGCGTACACGGGCTCGCCGCCCCGCACCCGCACCTTGATGGCCCCGAGGTCGTCGAGGTCCCGCGACACGGTGGCCTGGGTGGCGACCACGCCATCGGCCGCCAGGAGCTCGACGAGCTGGCCCTGGTTGGTGACGGAGTGCTGCTCGAGCAGGCCGGCGATGCGGTGCTGGCGCTGGGTCTTCGACAGCCGGGCGCTCTCGGACATCACGCGCCCCCCTCCGCGGCCTCGCCGAGGAGCCAGGCCAGCAGGCCGCGGGCGGTGTGCATGCGGTTCTCGGCCTCGCGCCAGATGCGGCTGCGGGCGCCGTCGATGACGTCGGCCGACGCCTCCTCGCCCCGGTGGGCGGGCAGGCAGTGCAGGAACACGCCGGCCGGCACCAGGCGCTCGACCACGCCGGCGTCGATGGTCCAGCCCTCGAAGTCGCGGCGGCGCTTCTCGGCCTGCTCCTCTTGGCCCATGGAGGCCCACACGTCGGTGCAGACCACGTCGGCGCCCTCGACCGCCTCCTCGGGGCGGTCGTGGACCGTGGGCTCGCCGCCGGCGGCCCGGATGCGGTCGAGGTCGACCGGCCCGAACCGGTAGCCGGGCGGGCAACCCAGGCGCACGTCCATGCCCAGCATGAGCGCGGCGATGGAGATCGACCGGGCCACGTTGTTGGCGTCGCCCACGTAGGCGATGCTGCGGCCCTCGAGCGACCCGAACTCCTGGCGGATCGTGAGCAGGTCGGCGAGGGCCTGCAGCGGGTGGGCCTCGTCCGACAGCAGGTTGACCACCGGGACGCGGGAGACCGCGGCCAGGCGTTCGACCTTGGAGTGGGCGAACACCCGGGCGCCGATGGCGGCGTGGTAGCCGGCCAGGGTGCGGGCCACGTCCTCGGTGGTCTCCCGGGTGTCGAGGCCGACCTCGTCGGCGTGGATGGTGATCGGGTGCCCGCCGAGTTGCACCACCGCCATCTCGGTGGAGTTGCGGGTGCGCAGCGACGGCTTCTCGAAGAGCAGGGCCATGCCCTTGCCGGCGAGCACCTGCGGCGGCGCCGGGTCCTCGCTCAGGTCGAGGACGCGGGTCAGCTCCGCCGGCGTCAGGTCGTCGATCTCCAGGAAGTGGCGCGTCATGCGAGGACCTCGGAGAGGATGGCGACGGCCTCGTCGATCTCGGCGTCGGAGACGAGCAGCGGCGGGGCGAGGCGCAGGGCGGTCGGAGTGACGCCGTTGACGACGAGGCCGGCGGCGAGGCAGTCGGCCGCGACCTGGCGGGCGTCGCGGCCGTCGAGCTCGGCGGCGAGCAGCAGGCCGAGGCCCCGGACGTCGGCCACCGCGTCGAGGGCGAGGAGCCGGTCGGTCAGGTGGGCGCCGGCGGCCGCCGCCCGACCGGGGGCGTCCTCGGCCTCCATGACCGCCAGCACGGCGCGGGCGGCGGAGGCGGCGAGGGGCTGGCCGCCGTAGGTCGTGGCGTGATCGCCGGGCTGGAAGGCCGCGGCGACCTCGTCGCGGGCCCAGCAGGCGCCGATGGGCACGCCGTTGCCGAGGGCCTTGGCCATGGTGACGACGTCGGGCACCACGTCGAAGTGCTGGTGGCCGAACCAGCGGCCGGTGCGGCCGAGGCCGGTCTGCACCTCGTCGACCATGAGCAGCAGGCCCCGCTCGTCGCACAGCGAGCGCACGTCGGCGAGGTAGCCCGGGGGCGCCACGTTCACGCCCCCCTCGCCCTGCACGGGCTCGAGCAGCACGGCGGCGACCGTCGGGTCGATGGCCCGCTCGAGGTCCTCGACGTCGCCCCAGGCCACGTGGCGGAAGCCCTCGGGCAGCGGCTGGAACGCCTCGTGCTTCTCGGGCTGGCCGGTGGCGTGCAGGGTGGCGAGGGTGCGGCCGTGGAACGAGCCGTAGGCGCTGACCACGCCGTGGCGACCGTGGCCGCCCCACTTGCGGGCGAGCTTGATGGCGGCCTCGTTGGCCTCGGCGCCGGAGTTCGAGAAGAACACCTTGCCGCCGCCGCCGAGCAGGCGGTCGAGGGTGGCGGCGACCTCCTGACCGGGGACGGTGGCGAAGAGGTTGGACACGTGCAGCAGGGTCCGGGCCTGCTCGCACAGGGCGTCGGCGACCGCGGGGTGGGCGTGGCCGAGCGAGGTGACGGCGAGGCCGCCGAGGAAGTCGAGGTACACCGTGCCCTCGTCGTCCCAGAGCCGGGTGCCCTCGCCCTTGACGAAGGTCACCTTCGCGGGCGGATACGTGGACATGAGTGCCGACGTCACGACGCGCCCCCGGTGATCATGGTGCCGACGCCGGCGTCGGTGAACAGCTCCAGCAGCACCACGTGGGGCAGGCGGCCGTCGAGGACGTGGGCCGAGCCCACCCCGTGCTCGACCGCGTGGATGCAGGCGGCGATCTTCGGGATCATCCCGCCGCTCATCACCCCGTCATCGACGAGGCGCTGGAGGTCGACGGTGGTGATCTCGCTGACGAGGGTGCTCGGGTCGTCGGCGTCGAGGCGCAGGCCCTCCACGTCGGTCAGGTAGATCACCTTGTGCGCGCCCAGGGCCTCGGCGATGGCGCCGGCGCCCGTGTCGGCATTGATGTTGTACGCCTGGCCGGCGGCGTCGGTGCCGATGGTCGAGATCACCGGGATGAGATCCTCGGCCAACAGGCGCTGGACGATGCTCGGGTTGACCGCGGCGACGTCGCCCACGAAGCCGAGGTCGGCGTTGCGCACCGACGCCTGGATCAGGCTGGCGTCGCCGCCCGAGAGGCCCACCGCGAGCGGGCCATGGACGTTGATGCCGGCCACGATCTCGCTGTTGATCTTGCCCTCCAGCACCATGCGGGCGACCTCGAGGGTCTCGGCGTCGGTGACCCGCAGGCCGTCCTTGAACACCGACTCCTTGCCCAGGCGGGCGAGCAGGTCGCCGATCTGGGGACCACCGCCGTGGACCACGACGGGCTTGGCGCCGACGGTCTGGAGCAGGACGATGTCGTCCGCGAACTGGCGGGCGAGGGCCTCGTCCACCATGGCGTTGCCGCCGTACTTCACCACCACGATCTCGCCGGCGAGGCGCTGGATGTACGGCAGGGCCTCGACCAGGACGTCAGCGATCTGGTCGGGGTCGGTGACGGGGCTCACGTCTCCCGCTCCTGGCTCGTTCCTCGCCGGGCCGCTCGGGCCACGCCCTCGTTCCTCGGGCTCACGAGGTGCCCATGTTCTCGTCGACGTACGCGTGGGTGAGGTCGTTGGTGAGGATGGTGAAGCGGCCGGCGCCGACCCCCAGGTCGACGGTCACGTCCAGCTCGCGCTCGGCCATGTGGTCGGCCACCGCCCCGGTGTCGTGCTCGATCTCCACGCCGTGGCGCGCCACCATGATCCCGCCGTAGCAGACCGAGAGCAGGGCCTGGTCGAAGTGCACGCCGGCGCTGCCCGCCTCGCTGGCGAGCCGGCCCCAGTACGGGTCCTCGCCGTACCACGAGCACTTGCAGAGGGCGCTGTCGGCGATGCGCCGGGCGGCGGCCTCGGCGTCGGCGTCCGAGTCGGCGCCGGTGACGTGGACCCGCACGAGCTTGGTGGCGCCCTCGGCATCGCCCGCCATCTGCTCGGCGAGGTGCAGGCACGCGGCCGCGACGGCGTCGTGGAAGGCGTCCCGGTCGGCGGGGCGCCCGCCGCGGCCGCTGGCCAGCAGCAGGACGGTGTCGTTCGTCGACTGGCAGCCGTCGACGCTCAGCGCGTTGAACGAGTGGGCCACGCCGGCGGTGAGGGCGTCGTGCAGCTCCCCCGGCTCGAGGTCGGCGTCGGTGGTGAGCACCGCGAGCATCGTCGCCATCTTCGGGGAGAGCATCGCCGCGCCCTTCGCCATGCCCCCGACGACGAAGCCGTCGCCCTCGACGACCGTTTCCTTGCGATGGGTGTCGGTGGTCATGATGGCCTCGGCCGCGTCGGTGGCGCCGTCCACGCCCCGGGCGGCGACGAGGCCGGGGATGGCCGCGGCCATCGGCTCCACGGGCAGGCGGTTGCCGATGAGGCCGGTGGAGCACATCAGCACGTGGTGCAGGCCGCAGCCCAGCTCGGCCGCCACCAGGCCGCTGAGGTGCTCGGCGTCGGCGTGGCCGGCCTCGCCGGTGGCGGCGTTGGCGTTGCCGCTGTTCAGCAGAACCGCCGAGGCGTGCCCGGCGCTGCGGCGCAGGTGGTCCTGGCAGAGCTGGACCGGCGCGGCCGTCATCTTGTTCGGCGTGAAGACGCCCGCGGCGGCGACGGGCTGGCCGTCCTCGGTGGCGACCAGGGCGAGGTCGAGGCGCTCCGGGTCCTCCTTGACGCCGGCGTGGACGCCGGCGGCGACGAACCCGGTGGCGGCGGTGACGCTCATGAGGACCCTCCTGGCGGGGTGAGGTTGGTGAGGTTGGTCACGGGTAGAGCCCGGCGGTGGGCAGGCCGGTGGTCTCGGGGAGGCCGAGGGCGAGGTTGGCGCACTGCACGGCCTGGCCGGAGGCGCCCTTCACCAGGTTGTCGATGGCACAGATCGCCACCACCCAGCCGGTGCGCTCGTCGGCGCGGGCGGTGACGTGGGCGGTGTTCGAGCCGAGCGTCGCCTTGGTCGACGGCGACCGCTCGGACACCACCACGAAGGGCTCGTCGGCGTAGGCGTCGTGCAGCGCCCCGAGGACGGCCTCGGTGGTGGTCGGGGACGCGGGCCGGGCGTAGCAGGTGGCCAGGATCCCCCGGTTCATCGGGGCCAGGTGGGGGGTGAACAGCACCGACGTGCCGAACACCATCTCCATCTCCGGCGTGTGGCGGTGGTGGAGCAGGCCGTAGGCGGTGAAGTCCTCGTCGACCGTGCAGAACGTGGTGTTCGGCTTGGGCGGCCGGCCGGCGCCGGACACGCCGCTGGCGGCGTCGACCACGATCCCGGTGGGCTCGACCAGGCCCGAGCGGACGAGCGGGCCGAGGGCCAGGTTGGCGGCCGTCGGGTAGCAGCCCGGGACCGCGACGGCGGCCGCGCCCGCGAGATCGTCGCGGTAGACCTCGGGCAGCCCGTAGACGAATCGCCCGAGCAGCTCAGGGGCGGCGTGGGGCTCGCCGTACCACTCGGGGTACAGGGCGGGATCCTTCAACCGGAAGTCGGCGGCGAGGTCGACCACGTGCGGCACCCGGTCGAGGAGGTCGGGGACGATGGCCTGCGAGGCGCCGTGCGGGAGGCCGAGGAACACGAGGTCGAGGCCGTCGGCGGCGCCGTCCTCGTACGGCGCGAACGTGAGGTCGCCGTAGGCCGCGGCCAGGCTCGGGTACAGCTCGGCGATGGCGGTACCGGCCTGGCTGTCGCCGGTGGCCAGCTCGACCGACAGCTCGGGGTGGGCGGCGCACAGGCGCAGCAGCTCCGCGCCCGTGTACCCCGACGCCCCGATGATGCCGACCTTGCTCATGGTGTGACCCCGGCCATCGCAAGAGCATACGGCCGCCCGCATGAGTATGCAAAGTCATTCGTTCCTCCAGCGGAAACGGAAGGTCAGACCTCGCGTTTCTGCTGGAGGTTCGGGGAGGTGGGGCTAGCGGAGGGTGGCGACGTGGGCGGCGGTGACCGCCTCGATGAGCGCGGTGCGGGCCTCGCCCACCTCGGCGTCGGTGAGGGTGCGGTCGGGGGCCTGGAAGCGCAGGGCGTAGGCCAGGCTGCGTCGCCCCTCCCCCAGTGAGGAACCCCGGAAGACGTCGAACAGGCGCACGTCGGCGAGCAGGTCGCCGCCGGCGCCGCGCAGGGTGGCCTCGACCGCGCCGGCGGGCACCGCCTCGTCGACCACGAAGGCCAGGTCGATGTCGCTCGACGGGTAGCGGCTGACCTCGCGGTACCGGGGCACCGGGATGGTGGCGAGCAGCGAGCCGAGCTCGACCTCGAGCCAGGCCACCCGCTCGCCCAGGTCGTAGGCCGCGACCACACCCGGGTCGATCTCGCCGACCAGGCCGACGCGCTCGCCGCCGACCAGCACGTGCGCCGTGCGGGTCGGGTGCAGGCCCGGCGCGTCGGCGGCGTCCGCGACGGCCTCCAGGCCAGTGTCGCCGAGGCCGAGCGCCTCGGCCACCAGGCGCCACACCTCGACCGCCCGCGGTGCCTCGGCCTCGCCCAGGACGACGCCGAGCACCTCGCGCTCGTCGGGGAGGCGCTGGCCCTCGGGGGGCACGCCGAAGACGTGGCCGATCTCGAACAGCGCCACGCCGCGGTTGCGGTGGCGGGCGTTGTAGGCGAGGGCGCCGAGCAGGCCGGGCCGCAGCGACGGGCGCAGCACCGACTCCTCGGCCGCCAGCGGGTTGGTCACCGTGAGGTGGGGGCCGTCCACGCCGGCCTTCACGAGGTCCTCGGGGGCCAGGAACGGCAGGGGCAGGGCCTCGCTGATGCCGAGGCCGGCGAGGGTCGAGCGGGCCTTGCGCCGCTGGCGCTGGTGCTCGGTGAGGCCGCCCGTGTGCACGCCGGGCGGCCGGCGCCGCGGGATGGCCGAGTACGAGTGGTGGCGGGCGATCTCCTCGATCACGTCGATCTCGGTGGCCACGTCGGGACGGAAGCCCGGGACGGTGACGGCCTGGGCGTCGACGTCGCCCCCGGCATCGGCGCCGACCTCGAACCCGATGGGCCGGAGGTAGCCGGCGATCTGGTCGGCGGCGAGGTCGGTGCCGAGCATCGCGTTGACCCGGGGCGTGCGCACCCGGATGGGGCCGGGGTCGGGCAGGTCGCCGCGCTCGTCGATGGTGCCGGGGGCCACCGTGGCGCCGGCGGCGGTGGCCAGCTCGCAGAAGCGGTCGACGGCCCGGTCGATGCCGAACGGATCGAGGCCGCGCTCGTAGCGCATCGAGGCCTCGGAGCGCAGCCGGAGCCGCTTGGACGTGCGGGCGATCATCAGCGACGGCCACCAGGCCATCTCCAGCAGCACCGAGCGGGTCGACGCCGAGATCTCGGTGGTGGCGCCGCCCATCACGCCGGCGATGCCGATGGGGACGTCGTCGCCGTCGGTGATGAGGGTGTCGTCGGCGGTGACCGAGCGCTCCACGTCGTCGAGGGTCACGAGGCGCTCGCCGTCGCGCGCCCGCCGCACCCGCAGTGCCCGGCCGGCGACCAGGTCGAGGTCGTAGGTGTGGTTCGGGTGCCCGAGCTCGAGCATCACGTAGTTGGAGATGTCCACCACGCTGTTGATGGGCCGCATGCCGAGGGCGGTGAGGCGGTTGGCCAGCCGCTGCGGGGAGGTGCCGACCGTGATGTCGTGCAGCACCCGGGCCACGAAGCGGCCACACCGGTCGGGGTCGACGATCTCGACCCGGGCCTGTTCGGCGGCCGCGCCGCCCGTGGTCGGGAAGGACGGCGACGGCAGGGTGAAGGGCAGCTGCAGCCGGGCGGCGAGGTCGCGGGCCACGCCGGCCACCGACATGGCGTCGGGCCGGTTGGGGTTGATCTCCAGGTCGTAGAGCACGTCGGGCTCGACGCCGAGGGCGTCGCGCAGCGGGGTGCCGGGCACGAGCCCGTCCGAGAGGATCAGGATGCCGCCGGCGTCGCCGCCGAGGCCGATCTCGGCCGCCGAGCAGAGCATCCCGTTGGACCACTCGCCCCGGAGCTTGCGCCGCGCGATCTCCATGCCGTTGGGCATGACCGTGCCGAGGGTGGCGAGGGGCACCAGGTCGCCGACGGCCATGTTGAAGGCGCCGCAGCAGATCTGGAGGGCCTCACCGTCGCCGGCGTCCACGTCGACGAGCTGGATCTTGTCGGCGTCGGGGTGCTTGCGCAGGTCCAGCACCTCGGCCACGACGATGCCGTCGAGGCCCTCGCCGAGGTGGTCGATCGACTCCACCGCCATGCCGAGGTCGCTCATGGTCTCGCCGAGCACCACCGGGTCACCCTCGAAGGGGGCGAACTCGCGCAGCCAGGAAAGCAGGACCTTCAAGAGGGCTCCTCGGTCAGAACTGGGTCAGGAAGCGGATGTCGTTGGTGAACAGCTCGCGGATGTCGTTGATCCCGTGGCGGTTCATGGACAGGCGGTCGGTGCCGAACCCGAAGGCGAAGCCCGACCACTCCTCGGGGTCGTAGCCGACCGAGGCGAAGACGTTGGGGTGGACCATCCCGCAGCCGCCGAGCTCCATCCAGCCGGTGCGGCCGCAGGTCTGGCAGCCCTCGCCCAGGCAGAACAGGCAGTTGATGTCGTACTCCGCCGACGGCTCGGTGAACGGGAAGTACGACGGCCGCAGCCGCGAGTGGATGGCGCCACCGAAGTAGGCGGTGGTGAAGGCCTCGAGCGTGCCCGCCAGGTCGGCGAAGCTGATGCCCTTGTCGACGACCAGGCCCTCGATCTGGTGGAACACCGGCATGTGGCTGGCGTCGGCGGTGTCGCGCCGGTACACCCGGCCCGGCATGATCGAGTAGATCGGCGGCGGGCCGCCCTCCATCACCCGGATCTGCACCGGGGAGGTGTGCGTGCGCAGCACCGTCGACTCCGGCGGACCCAGGTCGACGTACAGCGTGTCCCACATGCTCCGCGCCGGGTGCGAGTCGGGGATGTTGAGGGCCTGGAAGTTGTACCAGTCGGTCTCGACCTCGGGGCCCTCGGCCACGGTGAAGCCCATGCCCACGAAGACGTCCTCGAGGCGGTCGTGGGTCTGGGTGACGAGGTGCAGGTGGCCGAGGTCGCGGCCGGGGACGGTCTCGGTGAGGTCGAGGCGCTCGGCCTCGAGGCGCTCCGCCCGCTCCCCCGCCTCCAGCTCGGCCCGGCGGGCCTCGACCGCGGCCTGCACGCGGCCGCTGACCTCGTTGAACACCCGGCCCACCTCGCGGCGCTCGTCCTCGTCGAGGTCACGGAAGCCCTTCTTGAGCTCACCGAGGGCCGACCGCTTGCCGAGCAGCTCGGAGCCGAGCGCGTCGAGCTCGGCGAGCGACCCGACCGCGGCCACGCGGGCCACGGCGTCGTCACCGATCTGTGCGAGCTGGTCGATCATCGACACCGGCGGAGGGCCTCCTCGGAGTGGGGTGCTCCGACGATAGTGAGCAGCGCGTCGCGCCCGGTCATCGGTTGTCGCCGCCACCGGCGAGGCGCCGACGCTGGCGGGCGGCCTCGAAGCACAGGACCGCGCCCGCTGCCGCCACGTTGAGCGACTCGGCCCGCCCTTCGATGGGGATCGCCACCCGCTCGTCCACCCGCTCGAGCACTGCCGGGGGCAGGCCGTCGGCCTCGTTGCCCAGGACGAGCGCGAGCGGGCCGGTCAGGTCGGCCTCGTCGTGTGCCGTCGCGGCGTCGGCGGCGGTGCCGACCAACCGGAGGCCGGCGGCGGCGAGCGCGTCGAGCGCGTCGTCGCCGTCGGGGGCCACGACCAGCGGCACGTGGAACACGGCCCCGGCGGACGAGCGCACGGCCTTGGGGCCGAAGAGGTCGGCGCTCGTCCCCGCCACCACGACCGCACCGGCGCCGGCGGCCTCGGCCGTGCGCACGAGGGTGCCCACGTTGCCGGGGTCGCGCACGTCGTGCAGCACCAGGACCGGACCGGCACCGGGCCGCGCCGCGGCGGCGGCCACCTCGTCGAGGGCCACGTCGCACCACCGGGCCACGGCGACGACGGGCTGGGGCGTCACCGCGTCGGTGACCCGGGCGAGGGTGCCCGGTTCGAGCTCGGCGGTGGGCACCCCGGCGGCCCGGGCGCGGGCCACCAGGCCGTCGAGCTCCGGGTCGACGTCACCACCGGGCTCGACGAGGAGGTCCTCCAGAATGGCGCCGGCGTCGAGGGCGGCGGCCACGGCGTGCGGCCCCTCCACGAGGAAGGCCCGCTCGCCGGCGCGATCTCGCCGGCGGCGGGCCAGTCGCCGCACCCGCTGGACGCGGGGGTTGCGGGGCGACAGCGGGGTCAGGGCCGGTGACCTTCCACCGGTCGCCGACCCCGCCGCACCCGTACGTTCTGGCGCGGGGTCAGCCCGCGGCCGCGCTGGCCTCGTCGGCCACCTTCACCAGGGCCGCGAAGGCGGCGGCGTCGGTGACGGCGAGGTCGGCGAGCACCTTGCGGTCGACCTCCACCTCGGCGAGGCGCAGGCCGGAGATGAAGCGGCTGTAGGAGGTGCCGTTGAGGCGGCAGGCCGCGTTGATCCGCTGGATCCAGAGCTTGCGGAACTCACCCTTGCGGGCCCGCCGGTCGCGGTACGCGTACTGCAGGGAGTGCATCACCTGCTCGTTGGCGGCCCGGTAGCTGCGGCTCTTGTTGCCGTAGTAGCCCTTGGCGCGCTCGAGGGTGGCGCGGCGGTGCTTCTTGGAGTGGACGGCGCGCTTGACTCTGGCCATCGGAGGCTCCTTTCAGGAGGTGGGGGAAGGTCGAGGGAGGCCGGCGGATCGCCGCCGGCCGAGGCTCAGGTGGGGCTCAGATGCCGAGCTGGCGCTTGACGCGGTCGCGGTCGCCGCCCTGCAGCTCGGTCTCGCCCGCGAGACGCCGGGTCCGCCGGGACGACTTCTTCTCGAGGATGTGGGCCCGGTAGGCCTTGCGGCGTATGATCTTGCCGGACCCGGTCACCTTGAAGCGCTTCTTGGCGCCGCTGTGGGTCTTCATCTTGGGCATCAGGGGTTCTCCGTGCTGGTGTGGCTGAGCGGGTGCTCAGTCGGACTCGGCCGGGGCCTCGCCCGCGGTCGGGTCGTCGGTGGTGTCGTCGCCGGACGTGGCGTCCTCAGGCGTGGCGTCAGCAGGGGCGGCGTCGGCGGGCGTGGGCTCGGCAGGGGCGTCCGCCTCGAGCAGGTCGAGGATCGGGGTGTCGGCGTCCGCCGCCGCAGCCGCGGTGGCGAGGGCGGTGGCCGGCGCCTCGCCGCCCTCCTCCTCGGCGGCCTTGGCCGCGGCGTGGGCCTGCTGGGCCTTGCGGTCGGGGACGAGCACCATGGTCATGTTGCGACCGTCGACCCGGGGCACGACCTCGACCCGCCCGGTGTGGGCGACGGCGTCGGCGACGTGGTCCAGGATCTTCTTGCCGAGCTCCGGGTGCTGCATCTCGCGGCCCCGGAACATGATCGTGACCTTGACCTTGTGGCCCTCGTCGAGGAAGTGCTCCACCTTGCGGGTCTTGGTCTCGAAGTCGCCGGCGCCGATCTTGGGCCGGTACTTCATCTCCTTGACCACGACGTTGGTGCTGTTCCGGCGGGATTCCTTGGCCCGCTGGGCGGCCTCGTACTTGTACTTGCCGTAGTCCATGATCCGACAGACCGGCGGGTTGGCCTTGTCGGCCACCTCCACCAGGTCGAGGTCGAGCTCACGGGCCATGGTCAGGGCCTCGGGCAGGGGCTTGATGCCGATCTGCTCGCCGTCGGGCGCCACCAGGCGGACCTCACGGGCCCGGATCTTGTCGTTGATCCGAGGCTCGTTCTGCGCCGCTATGGCCGATCACTACGCAATGCGCAACTCCTTGAGGTGGGGATGGGTGCTTCGGTCGCAACGTCGGGTCGACGGCCGTGCCCCGGGCTCACCGTGGCGGAAAAGCACGAGAGGCGGACGTCGGGAAAGCCGACGTCCGCCCACGCACCGGCGCGCCGGTGAGAGACCGTTCGATCGACCCGACGCACCAGGGGTGGTCGGGTGGGGGCCGAGGACCCCGCTTTCCGTCTTCAGTTGCTCGCCTACAGTACCAGCGATGACCCCGAACCCGACAGCCGAGCGCCGCCAGGGCGGTCCCCGATGAGCCTCTGGACCCCCGAGGGCGAGCACCCGGTCGACCGGGGCCGGCCGTCGGCCGCGCCCGCCGACGACCTCGACGACGTGGTCGGGGCCCTCGAGGCCATCCTCGCCAACCTCCCCGACGAGCAGCGCGAGGAGCTCCAGGCGGCCCTCGCCGAACTGACGCCCGAGCAGCGCCAGGAGTACGTCGAGCGCCTCCTCACCATGGCCGAGACCCAGCAACAGGTCGTCGACACCCCCATCGAGGTCATGGTGGGCAACCACGCCGCCGGGTTCTACGAGCTCGCCGCGCTGCACCTGCAGCAGCAGCCGCCACACCTCGTGGAGGCCAAGGTCGCCATCGACGCCATGGCGGGCATGCTCCAGGCCGTCGCAGGGCGCCTCGGGGAGCACGAGGGCGACCTCAAGGCCATGCTCAGCCAGATCCAGCTCGCGTTCGTGCAGGTGCAGGGCGCCGTGGGCGGCGAGGACCCCGACGCCTGACGTCTTCGCCGACGGACGGCCCTTCTTCGAGGCCGTGGCCGAGATCGTCCCGGGCCTGCTCGCGGGCGCCTCGGTCAAGGGCTCGGGCTGGAGCGTGAAGGTCTGGTTCGACGAGCCCCGCGAGCACTACGAGGTGCAGTGGCTCGACGGCCGCCACGTGGAGGTGGGCTTCCACAGCGAGCACCGCGACGGCGCCCGCAACGACGCCGTGCTGGGCGCGCTGCTCGCCGGCGAGGCAGAGTGGCGGGCCGCGCTCGGCGACGACCCCGAGGCGGGCCTGTTCGTGGGCGGGCGCCCCGAGCACTGGCGGCGGGTCTCCGAGGTCTGGCCCGACGCCGACCTGTCCTCGGTCGACCTGGCCATGGAGGCGGCCGACCGGATGGCCACCTACGTCGAGGCCCTGGAGCCGCTGCGCCGGCCCGGCTGACCCCTCAGTGCAGGGACGAGCCGGGGGTCTCCTCGTTGAGCACCAGGCCCATGACCACGGCGTCCCACAGCTCGCCGGTCTTGCGGGGGTAGTGGCGGCGCAGGTAGCCCTCCTGGACGAAGCCCATGCCCTCGTAGAGGCGCCGCGCGGCGTCGTTGTGGGGCCAGCACTGCAGCTCGAGCTTGTGGGCGCCCGCCTCCCGGGCCCACTCGATGGCGGCGGCCAGCAGCGTCCGGCCGACGCCTCTCCCCCGCCAGCCGTCGGCGACGACCATGCCGAGGTGGGCCACCCCGTAGGGCGCGAGCTCGATGCCGAGGTTGCCGATCAGCTCGTCCTCGGCCCGATCCTGTCCGTCCGCGACCGCGACGAAGGTGGCGGTGCCCGGGCGGCCGGGGCGCAGGCGGCGTCGGTCGCCCTCCTCGTCGAGGGGCAGCTCGGCGCCGATCCAGACGCCCTCGCCGGCGACCGCCGCCCGGAGGGCCATGAGGGCGTCGAGGTCCTCCTCGGTGCCCCGTCGCACCGAGAAGGTGCGGTCGTCAGGCACGGGGGCGGATCTTGGCCGCCTCCCAGCGGCCCATCCGGCCGGCCACCACCTCGAAGTCGACCGCCGCGCCCTCGTCGATCGTGCGGGTGCCGTCGGCGATGGCGGTGCAGTGGAACGGGTACTCGGTGCCGTCCTCGGCACGGACGACGCCGAGCCCGCGGGGGTCGTCGAAGCTGGCCACCACGCCGGTGGCCGAGGCGATCACGATCGGTCAGCCCTTCGGGAGCTGCCGCAGCAGGTCGACCATCTCGATGGCCGTCACCGCCGACTCGTAGCCCTTGTTGCCGGCCTTGGTGCCGGCGCGCTCGATGGCCTGCTCGATGGTGTCGGTGGTGAGCACACCGAACACGACGGGCACGCCGGTGTCGAGCTGGGCGGCCTGGACCCCCGAGGCGCACTGGCCGGCCACGAAGTCGTAGTGGCCGGTGGCGCCGCGGATGACCGCGCCGAGGGTGATCACCGCGTCGAACTCGCCGGACGCGGCGAGGCGCTTGGCCACGAGCGGGATCTCGAACGAGCCCGGCGCCCACGCCTCGGTGATCGAGGCCTCGTCCACGCCGTGGCGCAGGAGCGCGTCGCGGGCACCGGCGACGAGGCGCTCGGTGATGAAGTCGTTGAACCGGCCGCACACCAGGGCGATGCGCATGCCGGCGCCGTTGAGGTTGCCGCTATAGGACGTCATCGAGACCCATTTCTACGGGTGTGACCCGTGTGTCTTCAACGCGGATGGAACGGAGCCCGGCTGGTCGCTGCTGCGCACGGCGATCCGGCTCACAGCACGTCATCGAGGCCCTCCAGCAGGTGACCCATGCGCTCCCGCTTGGTGCGCAGGTAGTTGATGTTCTCGGGGTTCGGAACGGACTCCAACGGCACCCGCTCGACGACCTCGAGCCCGAAGCCCTCGAGGCCACCGTACTTGGCGGGGTTGTTCGTCATGAGCCGCATGGTGGTGATGCCGAGGTCGACCAGGATCTGGCTGCCGATGCCGTATTCCCGGTTGTCGATGGGCAGGCCCAGCTCCACGTTGGCGTCCACGGTGTCGTGGCCGGCCTCCTGCAGGCTGTAGGCCCGCAGCTTGTGGCCGATGCCGATGCCCCGGCCCTCGTGGCCCCGCAGGTACACCAGGACGCCCAGCTCCTCCTCGGCGATGCGGGCCATGGCGGCGTCGAGCTGCACGCCGCAGTCGCAGCGCAGGGAGCCGAAGATGTCGCCGGTGAGGCACTCGCTGTGCACCCGGACGAGCACGTTGTCCTCACCCTGCACGGCGCCGCGCACCATGGCCACGTGCTGCTCGCCGTCGAGCAGCGACTCATAGCCGTAGCAGGTGAAGTCGCCCCACTCGGTCGGGATGCGGGCCTCGGCCACGCGCTTCACCAGCTTCTCGTTCTGCCGGCGGTGGCGGATGAGCTCGGCGATCGAGATCATCTTCAGGCCGTGCTCCTCGCGGAACTCGAGCAGGTCGGGCACCCGGGACATCGTCCCGTCCTCGTTGACGATCTCGCAGAGCACGCCGGCCGGGTACAGGCCGGCCATGCGGGCGAGGTCGACTGCGGCCTCGGTGTGGCCCGCCCGCTTGAGCACGCCGCCGTCGGAGTAGCGCAGCGGGAAGATGTGGCCGGGGCGGGCCAGGTCGGCCGGCCGGCAGGCCGGATCGATCAGGGCCTGGATGGTGGCGGCCCGGTCGGCGGCGGAGATGCCCGTGCTGGTGCCGTGGCGGAAGTCGACGCTGTAGGTGAACGCCGTGCGCTGGGCCTCGGTGTTGTGGCTGACCATCAGCGGGATGTCGAGCTCGTCGAGGCGCTCCCCGGTCATCGGCACGCAGATGAGGCCCGAGGTGTGGCGCACGAAGAAGGCGATCTTCTCGGCGGTGGCGTGCTCGGCCGCCATGATCAGGTCGCCCTCGTTCTCACGGTCCTCGTCGTCGACCACGACGACGATCTCGCCGCGGGCGATTGCCTCCACCGCCTCCTCGACGGTGTCGAACGGGTTCTTGTGCTCGGCCATCAGGCCTCCAGTGCAGTGCTTGTCGGGGACGGGCTCGTCGGAGATGGGTCGGGTGCGTCGTGGGTGAGCAGGCGCTCGGTGTACTTGGCGAGGACGTCGACCTCGAGGTTCACGAGGTCGCCGGGACGGCGGGCGCCGAGGGTGGTGACCGCGGCGGTGTGGGGGATGACGGCGACGGTGAAGCCGTCCTCGAGCGGCTCGACCACCGTCAGGCTGACGCCGTCGACGGTGATGGAGCCCTTCTCGATCACGTAGCGCAGCAGGTGGGCGGGCATGCGCACCCGCAGGTCGGGCACGGGCTCGACGACCTCGCCGACGGCGTCGACGTGGCCTTGGACCAGGTGCCCGCCGAGGCGGTCCACGAGCCGGACGGGGCGCTCGAGGTTGACCGGGTCGCCCGGGGCGAGGCCGCCCACGCTGGTGCGCTTCAGGGTCTCCTCGCTCACGTCGGCCTCCCACCACGCCGGCGCGTCGGCCGGGTCGAGGGCGACGATGGTCAGGCAGCACCCGTTGACCGCGGTGGAGTCGCCCAGGCCGGCGCCGTCCAGCACGGCGCCGGCGCCGATGCGGATCCGCACGCCGTCGGGCGTAGGCGCGACCGACTCGACGGTGCCGAGCTCCTCGACGATCCCGGTGAACATCAGGCGGTCTCCTCGCTGGATCCGGTGCTTCTGGCTCCCGATTTCGGTGCCCTGGCACCGAAATCGGGAGCCAGAACGGACGGGGCGGGGGCGAGCTCGAGGCGGAGGTCGGCGCCGACCCGGCGGACCGAGCGCAGCTCGCCGCGCCAGACGTCGTCGATGGTGGCGGCGCCGGGGCCGGCGAACAGCCCGCGGGCGTCGTCGCCCCCGAACAGCGCCGGCGCCAGGTAGAGCACGTAGCGGTCGACCAGGCCCTCGCGGTGGAACGCGCCGGCGACCGAGGCGCCACCCTCGACCATGGCCTGCACGACGTCGCGGCGGCCGAGCTCGTCGAGCACCTCGGACAGGGGGCCGTCGAGCTCGAGGGCGGGGTGGACCTTGGCGCCCTCGGGCGCCCGCCCCAGCACCACCCGCAGGGGGTCGGCGCCGGCGGCGTCGCGGACGGTGAGCGACGGGTCGTCGGCCCGCACGGTGCCGGCGCCGACGATGACCGCGTCGCTTTCGGCCCGCAGCGCGTGGGCGTCGGCCCGGGCCTCGGGGCCGGTGATCCACTGGCTGGTGCCGTCGGGCGCCGCGGTGCGGCCGTCGGCCGAGGCGGCCAGCTTGAGCACGACCCAGGGCCGGCCGGTGGTGCGGTGCTTCACGTAGGGGGCGAGCTGCTCGGCCACGGCGGCCCGCCCCACCCCCTCGACGACCTCGACGCCGGCGTCGCGCAGGCGCTGGGCGCCGCGGCCGGCGACCTGGGGGTCGGGGTCCTGCAGGGCGAACACGACCTTGGCCACCCCCGCCTCGATCAGGGCGTCGGCGCAGGGGCCGGTGCGGCCGTGGTGCGAGCAGGGCTCGAGCGTGCAGTGGGCGGTGGCGCCCCGCGCCTGCTCCCCCGCCGCCGCCAGGGCCACGCGCTCGGCGTGCGGGCCGCCCGGCGGCCGGGTGGCGCCTTCGAAGGTGGCGCCGCCTGGGGCGGTGAGGACGCAGCCGACCCAGGGGTTGGGCGACGTCGAGGCGCGCACGGTGGCGGCGAGCGCCACCGCTCGCTCCATCACCGCCTCGTCCTCGGGCCCGTGGGCCTCGCCGTCCACCTGGTTCGCTCCTCTGCGTGCGCACAGGCAAGGGTGCGCGCGCCAGAGGTCCCGGCGTGGTGGCACCCTCGCTCCCATCCGGACTGTGACCGTCGGCTCCGGAACTTCCCCGGATCGGCCCGGGCCCGAGGGCCAGGGTTCGCAGGCTGTACTGCCGGTCGGGACTTTCACCCAAAACCCCGCGAGGGGTTGCTCGATTGTCGAATTTAGAACCGATTCTAATTTTGGCCGGCGGAGCCGGTCAAGGTCAGCCTACGGCCGCCTGGACGGGCCTGTCAGTGCTCGCGGTGGCCGGCGAGGAGGCGGAGGGCGTGGGGGATCACGTCGAGGACGGCGTCGAGGGTCTCGATGCAGCCCTTGGTGCTGCCGGGGGTGTTGAGGACGAGGCTCTCCCCCACCGTGCCCGCCACCGCCCGCGAGAGGCGGCCGAGGGGGCTGGCGAGGCGCATGGCCTCCGCCAGGCCTGGCGCCACCCGGTCGATCACCCGCAGGGTGCCCTCCGGCGTGAGGTCGCGTGGCCCGAAGCCGGTTCCTCCCGTCGTCACGACCAGGCCCGGGAACCGGTCGGTCATCTGCCTCAGCGCCGCCGCCACCGACTCGATGCCGTCCTCGGTGACCCGGCGCTCGACCACCTCGAAGCCCGCGGCGGTGAGGCGCTCGGCCAGCGCCACCCCGGACTTGTCCTCCCGGGTCCCGGCCACCACGCCGTCGGACACCGTGAGGATCTTCACGTAGCCGTTCTGGACGTCGACCTCCATGCTCATGCTCCGCCCCCCAGGCGGTCGCCGTCGGCCCAGTGAGCGCCGTTGAACCACGCCGCCGCGGGCTGGTGGCCCTTGCCCTCCGGCTGGACGTCGATCAGCGCGATCGGGCCGTCACCGGCGCCGACCAGGACGTCGCCACCGGCGTGCTCGACGTCGCCGACGGCCATCCCGGGCGCCGGGCCGGCCTCGAGGAGGTGGGTGCGGTGGACCTTGAGGCGCTTGCCCCGGAAGGTGGTCCAGGCGCCGCCGACCCGCACCTGGCGGTGGATCTCGACGGCGGGGCGGGACCAGTCGATCTCGCGCTCCTCGGCCTGGACCTTCTTCGCGTAGGTGACCTCACCGGCCTGCGGCACCGGCGGGCCGAAGCCGTCGGCCAGGGCGTCGAGCAGGAGGGAGGAGCCGAGGTCGACGAGCTCGTCGCGCAGCTCGGCCAGGGTCACGTCGGGGTGGACCCAGCACTCGGTGCGGGCGTACACGCCGCCGGCGTCGAGCTCGGGCACGACCTCCATCAGGCACACGCCGGTGTGCTCGTCCCCGGCGAGGATGGCCCGCTCGACCGGCGCCGCGCCCCGCCAGCGGGGCAGCAGCGAGAAGTGCAGGTTCACGAGGGGGACGGCGTCGAGCACGTGGTCGCGGAGGATCTCGCCGAAGGCCACGACCACACCCAGGTCGGCGTCCACGCCGAGGATGTCGTCCACGTCGTGGCTGACGGGGATGCCGAGCTCGAGCGCCGCCGCCTTGACCGGGCTCGGCTGGAGCTCGCCGCCGCGACCCCGGCGCTTGTCGGGCCGGGTGACCACGAGGGCGACCTCCCGACCGTCGTCCACCAGCGCGTGCAGTGGGGGAACGGCGAGGTCGGGCGTGCCGAGGTAGACGAGGCGGCGCGGGTCGGCGGGGATCGGTGGCGTCATCGCGGTGCCCCTGGTCGGCGCCGGCTCAGGGGAGGCGGAGGCCGCCGGACGCGGCCGACGCCGAGGGACGGGCGGCGTCGCGGGCCATGGTCTGCTCGCGCAGCGCCTTCTTGGCCGCCTTGCGCTGTTCCTCGTCGAGGTGCTCGAGCAGCAGTACGCCGTCGAGGTGGTCGAGCTCGTGCTGGAAGAGCCGGGCCAGCAGCTCGTCGGCCTCGAACGACACCTCGTTGCCGTCGAGGTCGTAGCCGGTGAGGTGGATCTCCTTCGGGCGGATGATCTCCCACGACAGGCCGGGGACCGACAGGCACCCCTCCTCGTAGGCCCACTCGCCGCTGCTCTCGGAGATCACCGGGTTGACCAGCACGGCCGGGCCGTCGCCGGCGTCGTAGACGAAGAGGCGCTTCTGCACGCCGACCTGGGGGGCGGCGAGGCCGAGGCCGGGGGCGTCGTACATGGTCGTGAGCATGTCCTCGGCGAGGCGCACGAGGGCGCCGTTGATCTCGTCGACCTCGGCGGCGCGCTCGTTCAGGACCGGGTCGCCGATGATGCGGATGGCGTACGGAGGCATGGTGCTCTCAGGCTACCGAGTAGAAGCGGAGGGCCACGTTGCCGTAGCGGCGCACGTCGTCGAGCTCGAGGTTGGTGAGCTCGGGCTCCTCGGCCTCCTCCCGCGGGTCGAGCTGCAGGACCACGACGGCGCCCTCGGCGAGCAGCGCGTCGGCCCGCTCGTCGATGGCCGCCAGCGAGGTGCCCCAGAGCCCCTGCCACTGCGGCGGCCCGGAGAAGACCACGTCGAAGGGAGCGCCGACGCCACGATCGAGCCAGGCGAAGACGTCGGCCTGCGCCACGGTGGCGTGGTCCCCGAGGCGGGTCTTGGCCAGGTTGGCCTTGATGACGTCCACCACCTCACGGTCGCGCTCGACCAGCACCGCCTCCGCGGCGCCCCGGCTCAGCGCCTCGATACCCACCGCGCCGGTGCCGGCGAACAGGTCGAGCACCCGGCAGTCGCGGATGCCGGGGCCGAGGATGTTGAACAGCGCCTCCTTGGCCCGGTCGCTGATGGGCCGGGTGCCCTCCGACGGGGGCCCCAGCAGCTTGGTGCCCCGGGCCCGGCCGCCGACGACGCGCATCCCCGCATCGTGCCGGACCCCGCCGCCCCCGTCGAACCGGCCCACCTCGTTCTGGGACCACACTCACGTCACCCACGACGCCACGCTGGTCCCAGAACGAACCATCCCACCCCGTTCTGGGACCACACTCACGTCACCCACGACGCCACGCTGGTCCCAGAACGAACCATCCCACCCCGTTCTGGGACCACACTCACGTCACCCACGACGCCACGCTGGTCCCAGAACGGCGCAGGCGGGTCCGGGGTGCCGGCCGCGACCTCAGCGGAGGGGGTCGACCGCGAGGCGGAGGCGGCCGGGGGGCCGGGGGGTCGCCGCCAGCGCGTCGCAGAGCACCTGGTGGTCGGGCGCCCGCAGGAGCCAGGCGCCGTCGCGGGGACCGAGGACGTCCACACCGGCGGGCGCGCCGAGGGCGGTGACGTAGGCCTCGGCGGCGGCACCCGAGACGGTCGCCGTGGCCGCGAAGGGCGGGTTGCCCAGCGCCTGGCGGCGCTCCCGGTCGGCCGCCGCCACCCGGCCCGGGTCGGCGTGCAGGGCGGCGGTGACCACCTCGTGCTGGGGCAGGCGGGTCTGCAGGACGAGGCGCCCGCCGCTCCCCCGCCCGCCGAGCAGCCGCGCCGCCCGGGCGAGGAGGGCCATGGCCTGCTCCGCGGCCCGGTACCGGGGCGCCAGCAGCTCCTGGTCGAGGTCGAGGAAGGCCACGACCGCGGCGTCGGGCACCTGGTGCAGGACGGCCTCGGTGCCGACGTAGACCCGGGCCGGTGAGAGGTCGGCGCCGGCCGTGGACGCGGTGACCTCCACCACGGGCTCGCCGGCGAGGGCCTCGAGCTCCTCCCGGGCGCGACTGACGCCGACCCGCAGGTTCTTCAGGACCGTGGTGTGGCACACGAGGCAGATGGTCGGGCGCGCCAACCCGCAGTGGCGACAGGTCAGGGTGCCGGCCTCCTCCTCCCCCACGGACGCCCCGCAGCGCTCGCACCGGGCCAGCTCGCCGCAGCGGGCGCACGCCAGCAGCCGGGACCGGCCCGCCCGGTTCAGCACGCAGACCACCCGGCCACTCCCGCGCAGGCGCTCGACGAAGAGCGGCGAGTAGAGCCCGGCCCGGCCGGGGTCCTCCTCGCGCCGGTCGACCACGTCGACCATCGGCCAGCCCGCCCGCTCGGCCTGGCGGGACGGCGCCAGCAACGGCCCCCACGCCTGCGCCTCGAGGGTGGGGCACGGCGACACGAGGACGCACGGCACGCCCGCCCGCCGGGCCCGCTCGACCACCACGTCCCGGGCGTGCCAGGTCGGGGTGCGCTCCTCCTGGTAGCCCTCGTCGTGCTCGTCGAGCACCAGCACGGCGGCCAGCCCCTCCATGGGCGCCCACGCCGCCGCCCGGGCCCCCACCACGGTGGCGCCGCCGGCGGCCACGGCCCAGTCCCGGGGCAGCAGGGCGACGCCCACCCCTGCCCGGCGAAGGCGCACGCCCAGCGCGCGGGCGGTGCCGAGCGCGGGGGTCAGGATCAGCGCGTTGCCGAGGGCCGCCGCCCCGAGTGCGTACGGGAAGGCGTCGGCACCGGGCGGGAGGCGCACGACGGCCCGCTCCTGGGTGAACGCGTCCCGTGCCACCTCGTCCACCACGACCGGGACCGGCGCGCCCCGGCCGGATCCGCCGGCCGGGCGGGGGATGCGGGGCACCACCCGCTCGGGCGACGCCGTGCGCACGAACGGCACCCGTCGGCCCGCCCAGCGCCACGCCGCCCACCCAGCGAGGTCGAGTAGCTCCGCCGACGGGCCCCGACCGGACACCTTGGCCAGCGGGCGCACGGCCACCCCCTCAGGGGGCTCGACCCCCACGGCGGTGACCCAGCCCCCCACCCGGCGGCCGTGCAGGTCGATGCGTACGAGGTCGCCGACGTGCACCTCGCCGCCGGGCGACAGGAGGCGGTCGGGCACGGCGTAGTCGAACTCCCGGTCGATGGCGGGCACGTCGGGCAGCACCCGCACCACCAAGGGCGCCGGGGAGGCGGGCGCCGTCGGCTCGGGCGCCGAGGCGGCCTCGGCCGGACGCGGCGATGCGCCCGGCACGGGGCCGGGCGCATCGTCGGCGGTGGGCTCGTCGAGGACGGGCCCCAGTTGCAGTTGCTCCGCCACGACGGGCGGGGCGGGGTCGTTCCCGGGGCTCAGAGCCCGAGGGCGGACTTGAGGGCGTCGACCCGGTCGGTGCGCTCCCAGGTGAAGCCGTCGCCGTCGTCCGAGCGACCGAAGTGACCGTAGGCCGCGGTCTGCTGGTAGATCGGCCGGCGCAGGTCGAGG
>WBZL01001021.1_pt1 | contig 30503 bp, 35 predicted proteins | sample 5204291 | NCBI WGS metagenome assembly WBZL01 (sample SAMN12344345, study PRJNA552823) | activated sludge metagenome | biome: Activated sludge suspended growth; feature: Nitrification reactor; material: Wastewater; isolation source: activated sludge from nitrification reactor of wastewater...
GAAAATAAATTCACGCTTATTGTAGTTAAACAATAACTTTGTAAAACCAACTGTATATAAGCATCATGCAACCGAAAACGATACAAGACATACAGAATTATTTTAATGAACACGATTTGTTCAACAGATATGGTTTAACTAAAATTGGCGTGTTTGGCTCGTTTGCGCGCGGTGAAAAATTCAATGATATCGATTTATATGTAGAAGATGACATAGAACTAGGAAAAGCTGCTGAATTAAAAGTGTTATTAGAAAACGATTATAACTTGCAAATTGATTTAGTTTTGAAAGCTAAAGAAAATAAGCTTATTATGTTTTATGCAAAAAAAGACATGAAATACATTTATGCCAATTAGAGAAGATTATATTATTGTTTTAAGTATTCTGCAATGTGTAGGAAAAACAGTTCATTTTACAAACAAATTCAATACTGCTGATATTTTTTTCGAACATAATAATCAATTAAACTATTTGGCATCTCTAACACTACTTGCAAATATCGGCGAACATGCAAATAAACTATCTGAAAATTTTAAGAAGGAACATAGTAAAATTAATTGGAAACAAATTAAAGGATTAAGAAATTTTATAGTTCACAATTACGAAGGAGTTGACTATATTATCTTGTTTAATACCATAAAAAATGACTTGCCAAAACTGAAATTAGAATTAGAGAATTATTTAAAAGAATCAATTCTGTCAAATTGTATTGATAAAGAAATATTTGTAGAATTAGCTTTAGATAACCCATTTTATGAGTTTATAAATTTTGAAAATATAATTGAACAATGAGCAAAATAGAAATAAAAGTACCAAGCATTGGCGAATCTGTAACAGAAGTAACCTTATCTTCCTGGTTAGTGGAAGATGGCGATTATGTAAAATTAGATCAAGCATTAGCAGAGTTTGAATCCGATAAAGCAACCTTTGAAATGCCATCAGAAGCAACAGGCATCATTACTCGCGTAGCCAAAGAAGGAGATGATGTGAAAATTGGCGGTCTAGTTGCCTACATTGATACAGATGCAGCAGCGCCCGAAAAATCAATAGTCAATAGTCAACAATCAGAAGTAAAAACAGAGGAAATTAAAGCGGAAGAAAAAGAAGATGAAAATCTGAAATCTGAAATCTCAAATCTCAAATCTAATTACGCAACAGGCACACCATCACCAGCTGCGAAAAAAATATTAGATGAAAAAGGTATTGAAACTACGGAAGTAAAAGGCACTGGCATAGATGGTAGAATAACTAAAGACGATGCAGAAAAAGCACAGAAGAGTGAAAAGGTATTAGTGAAGAGTGAAGAAAATGAAACAGAGAAAAAAACAAATATCCAACAACCTATAACAAGTAATTTTTCACGAAGTGAAAGAATTGAGAAAATGACGCGTATGCGCAAAACTATTTCACGTCGTTTGGTAGCTGTAAAAAATGAAACAGCCATGCTAACGACGTTTAATGAAGTAGATATGACGCGCATTCACGAAATTCGTGCGCAATACAAAAAAGACTTTGAAGAGAAAAAAGGAATTGGCTTAGGCTTTATGTCATTCTTTACAAAAGCATGCGCGATTGCATTGCAAAAATATCCAGCAATTAATGCATACATCGACGATGAAAATATTATTTACCACGATTTCTGCGATATTTCTATTGCGGTTTCCACCCCAAAAGGCTTAGTTGTGCCAGTTATCAGAAATGCAGAAAGCCTTTCGTTTGCAGGCGTTGAGAAAGAAATTAAACGCTTAGCATTATTAGGACGAGATGGATCTTTGAGCCTGCAAGATATGGACGGCGGTACATTCACCATCACTAATGGTGGCGTGTTTGGCTCATTAATGTCCACACCAATTATCAATGCGCCACAAAGTGCTATATTGGGTATGCATAAAATTCAAGATAGACCAATGGCAATTAATGGCAAAGTAGAAATACGACCGATGATGTATCTGGCTTTATCCTACGACCACAGAATTGTGGATGGAAAAGAAAGCGTTGGATTTCTGGTGACGGTAAAAGACTATCTGGAAAATCCGGAAAAGATGCTCTTCGGCGACGATCCGGTGAGGACGTTACTGGAGTTATAATTAATATCTTGACAAAGAAGGAAGAAAGGTGCTGCATGAACGCAGCACCTTTCTTGTTTATAATTTCTGATACGTAATGGTGCCTTGTCCATCTGTTCCCTTCCAAATCATTTTATTTCCTGAAAAGGAAATGATATAGGATTGTCCTACCGCAAAATCTTTTATCGATGAAATGGTAATTTTATTGCCTTCTACCTTCCACTTGGTTTCGCTATAGAGTTTTTCCTGTACTTTCATATATTTTTCATCACATCCGCTCTGTGATGCATTTAATCTGAACGTGGCGTCGGCATTTATTTCATACACAATTTTTGCAGCACATGGCCGCTGTGTAAGCAAAGCTATGTGTGAATCAAATGTTTGACCTTCAAAAGTAGACACATGAGTTATTTTTTTCCATTTTCCAACAGGACTTTGTGCATAAATACCAGTTAAAGAGAGCAATAAAATTAAAGATAATATATTTTTCATTGTAATGATTTTAATTTTTCCAATCACTTGGCCAGTTTAATAATTTATCTAAACTTTTGTATGCACCATATTCTATGGCATGTTGTCCGCCTGGTGTACCCGGCACACTGGTTTTACTCTCTTTTATTCGGAAATAACGCCAGTTTTTATAATCTATAAAATAATGTGATGAAGTGCCTACACCAGTGGTTACGTTGAAATAATTATCAACATTTTCCCAATCATAAGATGCACCAATTACGGATGAAATATCTTCTGGAAAACCCGACACAGAAACGCCTGTGCCTGATGCACTTGTTTTTGAGAAAATTATACATGTACCTTTCTTAAAAAAGAAATGCATTAAGTATCCTTCAAAACTTCCTGATGCAGTAGGCTTTTTGAAATAATTTAGAATAGCTGTTCCTTCTATTTGAGCTCCTTTTGTATAAGGTTTTACATAGTCTGATCCATTTCCTAACCATGGTACTTGTATAAATACTCTTTTCCCATTAGCATTTAATCCTGTTTGTCGTACTCGAATACTATCAGAAAAAACAAAGTCTGTTAGGTACAAGCCAGAACTTGCAGATTTTATGTAAGAAGGGAAAGTGCTTACATCTATTAAACTATCTAAAGTATAAGGACCTTCTGTGATTTCCATAGAGTCACGAACTATATCGTACATTTTGGCTTTAAAATATTTTTTTTGACCTGAGTTATCTGCTCCCAGTAACATAAAGCAATAGTCATCGTCATTTGGATCTCCAATATTGTTTACATCATACAATACCGTTTTAGATGAATTATTAGATGGTGTTGGTTGTGGGGTCGGTGTGTTGTTATTAGAACAACTCGATATGAGTGCTATTATTAAGAATATTAGATAGTTAATTGGCGTCTTCATGTGTCAATATTTTTTTAGTTTATTTATTTTTCTCCGGCTCTGATTTCTACATTTGGTCGAATATCATAAGCTACTTCTTTTACTACTATATATTTTCTACTTGCAGATGCATTAATCAATATCCAACCAAAATGAATATTTCCATCAATCAGAAATTGCACACCAACTAACACATCACCTTTTCCTGCATAACCAACATCAACTATTGGACTACCTAGCAGATTTTTGTAAATAGATAAAAATGAAAGTTGAGACCAATCTCTAGAAGAAGAATTTACTTTAGTTTTAGCAACAAGATTTTGAATAATATAAGGATCTTCACTGCTTGCAACTGTTGACAAGCTCGTATTGCCAGAAGAAAGACCAAGCAACCGAACACTTTCAGAAAATTTTTGAAGATACAATTCTACAGCGAAATCACTCACTCCATTATTATCAATATCGATTTCAATAAAATCAGTAGTAAAATCTCCTTTAGCAATTAATTCCTTATTGATAATGCGATGTGTAATATTGGGATTGTCATTTTCCAGTGTGTTCTCTTTCTTGCAGCTCATCGTAATGATTACGAATATAGCCAGCATTAATGTGATGGTGGTTTTCATTTTTATAGTTTTATAGTTTATGAATTTTTTATTTTCCAGAAGAATGATTTTAATTGTTATCACAGTTTCTGGTTGTTTGCTTATAGGAAATCTTATTTATTTATTTGAAAGAATTTAATAAACAACAAACCTTTCTTCAATTGTAATGAGCGGTCCAGATTCATTAATTGATTGTGTTGTTATGAGCAATGAATCAGTTAATACTTTAATTTGCAATGAATCATATTGTGTTGCGGTTGTTGGATTATTTATAATCCATTTCCCATCTTCAGAAATTTTATAACTTCCTTTTTCAATACTACCAACAGTTAAGCGCGAGGTACATCCTCTTACTAAGGTTCCAATTGTTGTGAAAACATCACCATTGTTGTTGTATCGATATGTATTCGTCATATTGCAATAAAATAATTTATCAGCGCCATCTATAGTTTGTCCTCCAGGATGCCAATCTTTATTGATTATTTTTTCAATTGTTGCTGTTTTTAAATTCAGTGTTTCTTTCTTACAACTTACCGCAAGGATTACTATTGCAATAAGTGTGATTAGTTTTATTCTTTTCATAGTTTCTAGTTATTCGTGATAAGAAAATTTACCTTCTGTTATGCTAACTATATTGCCTTCTACACATTGCATGGTGCCGCTGAATGTTGCTTCCACCATTTGCGGATTTTTAGAAACTTTGGTAATATTAATAGTTAGTTGACTTCCTTGTAATGCACCACCACATAAATAGTTGCTTGCTGTAAGGTTGGCAAATTGTGCAACATTTTGGTTGATACTTGCAGTACTTCCATTTGGTACATTTACGGTATAGCTGCCTTCTGCAACTGTATTATATAGATTTATATTAAATGCTTGTTGTGTTGCACCACTGCCTTTTGCACCTGCAATGTTTATTAATTTCGGACCTAGTGCGTCAGAAAAATGATAACTTCCAAACACTTCACTTTCATCTGATTCCCAATATACACCATCAATTTTAAAGCTGAGATGATTTTTTCCAGTAGATGCTTTTGCATCTTTTGAACAAGATGAACAAGATGTTAGGATGACAAGAATACATACGGATACGATTGATTTAATTATTTTCATTTTTTAGAATTTCATAGTTTAATAAATTATTTTTCTCCGGCTCTGATTTCTACGTTAGGTCTGATTTCGTATGCTACTTCTTTAACAATAACTGTTTTATAATCTGCAGAAACAGAAATTTTAATCCAGCCATAATGACGTTCTGAGCCAATCATAAACCGTACACCAACTAGAATATCACCTTTACCAGCAAAGCCATAATTATCATCTGGATAACCCGGCGATTTTTCAAGCTCAAAGAAATAACAATAACTTTCCCAAGTTGTAGAACCACCACTGATTAAATCATTTTTATTGAGCGGTCTTGCGTATGCATCTGAATTGATTTCCTGTGTAAGGTATTCATTGCCACTTTGATAATAATCCAGCCATAACTCAAAATCAAGGTCGTCTTCAGCATCTTTATATAAATCCAGTTCAATTTCAAAATCCTGCATACCATCTTCGTTAATATCAATGATCATATCTGACTCTGCATTGTATGAACTGACTTTCATCTCGAGATTAACAACTCGATGGTTGATATTCGGATTATCGGGTTCTTCCTTTTTGCAAGCCAATGAAGACAAGCATAACATAAGGATAATAGAGATTTTCTTTTTCATAGTTTAAAGTTTATTCGTGATAGTAAAATTTTCCTTCAGAAATAACAATAGTGTTGCCTTCTACGCATTCCATAAATCCACTGAATGTCGCTTCAACAATTTGTGGATTCTTAGACACTTTTGTAATATTTATAGTAAACTGGCTGGCTTGTAGTGTACCACCACACAAGTAATTTGAAGATGTTAGATTGGAAAATTGTGCTACATTTTCGTATGTGCTGGCTGTAGCTCCGATTGGTATATTTACATTATATAATCCAGCAACATCTGTATTAAAAAGATTAATATTAAAAGTTTGCTGTGCCGCACCACTTCCTTTTGCACCAGCAATATTGATTAATTTTGGACCAATGGATTCTGATAAATGATAACTTCCAAAGACTTCCTCTTTTTCAGATTCCCAATAGACTCCATCTATCTTAAAACTCAGGTGATTTTTTCCTGATGAAACCTCGCTTTTCTTACAAGAACTTAAAACAGCTATAGTAAATAAAAAACTTAGAACAAAAAATGACTTACAATTTTTCATAAATAACAGAATATTTATTTTTTCCAAATTTAGTTTCTACATTAAACAGAATGCCCTCCAAATCGACAAACAACATTTATAATCGACAAACAACATTTATTTCTTATTTTAGTACTATAATGGGTTACTCGTACGTCATAGTAGAAGATAACGAACTGGACAGGCTTTCTCTAAAAGTATTCCTTAAATCCTATAGAGACTTTGTTGCTGCAGGTGAATATACTTCCGCCGAAGAAGCCCTGATTCCAATCAAAGAAAAAAAACCGGATGTCATTTTTTTAGATGTTGACATGGGTGAAATGAGCGGCATCGACCTGAGAAGCCAACTGCCTGAAATTCCGGTTTGTATTTTTATCACCAGTCATCCTGAATATGCTGTTGATGGCTTTGAACAAAATGCATTGGATTTCCTAACGAAACCTTTACAAAAAGACCGATTTGAACGAAGTATTACAAGAGCAAGACAATATCTTCAGATAAAACAGAAGGCAACACTACTGGATGAAAATATCGGATCAGACAGTATTTTTATAAAAGACGGTCATGAAAAAATTAAGATTCAAACACACGAAATCTTATTTCTGGAAGCGCTGAGAGATTATACAAAAATTGTAACAAGCAATAAGTCGCATTTTGTCTTAACCGGTCTTTCTGCCATATTATCGGAAAAAGCATTTTCTTCATTTATCAGGATTCACAGAAGTTTTGCAGTACCCAGACATTATATTAAGATGATAAAATCAAATGAGGTCATCATAGAAAAATACGCCATTCCGATTGGAAGATCCTATAAAATGCAACTACAAAATCTGTGAACCGATTCATTATACTATATCTTTTATTGGGTCCTATTATCGCACTGGGACACTCTTACCAAAGAGAAACTGACTCGATAAGGCAATTGATCAAGACCAGTGTTTCCGAAACGAAAAAGATTGAACTATATACGCAATTAGGTCAGTATTGCATTGAATCAAACAACCATACTCAGGCATTAGATTATTTCATACTGGCGTTGAACTTATGTAAACAACCTATGCAAGACAGCCTGAAGATAGTGTGCTATAAGCAGATAAGCAGAATATTTTTTTACCAAAAAAATTTTGCCAAGAGTGATCATTACAACAATCTTGCCTTAAAACTATCAAAAGAAAATCCGTTACTGGAAGGTGATTATTATAAGCGCAAAGGAGATGCGTTTACCTCGCAGCTTATGTACGACTCTGCACAATTTTATTATGCAATAACAGAAAATTTATACAAAAAATCAAACAATACGGATTCCTTACGTATTGCCGGTTTATATGCCAACTTAAGTATCACTTATTATGAAACAGACAAAGTAAAATCCATTGAGTATGCTTATAAGGCGAAAGACTTTTTTGGCAAAAACAGAGACAGCAAATATTACATTAATCAGGGAAACATTGGTAATTTCTACAAGGACATCGTACGATTTAATGTATATGACAGCCTGTCAAAACTATCTACCCATGTTTCTTCATCAAAGAAAACCTGTATACAAAAAGGATATTTTTTCATTCAGGATGCCATTACACTGGCCAGAGTATCTGGCAACAGAACTGATGAAGCGTACTACACAGGAATTCTATCAGAATTACAGGAAGTAGATGGAGATTATAAATCAGCCCTACTTAATTTTAAAACCTATTACGAAATATCAGATTCGGTTTATTCTCAGGACATAAAAAATGAACTGGCAGAGAAAGAAAGTGCCTTGGAAATAGAAAAAAAGAATCAGGAAATAGCATTAAAACAAATCCAGTTAACATCGCAGAAACGCCTGGCAATTGCACTTACAACAGGTATCTTATTACTTTCTGTAATAGGATTATTACTTTATTTTCAGGCGCGCAACAGAAAAAAAAATAACATCCTTCTTAATCGGTTAAATGCTGATTTATCACATGCCAATGAAATAAAAACTAAATTATTTGGCATTCTCAGCCATGACCTCAGAAGTCCGATTGCGAATTTAATAACACTCTTGCAATTAAAAAAAGATGGTAGTTTTGACACTAAAAATGAAGAACAGGTATACACCGATAAAGTAATTCTAAGTGCCGAGCATCTTTTAGAAAACATGGAAACTTTATTGTTGTGGAGCAAAGGTCAAATGCAAAATTTTAAGCCAAACTATCAAAATATTTTAATTTCAGAATTATTTAGATATATAGCAATTTTCTTCGAACATGAAAAGCAAGTGCTTATCCAATTCAATAATCCAGATCATCTGCAAATTATATCTGATGAAATCTTTCTACAGATAATCATGCAGAATCTGACTTCTAATGCCATTAAAAGTTTAAAAAATACAGATCAAGCACTCATTTGCTGGAATGCCAATCAAACAGAAGATGGCATTATGATTCAAATAACAGATAATGGACCAGGAATGGATGAAAATAAACTGAACGAAATATTAGTATCCAATCAAACACTAAGTCAAAAAAGTGGATTAGGTTTGCAAATTGTTAATGATTTAGCTAAAGCCATAAATTGCAAGTTACATTTCAAAACAGCTCTTAATAAAGGCTTTTCTGTAACTATTATTATCAATAAATAACAACATTTCACAACAATAAAAAAATTTATTGATAATTTCATTCTTTTATTTGAATCTTTATTGCCGTATTTTTGTTACATAAAAAAATAAGAAATTTACATGAACAAACACGATATCACTATTATAGGCAGCGGCCCTGGTGGCTACGTGGCAGCCATTCGTTGCGCACAATTAGGTTTTAATACTGCACTCATTGAAAAATATAATACGCTCGGTGGCACTTGTTTAAATGTAGGTTGCATTCCATCTAAAGCTTTATTAGATTCATCAGAACATTATCACAATGCTTTGCATACGTTTAAAGAACATGGTATTGAACTACAAGAAACACCAACTGTAAACTTTGAACAATTTATTGCACGTAAATCTAAAGTAGTAGAAACCACTTGTGGAGGCATTGATTTTTTAATGAAAAAAAATAAAATCACGGTCTATCATGGGCATGGTTCGTTTGTAAATGCTACTACTATTGCTATAAAAAAAGAAGATGGCAGCGAAGAACAAATTGAATCTGCAAAAACTATAATAGCAACTGGTTCAAAACCATCTACCTTGCCATTCTTACCAATAGACAAAACAAGAATTATTACATCAACAGAAGCATTGTCATTAAAAGAGCTACCAAAATCTATGGTCATTATTGGTGGTGGTGTAATTGGCTTGGAATTAGGTTCTGTCTATCAGCGTTTAGGAACACAAGTTTCTGTTGTTGAGTTTATGGATAAAATCATTCCAACTATGGATGATGACATGGGAAAAGAATTGCAACGCAGTTTGAAAAAATTAGGCATTAAATTTTATCTATCACATAAGGTAACTGGTGCGGTAAACAATGGCGATTCAGTAACAGTAACAGCATTAGACAAGAAAGAACAAGAAATAAAAATTGATGCTGATTATTGTTTAGTGGCTATCGGCAGAAGACCATACACCGATAATTTAGGTTTGGAAAACATTGGCATCACCTTGAACGAAAGAAAACAAATTCCTGTTGATGCACATTTACAAACTGTCGTTCCAAACGTCTATGCGATTGGCGACGTTATACAAGGCGCGATGTTGGCACACAAAGCAGAGGAAGAAGGTGTTTTTGTTGCAGAAACTATTGCCGGACAAAAACCACATATCAATTACAATCTGATTCCTGGTGTGGTTTATACTTGGCCTGAGGTAGCAGCCGTTGGACAAACAGAAAACCAACTAAAAGAAAAAGGCATTGCCTACAAAGTTGGCTCATTTCCGATGCGTGCCTTAGGCAGAGCGCGTGCCAGCATGGATATCGATGGTATGGTAAAAGTGTTAGCAGATGCCAATACCGATGAAATTCTGGGCGTACATATTATTGGTGCTCGTGCTGCCGATATGATTGCAGAGGCTGTGGTGGCCATGGAATTCCGTGCAAGCGCAGAAGACATCAGTAGAATTTCACATGCACATCCAACTTATACCGAAGCTTTGAAAGAAGCAGCATTAGCGGCTACAGCAAATAGAGCGATACATTCGTAAAACATTATAGGCGAATCAATGCAAACTATCAATCACCCGCAATTAGTCAAGCTGTTACAGCAGGCTTATTCTGCGGAGCGTGCAGCATCATTTGCCTATCAAGGTCATGCGGGTTCCGTAAAAAATAAACAAGAAAAAAATACGATAAAGCAGATAGAAACAGACGAATGGAATCATCGTGCCGAAGTATTGAAAATTATGCAACAGTATAATATTCCAGTTTCTACATGGTATGAAATTAAATTCTATATTATTGGTAAAATAATTTCTTTTTCTTGTTACATCATTGGATGGTTTATGCCATATTATTTTGCAGGAAGGCTCGAAAGTGGCAATGTTTGTGAGTATTTCAGAATGATGAAATATTTTCATGAAATAGGCATTACTACGCACAATACTATTTTATTTGAAATGGGCATAAAAGAAAAAGAACATGAAATCTATTTCCTAAACAGCATAGAAAATAAAAAACTATTGCCTTTCTTCGAAAAAATATTTGCTTGGGGAAATCACAAAAGTTTTAACGACATTGATTTGGAAAATAAATATCCAATAGAAGAGTCGAGCAAATATTGTGGTTTATAAAAATTGCCTATCATATTTTTTGTGAAATATTTTCCCGCTAAAAATTGCTTAATTATTTCATTAGCCTAACTCTCATAACAGTTAGCAATCAGTAATTTCCCAACTACAATTTCACGAAGTTTATCATATTTCTTACTGTTCATAAAGTCAAATTGACCATTCGTGAATTGGACAACTAGATTGAATACCTATTGCTGCATCTTTGTATTACAATATTATTAAACACATTTTTAAACCTTAAAAAACAAACAAAATGAAAAAAACACTTATCTTTTTCTTGTTATTCATCGGCGCAGCGACAGTAATGACATCTTGCAAAAAAACAGCAGCTCAAACTGAAAAAGAAAGAGTATTAGAATTATTAACTAGCGGTAAATGGTATTACCAATCTTACCAAAACCTTCCAGACGGCGAGATTTATACTTGTTTCAATGCTGTTGATTATTTTGAATTCGAAACGGATGGTTCGTTTGAAGAAACATGGGATTTTGGCAATAGCACTTATACCATAGCAGAAGATGGAAAGTCTATCGTATTAAACTTAGGAGAAGGTGGTGCTATACCAACGACTGCGACTGTAACTATTACTGAAACTTCATTAAAACTAGTTATAGATTGGGATGAGGGTGGCGAAACAGAATATATTTTTTCTAAAACAGCATCGGTTTGTTTATAAAAACCAAGCAAATAAAAAACTAAAACTATATAGAGTTAAGATAGCGAAGCATTTGCTTCGCTATCTTTTTTAATTATACACCAAATTGTCTTAAATGATGATCGAGATGTTTATACATCATGTTGTTCCATTCTTCTGTCGTTAATACATCAAACGAATTTGAAGATTTTCCTTCGAAGTATTTATTTCCATTGCTCACTACTTTGTTGATGTAGTTTATTAAGCGTGTTTTTTCTTGTGTGAAATTTTTTGTGTCAGGTATAATAAAAGCAGGCGATGTAGCCATATTGTGCTCGTAAGGTAGCTCGCTTGTTACTTTCTTTTTTACAAATGTTTTTAGTAGCCATTTTACTAAAAAATTGGGTTTGTCAGTGCGCTCCTCAAAGATATATTCGTACGTTACATTGCAATGTGCCAACATTTGTGAAGCATTCATCTTGCCCCAAAGTGGCTGTGTTTCCGCTGTAACTTGTTCTATCCGATGGATAAGATTTTGCGCCACTTGAGGGTCGCATACGTTTGGTAGTGCCATAGCTTTAATTTTTATAAATTTACTATAATTCGCCGGTTCTTAAACATATATTTGGATTTTTTTGATACGCTATCGATAAAACTTGTACACTTCGCCCATTCTCGCTTACACGAACTCGCATCCAAGCATAATATTTGAATTGCGGTTCAATGTTTGAAAATGTTCTAAATACTATGTACTTATCGCCTTTGCCAGCCAAATTTCCTTTGTTAGCACTCGGATTTGATACATAATCGTAAGCAAACGCACCATCAGTTGTGTCACTCCAATTGCCTGCAAGTGTGGAGTCTATTTTAATGCCAGAATCGAATGCAAGAATACAGCCATTATTATCTATCAACACATCTCCATTTAAATTATTGAAGTGCAAATAAATGCCATGTGGCGTTGTTGGATACCAATATAAATCGATGTCAAAACTGGTCGTGTTTGGAATAGTAAATGAAAAAATACTTTCAAACCCTGGCCCTGCCGCTGGATAAAAAGAGCTTAAAGTACTGTCAATTTGTACAGAAACAACATCAGGATTGTCATTCGTTGGATCTTCTACTTTTGCACATGAAAAATGAAGAATAAATACGATAGAAAGTATTGAAAGTTGAAATAGTCTAAACATATAGCAAAGATACGCTTTATCAATTAATGCGTTCTATTTGATTTTAGTATATTCAAACAAACCATTAAACCAGCTCATCGTAACGAATATCGCAGTAGGCGCACAGTCGGTATGGTTGTCGCTTCCTAAATTTACTAATTCAACATCAGCACCGCGCGCACGAAAAACGGAATCGGCATACACTGCATTATCATAATATACATTGTCATCGCCTTCACAATGATATAATCGCATTGGCGTTGTTGGTGTCCAGTCATCTACCAAGTCATAACCTTTGCACGCTAAGCGTATTGGATGGTTTGGGTTTGTACGAATGTTTGCTTTCACAGAGTCAAGTATAATATTGCTGACATAATAATCAAATTGTGAATTGGCATAACTATAGGAATGATAGCCATCAATGGCAACAGGAATGCGTGCATCAAATGGCGATTTAAAAAGCTGGCTGTAAGATGCATATAATGGATAAGTTTTGAATAAACTCACAGCTAAGTAAGGCAAATAAAATGGATTAGGATAATATATAGAATCTAGCATGACATTAAATTGCGATGTGCGGCTCATCGCATACGGACCCGCCATTGGCGCACTTGCCGTGAGCTTGAATTCATTACTGTTTTCTAATTCTAATTGACGTTGTGCGGCCATTGTTGCGTGTCCGCCTTGCGAATATCCATATAAAAAAACCTGACCATTCAAGGCGGTACTTTGCTTTTGCTTGACCAGCTTACGTGCTGCTCGTAATATATCACGAACCGAATTAGCTTCCTCTCGTGGATTCAGGTATAAATGTTGTCCTTCGCCAGTGCCTAAACCTAAATAATCAGGAATACATGTTACCACATCTTTACTGCTGGATAATGCTAAATTCAATTTATATTCTTCGCCTTTATGTATTGATGGCGCACTATTTTTTGGCAAGATAGTGCCGTGTTGATAGCTAAGTAATGGAATAGCAATGTTTTCTGTGTTTGGTATAATAATAATGCCACTCGCAATAACGGTATCGCCGTCTTTATTTTGTGATTTGTATTCGACGACATAAGCAGTAATATTGCTTTTTAATGTTAGAAATGAGGTGATGTCTGAAGGTAGTTCTGCAAAAATATCACTTATAGAAAGTGGAGTTTCACTTATTATTTTTGTGATGTCTCCTAATGCACCATCATATTCAAATGGTGTTGGTTGGATGTCATTTTGCTTACATGAAAAAAATAAAAACGTTGCGAATAGAAAAATGTATATGTGTCTCATAGCTAATGTGTTTTATCAAATGTAGCGAAAATATTGCGAAAAATAAAATCATTGCTTTTTGGATTGTTATTAAAAGACGCAGTAAATAATGTTCGTTTTGGTGAGGACACCAAGCGATAGAAAAAGGCTAGGCTATTAAAGTAAATTGTGCTAGATGATAACTATCTAAATTCAGCATTGATTTCTTCTAACACTGCGACGCCAGGACACAATGTAGTTTCATCGAGTTTATTTAATGGTGTGTCTGTAGTGTTTAATAATGTATGTAAATCTTTACTTGCTGTATGGATATACAATAAACCTGTTAGTATTTCTTGTTTAGCATGTGCCAATTTCAACGCATTCATAGCCGCAATCTTATCATCAGGATCCCATGATTGTGCTACCTTGTGTAAGCTCAACCACGAACCATCGTGCATTTCAATGGCTTTTGTTTCATCGTCATGTAAGCTGGCCGTAATTTCTGTTCTTGGCGGCACAAAATCAATGGTGCCTGTAGCTTCTACATGTTCGCGTACAAAATCATACGATTTTGTAGAGCCTACATTGTTGTTGAAAGTTACACATGGTGACATAACATTAATTAATGCAAATCCTTGATGAGACATTGCTGCTTGTATTAATGGAATTAACTGTGTTTTATCACCGCTAAAACTCTGCGCCACAAATGTGGCACCTAGCTCGATTGCCAAACTACACAAATCTATTCCTTCAAACATATTGGTATTTCCTGATTTGCTTTTCGAACCTACATCAGCAGTGGCAGAATCTTGTCCTTTTGTTAAACCGTAACAGCCATTATTCATAACAATGTAAGTCATGTTTAGATTTCTTCGAATGACGTGAACAAATTGTCCCATGCCGATAGATGCTGAATCGCCATCGCCAGAAACACCAAGATAAATTAAGTCTTTGTTTGCGAGGTTGGCACCTGTGGCAATCGACGGCATTCTACCATGAACTGAATTAAAACCATGTGAATTGTTTAAATAATATGCAGGTGTTTTTGATGAACAGCCAATGCCAGATAATTTAGCCACTTTATGTGGTTCAATGTTCATTTGCCAACATGCTTCAACGATTGCGGCGCCAATAGAATCATGGCCACAGCCAGCACATAAAGTACTGAGCGCACCTTCATAATATTTTCTGGTATAACCTAATTTATTTTTAGGCAAATGAGGATGTGCAAACTGTGATTTTATATAGGTCATACACTTAGTGTTTCTTTGTTGTTTAATAATGATTTTGGCAATTGTGCAATCGTGTGCTTAACGATAAAATCAGCGGTGATAGGCATGCCATCAAAGTTTAAAATCTTTTTCAACTTCGATGGTGCGATTTCCAGTTCATTTATCAAGAGCGTGCGCATTTGTGCATCTCTGTTTTGTTCAATGACAAACACTTCGTTGTGTGCATTAATAAAATTTAGTACATCGTCTATAAATGGAAATGCTTTGATACGAATAGCATCTATGCTAATTCCTTGCGTATTTAATATATCCATCGCTTCTTCGGCAGCAGCAGTAGTCGTGCCATAGAATATAAAGCCAATTTCATGTTGATTGTCTTTTTGGTAAAAGATTGGTGCTGGCACCATTGATTTTGCCGTTTCAAATTTCTGCAATAATCGCTCCATGATGCGCACATAAGTTGCTGAGTCTTCTGAATATACTGCATATTCATCATGCGATGAACCACGTGTAAAATAGGCACCTTTGGTAGCATGCGTTCCAGGAATTGTTCTGTATGGTACGCCATCTTTATCGATATCTAAATATCTACCGAAGCGTTCTATGTTTTCTAATTGTTCAGCCGATAGCACTTTTCCTCTATTATATTTTCTATCTGGATGCCATTGTAATGGTGCAGAAATATGATCGTTCATGCCTAAGTCTAAATCCAGCATGACCATTACTGGTGTTTGTAGGAATTCTGCTAGATCAAATGCTGTTGCTGTCATTTCAAAACACTCAGCTGGTGTTGACGGAATTAATAATACATGCTTAGTGTCGCCATGTGATGCATAAGCTGCTAATAAAATATCAGACTGCTGCGTGCGTGTTGGCATGCCTGTTGAAGGTCCTGAACGCTGCACATCTACTAATACTACTGGCACTTCCGAGTAATATGCTAAGCCTAAAAACTCATTCATTAATGAAAGTCCTGGCCCACTTGTAGCGGTGAAAGAACGTGCGCCATTCCAATTGGCACCGATAGCCATGCCTAAGGCTGCTAACTCATCTTCAGCTTGCACGATGGCATAATTTTTCTTTCCAGTTTCTTTGTCATTTCTATATAAAATGGCATAGTCTTCAAAAGCTTCAATCAGAGAAGTAGATGGTGTGATAGGATACCAAGAAACTACTGATGCGCCACCGTAAACTGCGCCAATGCCAGCAGCAGTATTTCCATTTAGTAATATTTTATCTTTAATTAAATTTCTTCGTTCCACCTGTATATCTAATGGATAAGAAAAATTTTCTTTTACATAGTTCACACCTAATTGCAATGCATGAATATTGGGTGCTATTAATTTTTCTTTTCCTTTAAATTGTTCAGTAACTAATGTTTCTAATACTTCAAATTCAATAGCTAAAAGTGCTGATAAAGCACCAACATAAATAATATTTTTAAAAAGTTGTCGTTGGCGCGGATCGCTATATTCTTTATTGCAAATGGCCGTTAATGGTATGCCAATAAATGTAATATCATCACGGTGATATTCTTTATGCAATGGTTTAGTATTGTCATACATAAAGTAGCCACCACTTTTTACACTTTGCACATCTTTGAGCATGCTTTGCGGATTTACGCATAGCATTAAATCAATGCCTTCGCGTCGTCCTAAGTAACCTTTTTCACTCACACGGACTTCATACCAAGTTGGCAATCCTTGAATGTTAGAAGGAAAAATGTTTTTTGGAGTTACCGGAATTCCCATTCTAAAAATTGACTTGGCGAACAGCTGGTTGGCACTTGCCGATCCTGTGCCATTCACATTGGAAAATCGCACTACAAAATTATTTACTTTACTTAATGACATGAACCTGCTTTACTTGTTTTATATAAAAATTCTTGCATATCCCATGCTGACGTTGGACAACGCTCAGCGCACAAGCCACAATGCAAACAAACATCTTCATCTTTCACCATTATTTTTCCAGTAGTTAATGACGAAGACACCAATAAACTTTGATCGAGATTGAGTGCTGGTGCTTTTAACTTTTCCCGTAATTTATCTTCTTCATCATTAAATGTAAAAGTGATGCAATTAGTAGGACAAATATCCATGCAGGCATCACATTCGATGCATTTTGTTGCGGTAAAAACGGTTTGCACATCACAGTTCAAACAACGCTGCGCTTCTTTAAAGCCCGTAGGTAAGTTAAAGCCTAATTCAACTTCCATTTTTCGGTTTTGCAAAACTACAGCTTTTGCTGCCTGTGGCACGATGTATCTATCATCATTAGAAACTATACTGTCGTATGCCCATTCATGAATGCCCATTTTTGTACTTACTAATGTTGTAAATGGTGCTGGTCTATCTTGTACATTTTTATTTTGACAAAATAAATCAATCGATATGGCTGCCTGATGGCCTTGTGCAACCGCAGTGATAACATTTTTAGGCCCTAATGCTGCATCGCCACCAAAAAATACTTTTGGTAAAGTAGATTGAAAAGTATTGCTGTCAACAATTGGTAAATTCCATTCATTAAATTCAATTCCTAAATTTCTTTCAATCCAAGGGAAACTATTTTCTTGTCCAATGGCAATTAATACTTCATCTGCTTCATAAAATGCTTCTTCACCAGTTGATGTTAAAGTGCGTTTCCCATTTGTGTCATAGCTAGCTTTTACTATGTCGAAAGTCATTCCTATGAGTTGAGCATCTTTTATAACAAATGATTTGGGAACATGGTTTTCGATGATAGGAATATCTTCATGCACGGCATCTTCAATTTCCCAAGGACTTGCTTTCATTTCGCTACGCGGGCTTCGCACGATTACTTTTACCGCTTCACCACCAAGGCGTCGTGCTGTGCGACAGCAATCCATTGCTGTATTTCCACCGCCTAATACGATTACTTTTTTTCCAATTTTATGTGTATGCTCAAAGGCAACATTGGCCAGCCAATCAATACCGATGTGTATTTTCTCTTTTGCTTCTTGTCTGCCAGGCAAGTTAAGATTTTTGCCTCTGGGTGCACCAGTGCCAATAAAAATAGCATCGTAATCTTGATTGATAATTTCGGCTAAGCTATTGACATAAGTATTAAAATGTGTGTGTATGCCGTATTGTAAAATCTGATTGACTTCTTCATCTAACACTTCATCAGGCAAACGAAAAGATGGGATTTCACTGCGCATCATACCACCAGCAGCATTGTGGTCATCATAGAGATGTAATTCGTAGCCAAGTAGCGCTAAGTCACGAGCGACAGTTAAAGAAGCAGGACCGCCACCAATGAGTGCTATTTTTTTACCATTAGCTGTTTCAGGAATTGGCAATAAATGTTGGATATTTCCTTTGTTGTCTGCTGCCACGCGCTTAAGCCGACAAATGGCAACTGGTTCTTCATCTGCTAATCTGCCACGACGGCAGGCAGGCTCGCAAGGTCGATCGCAAGTTCTCCCTAAAACACCAGGAAACACATTGGATTCCCAATTGACTAAATAGGCTTCATCATATTTCTCTTGTGCTATAAGTCTTATGTATTGCGGCACAGGTGTGTGCGCTGGGCAAGCATGTTGACAGTCTACTACTTTATGGTAATATTCTGGGTCATTTACATTTGTAGGTTCCAAGATGTTAAATTGTTTCTGTTACGGCAATGTTACCTATATTGCATTTATTTGCTACTATAACAAATATAACGTGCAATAAAGTTTCCAACAAGCAAAATTATAAACAATTTGGTAATGATTTGATGATTTTCGTCAGTATTTTGACTGCGATGCATTTTTAGATTGTGCGATATGTATTTATTATTTTTATAATATAATAAATATGTATTGTATACAGGCATCAAAATCATGTTTTATCTTTTTGAAGATATAAGTTTGAAAATAATTTTCTTTTGTTGCTGTATCGAAGAAAGGATCTGTCAAAATTAAGACGAAGCAAAGTGTAACCTCTCTATTTATAATTATTATACAGATTGCTATTTTTAATTAACTCAATAACAACATCTTCTATACATTAAGCAAAAAAAAGATTACTAAAATAAGCGTAACTTTGCGCCCAAATAAAAATATATGGAAGGATTTAGAGCGTTAGGATTAAGTGATGAAATTTTAGACGCATTAGAAAAGAAAGGCTATGAATCGCCTACACCAATACAAGCACAAACAATACCATTATTATTAAATGGAAATTTAGATGTGGTCGGTCAAGCACAAACGGGCACTGGAAAGACCGCAGCATTTGGTTTGCCTATTTTGGACCGATTTGACCCAGCACAAAAAAGCGTGCAAGCTTTAGTATTAGCACCAACACGAGAGCTAGCTATTCAAGTAGCAGAAGAAATTAAGAGTTTTAAAGGCGCTAAGCGAATTTGGATTACGACAGTATATGGTGGTGCACCAATCGGAGCACAGATGCGCGAATTGGAGAAAGGCACGCATGTAGTAGTAGGTACGCCAGGTCGCGTGATTGATTTAATCGAAAGAAAAAAATTAGTACTCGACGAAGTAAAATACGTAGTATTAGACGAAGCTGATGAAATGTTGAACATGGGTTTCATTGATGATATCGAATTGATTTTGAAATCATGTAATGAAACGCGTAGAATGTTGTTGTTTTCTGCAACGATGCCTGATAGAATTCTCTCATTAGCGAAGCGCTACATGGGAAAATTTGAAATGGTGCGTATTGCCAAACAAGAAATTACGAATGTAAATATCGAGCAATCTTATTTTGAAGTACCAGACAAAGACCGTTTTGATGCTTTATGTCGCGTATTAGATGTGGAAGAAGATTTTTATGGTATCATATTTTGTAATACCAAGGCGGAAGTAGTGGAAATATCGAACCACTTAAATGACAAAGGATATACTTCAGATGCTTTGCATGGCGACATACAACAGAATTTGCGAGAGAAAGTAGTAAAGCAATTTAAGACCAATAAATTCGGTGTTTTAGTAGCAACAGATGTGGCTGCACGAGGTATAGATATTTCTGATTTGACACATGTAATCAATTATGGTTTGCCACAAGATCCTGAGTCTTATGTGCATAGAATTGGCCGAACTGGCCGCGCAGGCAAAGAAGGAAAAGCTATTGCTATTATTTCACCATCAGAAAAACGAAAATTACTTTTTGTAGAGCGTATTGCAAAAACAAAAATGAAGAAAGGTAAATTGCCTGATGCTAATGATATGGTGAAAATTAAAACACGTCGTTTAACAGAACACGTGGAAACCATTATTGGCACAGAGCATTATAGCGAATATTTAGAGCTGGCTGCACAATTGATTGGCGATAACGAAGTAGAAGTAATTGTAGCTGCTTTAATCAAACATTTTGCAAAAGATGAGTTGAACCCGAAAGCCTACAAACAAATAAAAGAAGCGGCACCACGCGAAGAATTTGGCAATCGCTTTGAAAAAGGCAGAAGAGATGATAGAGGTGGCAGAAGAGACGACAGAAGCAGCAGAAGAGATGATAGAAATGACAGACACGACAGACGTGATGAGCGTGGTGGCAATCGTCGTGGTGGTTCTGCGCAACGATTGTTTTTTGCAAAAGGCAGAGCAGACGGCATGACGCCGCGTGCGCTATTAGACGAATTAAAAAACACTGCAGGTATCGAATCTCGTAGAATTGATGATATCAGAATATTAGATAATTTCTCTTTCTTTGCAACTAACAAAGAAGATGCGGAACAAATTTTAGCTGTATATAAACGCAATAAAGGCAATGGAAAACCAATGGTGGACAAAGCCCGCGAGCGCGATGATAGATAGTATTTAAAAAACGAAGCCTTTCGGCTTCGCTTACAAAAAATGAATAATACCACTTGATGAAAATTCAAGTGGTATTTTCTTTTAGTGTTATAGCTTTATGATATATCCACCTGGCGCATCTACTTCTCCATCGATATCAAATTCTTGTACTGATGTGCCGTCATTTATTTTTACCGTAACAGATGCTGGCGGATTGCTGCCTTCATTATCTACATTAATACCAATCCAATTGTCGCCATTTTCTAAGGATACAGTAAAACATCTTTCAGTATTTAAAATCTCATAGTCACTAATGAGTGTGTTGCCATTAAATAGTAAATCTATGATATCGCCATCTTCTACGCTATTGTCGTAAATGCAGATTGAAATATTTTTATTTACCACATTTATCGTTCCTTGATTGGTGTAATTAGAAGGCAATTGTGTTTGTATTTTTATTTTGTCTTTTTTGCAACCAGTGTTGATTGATATAACAAATAACAATAATAGTATTGGAATAAATTGTTTGATTTTTGTTTTCATAGTTTTATTTTTTAAGTGAATGATAATTTATACTACTGTCAAAAGTGCCATTTTTAAAGTCGTAATAAACGCCGATAAAACCCCAATTGTATTTCAAGCTGTAATGACGTCCTGCTATATTCATATCCCAAATAAAATTACTTTTGTCGTCCATTTGCTCTGCTATCCATTTTGTTTCTAAATCACGTTGATTTGACCATGGAACTCGTTGTATCGGTTTGGTTTCGATTTCAAATCCTATTTTATATATTTTTTCTTCTATAAAATAAAACCAAAATCTAATATAATATTCGTCGTATTTGGCTTGTTTTAAAGAACAAATATTGTCAGCGTATTCACTTTTTTTTAGTTCATTTGATGTAAAAGTGTTTAGCAAATTTTCTAATGTTGTGTCTTTGCTGATAATAAATCCATTGTATAAAGTGAGTGTGCCAGTTTCTTTATCGATGATTTTTTTTGACATAAATATTAAATATCTAAAACGAGACTTTGGAATTAGAGAAGATTAATTTTTTAAATCAGCAAGACAATTTTTGTAATTTTCCCATGCAGCATCTACTCCGCCAGAAAAAGCTAAAGGCATTTTTGGTAACAATTTAAAAGCATCATTAATACGCATCATAAAATCATCTTGACTCAAATAAGTGTAGATGAAAAACCTACGTTTTTCTTGGTCGGTAACATGAAATGCTATAACGGCGGCAAGATCTTTTTCAATCGTATCGGTTAGACATGCTTCCATTTCAGTCAATAAAGCAGTTTCGTTTGCATCTTGTCCAATAGTGTTTGATCTAAAATCTACAAACACTACTTGATTATATTTACCGGTTTCTTTGATATTTTGTAAGTTTGGTCGGATACTTATTTTTATATTGTTATTTGGAGTAAAAGAAATCCATTCGTCACTGAGAAGAATGCCATTTACATTATATGTTGTAGGAATTTCTTCGTCCTTAATTGTCAAAATAGTTTTATACATAAATTGCATTTTTCGTTTCAATAGATTGTAGTATTTTCTATTAATATCAAACACTACTTCAATGCTATTGCAATTCATCCTTGTTTTTCCTTCTTCATCAAAAGAGAAAATAATATTTTTACTGCTTAATTCTACTTTAGAAACGCCACCATATAGGCTATGTGATTGGTCGTTGATAGAAATATGAACTCTTCCATTAATGTAATTTTTTTCAAAATCATCTTTTGCCTCAAATCCGAGTTGTAGTATAATATGTTGCTTACTGGCATTATTAGTAAATTCTATCATCTGTACATCATATTCGCTAATGTAAATTTTTACATTGCTTGCAATAAAGTTTGCTGGAATTGGAATTATTGGTTTCGCATTGGTCATTGCTGCAGAGAATGCCATTGCCGTTTTTCCCATATCCATTGGGTCGCTCATTTTTGCTGTATAATATGTATGTGCTTCTTGCCATTGTGCAATTGTAATGCCGTTGCTACTACAAATTTGTTGTTCTTGTTCATTGTTTCCAGTTGCAGCTATCATCGATAAATAAAGTGCTGCATATTGTTCTAAAGCTAACATAGTTTTGTTTTTGTATTTTTAGTTATTATAAATAGTTAATTCACCAGAAACTGTTGCAGGTGCATCTAGTCCTCCTTTGTTATACATCATACTTGGCTGTAATGTAAGCTTGGAAAAAGTGCATTTAATTTCATTTCCATTTACAACAAAATATAGCTTACCAGTTTTGTTGTTGCTTTCCCACAACATTTGGTCTGTGCTTCTCATGTCAGCATAACTAATTGAGATATTTGTTGCATTTTTATCCTCTACATTGTACTTTACAATGGTATAAGAAGATGAGTTTTCAGGAAGCTTGTCTGTATTAAAATTGATGGTAAATGATTTTGCAGGTATGCTATCGTCAGTAACAGCAATTGTTAGTGTTCCCATAGAGGATACTGCTCCGCAAACGCCATTTATTTCATAGGTTTTATCAATGCAATTTAAGGTGATTTTTCCTTTTCCTGCTTTGCCTTGTTCTGTTGTAGATGATTTTATTTCATCGATATTTTGCTCAATAGTTGTTTCAGAACTATCTGGCTTGTTGGTTTTGCATGCAGTGAAAAACACACTGCATACAAAAATATAACTCCATAGTTTTTTCATAGCTATATCTTAGAAATTAATACTAGCATTGTTTATTAAAGGATGTTTTGAGCCACCACCAGTTTGGTCTAATGCAAGATTGTTAATCGTAATTTTTTTACCGGAAACAGAAATGGTTTGACTGCCATCTGGGTCAAATGTTAAGCCATCGACGCCAACATTAACGCTACCACTTGGCACATTCAAAGCATCGTCTTCTACATCAAAAGTGCCGCCAGCTTCAGCTTCTGCTTGATTGTGAAAAGTAACTTGTATCAACTTAAAAGGTGCGTCTTGCTGGCATACAATAGAATAATTGTTATTGACAAAAGTTTGCACTTCTGTGTTGCCTGTATAACTTACACCATCTATGGTGAAAGTGCCTGTTTTCCCTGCGCTGTTCTTGTCTTTTTTACAAGCTGTTGTTGTGGCTACTGCTAAAAAAAGGAATAGCACGATTTGAATTGTTTGAATTGTTGTTTTCATTTTTTTGTAATTTTTTTTGTAATTAATAATTATGACAACTTAATGTATTATCATTTATAAATTCCAACCTTTAAATAAATTGCTTAGTGGCTGCCAAGTAATTGTCATTAGTGTTTGTCTGCCTTTGTCAGCTCCATTAACAACATCATCTACAGCATTCCGCAAGAAATAGGCATACGTTTTGGTATCCATATCTACAAATACTAATGCAGTTACGTTTTTACCATTATAAGTTAGAGTCTGCATACTATGATTGTACGAAAGTGCAATAACAAAATCAGCTTTTGTCCAATCAATTGGGTCAGTATCCATATTGCCATTAGGCTTTTTAACTAAATCAGTTATTTTATAACCAGTATAAATTCCTCCTGAATTATTTATATTATAATCGAAAAGATACTCTTGTGTTTTAAAATTAAAGTAGAATGCATTTCTTGTTGAAAGAATTGAATTATAATTTTCATAAACTTCAGCACAACCATTTATAATACCAGCATTTCCCCAGTTGGGCTTTGAGGCAAAATCATCAAAAAAGTTTGTGTACGAATATATTTCTGTAGAATCCTCATAATCTTGATAGGCTGGATAAAGCTGATTGGTATTGTCATTATTCATAATAAGCCAATCGCCTACTGTTGAAATGTTTTTCCAAGCTGGCCAATTTTTATCTGCCAAATACATTTCTTTATTATGATTAATCGATAAATCACCATAATTTGCTTTTATAGTTTTGCTGCCAATTGGTCTGCTTTTTACATATTGCAAATAAAAATTATCAGCTGTTCCGATGATATTAAAAGCAGCTTTTTTAGGATTATTGACATCTCTTAAATCAAAAAATTCAATTTCTCCATCTTTTTCCATACTTAATGATGGTGCAATTTTCCCTTTTAAATTTACTGCAGGCTCTGGTGTATTTTCATTTTTACATGCTGTAAGTGTGCTTAATGATGCTACTATCATTAAACTTAAAATTTTTGTTTTCATTTTTTTCATTGTTTATAATTATGGAATATTATTTACTAAAATCGAATGGCAATTCATTTCCCACATTAGAACCAGCTTCATTAAAAAATGCCTCGTTGAAATTGATAACTAATCCCGTGTCAAAAGTGAATGAAGGATTATTGCTGTTTTTATTGATTCGTGTGATGATGTAAAATTTTTTAGCATCAAAATCAAAGAAATAATAAAGGTCTTCAGCTGTGCTATAGTTTACTGTACATGTAGCCGCATCTATATTTTTCCAATCTATAGAGTTACAAGATGGACAAAGAATAGTTAATGCATTTTCTAAAATTAAATCAGCGCCAGCTCTAAATCCATAATACAAGTATTTTTGATTTGAGAAATCATAAAAAATATAAGAATCATTTTTTCCATTATTGTCATACACTTGTTCGTATGAATAGGTAGCAGCACTAAATTTACTTACATCAGCATATTGGCTGGGCATATCAGGAAATTCATAACTAAATGTATTAAACGTTTTGAAATAAATCGGCTCACCTAATAACCATTTAATATTTCCTGGATCATACACTTTGTTATCAGGAGTAAAGAGACGAACATTGGGCGTCATAAATGCATTTTCATTTTCTATAGGTAGCTGATAAGCATTAGGCGTTACTATTTTCTTTAAATAAAATTTAGTGTAATCATCTGGTTCCATTTGCACAATGCGCCATTGATTTCCTTTTTTTTGATAAAAATCTATGCTTAACAATGCGCCACTATTGTCTTTGGTGATATTAACCATTTTGGTAAATTGCCAAGTTTCAGAAGCAGTTTCTTCTTTTTTACAAGAACTGAAGAAAAAGATTAGTAATACTATACTAATACGATGTTTTAAATTTTTCATAATTCATTTTTTGTGATGTAAAACTGCATCAAACAGAAAATGAAATAAAATGAAGTATTTTAGCTTTGTGAGTGTTGTTTATGGATTTTATTTTGTAATATAGTTGTTATCAGGAAGTTAGATGTATTTGTTTTTTTAAGTTATTAGACCAAATTTTGTTCAATTTCTTGCTTTAACCACAAATAAACAGAAACTAATTTGAATTCAGTCGGTGTTTTTTCTTCAAATTCAATGATGGAATCCTGTAATATTTTCACATCTTTTTTCGATAATTTTTTTTGCAATACATGCTTCTGTTTTGCTGTATAAAGTTTTTTGTATAACAATGAAATTGTTTTGTGATGTGACATTTTATCTGAAGCCACAGATTGTATAACGTTTGAAATAATAGAAAGTGCTGTGTCAAAATCTTGTATCAAATAAAAGTAGATGGATTTGATAGTTTTCAATACATAGTTTTGCGGGAAAGGTGCAGCATCTAAATCATACGTAATATAATTAGCAAGATTTTTTGTGTCACGCAAATACATATAACACACTAATCTATTGTGCAAGAGCATGTTTTTATATAGTAAATTGTCTGTAGAAAATTCATGATCCAAGATATGAATAACTTCATTATACTGTTTGCATTTTACAAGATTGGTAATATAGTTAACATAAAAAATAGTTCTATGATGTAGATATAGGTTGTCAATATCATTTTTAATTTCTTTGAGAACGATGTCTGCTTCTTCAAAATTACCATTGGCAGAAAGCTCTCTGCCTTTTCCCATTAATGCAAACACACGAAATTCTTGCATCAATTTGTTGTTTTTATAAATAGGTTCAATGTTTTCCAGCGCCGCATCAATATTTGCAATTAAATGGTCAATATTTTTATTATCTGTATCCGTGAGTGCTTCACCGAGACAATTAAAAAAATTACTGATAGGATTCTTTGGAAGTAAACATTCATACGTGTCAAGCGTTAATGTTTCTCGCTCTTCTGCTTCATGGTTGTATGAGAGCCAATTGTAATAAGATTTATGAAAATTTATTTGTGCGCTATAAGAAGCGACAAGGTCATCCAATAACATATTGCACTTTTGTATGTATTCTGGATAGCTTTTTCTTCGTTTTTCAACATCGATAATTTTATAACGTAAGCTATATAATTGAATTAAACTAGCATCTAATACATACTGATAAGAAGCAAAACTATCTTTTTGTTTTAGAAGCAATTCTGTTTTTTCATCTATTCCTTCATAATATTCTAATTTCTTATAAGCTTGTACTAAATGCCAATCATTATAAGCCTCATTGTTTTTGGCATGATGCTCATGCTCTTTCTGCACCAAAAATTTTTCTAACTCTTCTTTAAGCAAACGCACTTCATTGCGCCACAAATAATCGTTTTTTTCAGAATATGATTTTCCAAATAATTTTTTGAAGAGCAAACTTCTTTCTAACTGTTCTCCGTTCTTCGCAATAGCTATCAGTTTATACAATTTCTCACTTCGCTGTTTTTTAGAAACGACAAAATGCTTTATTATCTCTTTTGGAAAATAGGTCTCAATTTTTTGAATTAAAGAAATTATGGAATGGTTTTGCATACGAACAAATATATAATTAATTGAGCAATGTTACTTGCCATCTCTGTTTTGTGATTTCTTATTTTTGCCGTTTTCAGCGGCAAGCATTACTGCAAAAGAAATACTATGTGCTTGCAATTTGCTAGAGCGATAATAGTATGCATATCTCAATGAAACATGCTCAACGCTGGCTTTTTTTTGTTTTTTATTTATCGGATAGAATGTAAAACCAGCACCTGCTTTATAGCTATTAAACTTAGATAAATCGTAGTCGCTACTGTAAAATATTTCATCAATAGTGTGTTGCATGTAAGGTTTAAAATAGTAAGCTGCTGATTGATGATAAAAACGAAAAAATGGAGCAAAACTCAATTGTGGAATAATTTTAACTACACTTTCCAACTCAATGGCATTTGCAATAATTCCAAAATTATCTATGTAGAAATGGTATTGTGTTTTTAAAATAAATCGTTTGCCAATAAAGGAGTGAAGTTTTATAGCAATAGGAAATCTGAATCGCTGCTTCGGCAGATTTTCGACACGTAAACTATTGTCGGCAAAATAAACACGATGAAAAGGTGTCGCCAATAATCCAGATTGATATATTATTTCTGGATACAAGCCAATAAGCATCTTTTTATTGATGACTTGTGAAAAACCAAATTTCAATTGAATCGTTTTTCGTTTATAAGTATCATACCAATCTTTATATCTCAATTCAGATGGATAAACCAGTTTTAATTGATGTTCTTCGTTAAATCGACCCCAACGCAAGTCATCAAATGAAGCTGCGAATCCAATTTGAAAGGAACGCATTTTTGATGGCTCCGTATAAGCACAATTAATCTGCATCGGCACAGCTAAATAATCTGATTCAAAACCAAGTCCAATACTTCCACCAAGTTTTACATTCGTGTTTTTTATTTGACGTTGATAGTCGATGTTCGTATGAACATGTTGGTCTAATACTGATGCAGATGAAACACGATAGTCAATCTTATCAGTAGATGCAGATGAAATAATATCAACGCCAAAATTTGTAGTTAGAGTGTTGTATTGTTTAAATTGATGTTGAATATTTGTGCCAACGGCATATACAGAAAGTTTTTCTGTGCCGATGCCACCCGTAACTGCAGAGTTGTTGCCGTCTTGTTGATAATAGGAAAATGCAAGTTCAATCGATGTTTTTGATAATTTTTTTTGTTTGAAAGTAGAATCGGATAATGCGTGCTGTGCTTTCGCAAGTTGCGAAAGTGCCATCATTACAAACAGAATATATCGCTTTTTCATACTTTTTAATTACATCCACAACCACTTGCTTGCGCTGCATTCCCAGCCGGATAAGCACCTTCTCTAATGTCTTGAAAATGTTCTTCAAATTTTCTTACATAATCTTTTGATAATTGCATTTCTGCATCATCAACATAAATACGTTGATAGGGTTTTACCACAGTGCAAGCACAAGTAGCACACAACAAAAATCCAAGCAAAAATAAATTAGGAAATCGCATTTTGTAGTTGTATTCTATTAGATAAAATTACATTATTTTTTGCATCGATAATAATCGCATGTGTATTCGGCAATTGTTCAATAAAATGCAAGCCTATTTCTGTTCCCATAACAAATACTGCGGTTGCTAAGGCATCGCATAGTTCCGCACTTTGATGGAAAATGCTAACGCTTTTAATATCTTTTACAGGCATTCCTGTTTTTGGATGTATAGTGTGTGCATAACGAATATCATTTTTCATAAAATACTGCTCATAATCACCAGAAGTGGCTACAGCTCCTTCATGTAAAGGTATTGATAAGATGATTTCATTTTTATTTTCTGGATTGGGAATGCCAATTTTCCAGCTATTGCCCTTGGCATGTGTGCCAAAAACAGCTAAGTCGCCGCTCGCATTTATAGCAGCGGATTTCACCTTGTTTGTTTGCCATAATTTGCGCACACAATCTGCGGCATATCCTTTTCCAATAGCAGCAAAGCTGATACGCATTCCTTTTTTTGTAAGATAAATATTGTTATTTGGCAATAATTGTATGTGCTTAAAGCCGACCTTTTGTAGTGTGTTTTTTATAATTTTTGAAGATGGAAATTCAAAATCTTGTTGTTTAAAATTATATAGTTTTTTTAATGGCGCAACAGTAAGGTCAAAAGCACCTTGCGTAAGTTCAGAAATTTGTTGAGCGCGCTGTACAAGTTGAAAGAACTCTTTAGGTACTTGAATCGGCATTATTCCAGCATTTTTATTGAGTAATGTAGTGACTGATGTTTCAGAAAATTCTGTCAATAAATATTCTATTCTTTTTATTTCTTCTATTGCTAGAGTTATGTTTCTTGTGGCAAAAGTTTTGTCTTCATCTACGACGATGATTTCAAAAGCAGAGCCCATTAGCTTCAAGTTAATTTTGTGTTCCATTTTTTACGTTTGCCCATTTCTTTATAACCGATAGCTTAGCAATAAAATCTTCAACACTATCATTTTTATAGTCAATAGTTATAGATTGCATAGTGGGAGAAATGATAAGAATATTGGGAAAAATTCCTGTAGGATTATATTTTTCTGCTAATGCTTCATTTTGATTTTTCTCTACGCTTGATTGCTTTTTACGCTGTGGAAAATCAGCTTGATAGTATAGGAAATACTCGTGTAAATAGGATTGAAATGTGCTGTCTCTTAAAATGTATTTTTCAAATCTAATACAATTCGAACACCAATCTGACCCAGAAAACAAAAGGAATATCGGCTTGTTTGCTTGCTTCGATTGTTCCAATAAATTATCGAACAACATATTGGATTGTGCACATGTTGCAACGTAGAAAAGAATAGATATAATTAAAGTGCTTAGGCGCTTATTCATATTACAATGTAATTAAAAAATATTTCTAATTAGCAAATCCACTACTGCATTTCTTATTTCGCCTTTACAGCACAC
>WBZL01001022.1_pt1 | contig 30496 bp, 25 predicted proteins | sample 5204291 | NCBI WGS metagenome assembly WBZL01 (sample SAMN12344345, study PRJNA552823) | activated sludge metagenome | biome: Activated sludge suspended growth; feature: Nitrification reactor; material: Wastewater; isolation source: activated sludge from nitrification reactor of wastewater...
GGATTCTGCTGGCCAGTGATTTCGTGGATCAATACTCTCGCCTGGGTAAATCCAGGGTGAATAATGGGTTAATTGCTTATGAAGTTGGATTTGTAATAGATCATTGATTGGAGTGCATTGAAGTTGGCTATGAGGATTGCAAGCAGTGATAAATAGCGCATTGGTTAGCTTTGCTCCAATCATCAAGCGTGAAAGTATGTCACAATATTGACCAATTCTGAGCGTCATTTTTCCAAAGTGGCTATCTGTTTGATAGAAGGCACTAAGATAGTTTTGGATTAGTTGGGTTGAGAGCGCGCTTTGCGTTAAGCTTTTTTCTAGAATGATCATTTGACGCTGATAAAGATCAGCAAATTGGGATGTCTGCATATCGAAGGAAAGTTGTTATTAGGATATGAGTGAGCACGTATGAAGTTGTTTATTTTAATCATTTTATTTTTCTTTGCACTAAACGTGATTGCAGAGGGCTCATCACGCAGCATTGTTCCTGATACCATGACTGAGCGTGTTAGAGCGTGCACGATTTGTCACCAGGATGGAGACCATGATCAAGCGAGGAGTACTTATTATCCTCGCATCGCTGGGAAGCTTGAAGGGTATCTATTTAACCAGTTACGCCACTTTCGAGATGGGCGGCGATATCACCAACCTATGGCGCTCTTACTTGAGAATATGTCTGATGACTATTTGCAAGCGATAGCACGTCATTTTTCTCAATTGAATGTTCCGTATCCTTCACCTGAATCGATTGATTTAAAATCTAACGAAATTCAATTAGTAGAAAAACTCATTCGGTTGGGTGATCCACAACGCAATATACCAGCATGTAGTGCTTGTCATGGTGATACCTTAATGGGTAATACACCGTATATTCCAGGTTTATTGGGCTTACCTAGTGCTTATTTGACAGCGCAATTGAGTGGCTGGCGAAGCGGAAGTTTGATTCGTGGGCAAGTAACGAATTGCATGTCTGAAATCGCTAAGCAGCTTAGCTATGATGAGATTATTGCTATATCGAGATGGTTGGCTACTCAAGCTGTAGAAGGAGAAGCTCAAAAAGTGCTTTCGCCCGATTTGATAAAGCGATGTCAATCGATTTTTCTGGAAGGAGTAGCGCAAGAATGAGCCCTTATTACTTTTGTTTTACTTCGGGTTTTGCTAGAAAGTGCGCTCTAGGTTATCTCGTATTTTTTGTTTTGTTTGGAGTGCAAATAAACCTGATTTCTGCTGCTCCGGGAGAACAGGACTTAGCGAGAGGTGAATATCTTACGCGAGTTGGAAATTGTCTAGGCTGTCATACAGCAAAAGGAGGTGTTCCATTTGCAGGTGGACGGCGGTTGTCGACTGCATTTGGTACGTTTATGACGCCCAATATTACGCCGGATAAGGAAACTGGAATTGGCCATTGGACCGAAGAGGATTTTTGGTTAGCGATGCATGAGGGAAAATCTCGAGATGGGCGAATGCTCTATCCTGCATTTCCTTACACTGAATTTACCAAGGTATCACGGGCTGATGTAAAGTCGATTTTTCAATATCTGCAATCGATCGCTGCGGTTTCCCAGGTTAACCCAGCACATGAGATTCCTTTTCCTTATAATTCCAAACCATTATTATTTGGTTGGCGGAAGCTTTTTTTTAAGCAAGGTATTTATGAAGCGGATCCAACACAAAGCGAAGAATGGAATCGTGGCGCCTATCTGGTTCAAGGATTAGGGCATTGCGATGCGTGTCATACAGCGCGTAATGAAGTCGGCGCTAAAAAAGATGCTGCAGTTGGAGGTGGGCAAATGATGGGCGCAAACTGGTACGCACCTTCTCTTTATTCCCGTAAAGAGGCGAGTGTTACCGACTGGAGTCTTGAAGCTATTATCGAATTGCTTTCTTCAGGTGTGTCAAAGCATGCGAATGTTTCTGGTCCTATGGCAACGGTTGTGCAGCAAAGTTTGCAATATTGGTCGCCTCAAGATATAAGAGCCATGGCAGTCTATCTTAAGTCGTTACCAGATAAAACTACACAGGAAAATGTTCGCTATCCGGAAATGCCTGAGAGCGCTAAGCGATATCTTGCGCAGGGTGAGAAGATCTATGAGAAGTATTGCCAAGATTGCCACGGCGAGGTTGGTCAAGGCGTTCCAGGCATTTATCCTGCGCTTGCTAATAATCGCGGTGTCACCTTACCCGTTCCGCTTAATCTCATCAGAGCTGTGCTAAATGGGGGATATCCACCGACTACTCATCTCAATCCACAACCTTATGGCATGCCACCTTTCCAACAATTGCTCAGAGATGACGAAATTGCACAGGTGATTTCATATATCAGAAATGCCTGGGGGAATCGAGCGGGTTTGGTTACGATTGTGGATGTGGATCAAGGTAGAGGCGGCAATCATTGAGGTTGGAGCGGCTATAAGAATCTGCGCTTATGCTTCTTTAGTCTGGGATGATTCGGATTGCACATGATGTTTTTCTTTGTATAATTTCCACTTGAGGGTTCCATAAGTACCGATGTAGGCACCTATAAAAGCGGCAGCAATATAAATTTTGTTTTCGACGTAATTTGTCACAGAAAAGGCTGTAACGAGAATGATCATGGCTGACCAAAATGCAGCAGGGTGCGCTTTTCTTTCTTCTATATCGATAAAGTAGAGTGTCCAGCAAACGTCTGCAAAAGCCATTGCAACCATGATCAGTAAAAAGGTAACAATAGAAAATTCCATATTGGGTTTAAATTAATTATTGAATTTATAGACTTAATGAAACATTGTTTCGTTGCCAATATCGAGAAGGAATAGTCGATTTGGGGTGAGCGTGATTTACGAATCCAATGACTTTTCCTTGATAGCGAGTTATGCCACGAATCGATAACTCTCCGCCGATATCGCTAATTTCTAAGTTACCACCAAGCGATTGTGTTGTAATAGGGAGGGGTAAATCATAAACTTTTGTAGCTACGTAAGCACTGGCTGCGCTTCCCGTTCCGCAACTGAGCGTAATGTCTTCCACACCGACTTCATAAGTGCGTACAGCGATTCCTTCAGGTATTCTCCAGATAAAGTTGACGTTGATGCCTTCAGGATGATTGACTCGTGCGCAAAGGGATTTATCTTCCCTCAGCAATTTTCCTAGCGTCTTGGCAGATTCAAGGCTCATCTCGTTACCTATAACAACGAGGTGTGGAACACCGGTAAACACAAAATGCATTTTATCGCTTACTTGGCAATAATCACGTGCTGATCCTAGATTGACTTCAACAAGCTCGTTATCAACCGTGACTTCTTTAATGCCATCGCCGGTAACGATTGGAAAAATATTGCTTGAAATGTATTGATCGCGAAAATATCGAGTAGCGCAGCGTAGCCCATTACCACACATGGTTTCTTCTGTCCCATCTCGATCAAAAATTTTCATGGTTGGCATCCCATGTTGCTGATCGAGATAGAGTATTCCATCTGTGTTATGCTGAACTGCAAGTGCATTTGAAATTTTGGTTCGATCGAACCGAGCCAATGGATTTTTTATTTCATCGATAACTAGGAAAGAGTTACCACATCCATCCATTTTTGTTGCTCTAATTCTCATGTTTTGTGCCCCTAAAATAGTTGTTTTATTTGATTGTTATGAGTAAAAAGAATTTTCAATATTGCTCTGGGCTGTAGCCTGCACGCTTTGTAAGATGAACTTGAGCCACGCCAGAAATAAATTCGTCTTGTACGATGCCTGCCAAGACGAAACTATTCTTGAGGTAGAAGCGTATGCTTTCGTTCGCTTCTGCGTCAGTAATCACATTAAGGATCCGCCCCCCCTGCTTTTCGATTTCAGCAAAAATACTGTCGATCAATAAGGAGCCATACCCTTTACCGCGATGCTCGATATCGACAGCAATGGTAAGGAGGTGGTAAGCATCGATTGTTCTTTTAGCCACGACGTATCCGACGGGTTTACCGTTTTCTAGCTTACAAAGTCCGAAACATCTTCCCCTTTCGATATCATCTAGCTCTTCATGAAGCTCAGGTTGATACATAGCCCCCATTTCTTGCAAAGCGATTTTGATAAGCTGGGGATGCATTTCTTGTGAGATAGGTACGATCATTGTGTAGAGTCCTAAAATAATTTTCCCAGAAGCTTGTATACTCGGTCTTGATAAACAATTTCACCAGCATGAGTCGCCTTGCAGATCGCTTTATTGGCTAACTCGGTGAGTAATTCTGTTTTTTTCTTAAATCGTTCCGGATACTGCTCAGATAGTCTTTTTACAGCAGCACTTAGGATTAGTACTACCATGTCTGCGTGAGCAACACCGGCATGACGGCACATGTTAGTTAGATCAGCTTCGGTAGGGTGTAGCCCAGGAATGACGTTGGCTTCCAGGAAATAAAGCTGACCATCCCGTTCACGAAAATCCATACGGTTATAATCCCGAACTTCCAGTGCTTCATGTGCTTTAATTGCAAGTGACGCAAAACTTCTAGCTTTTTCGTTCCAGGGTAAGTGCGAAATAAAGGGATTCTCGATACTTTTCACGTAAGGATCCCGGAGTTGTGGTTGTCCTGGAATCTTTGCAAAGTCTATTTCTAGGATGGGTAATAGATAATTTCCAATAAAACCAATCGTGTACTCTGTTCCATCTAGGAATTCTTCCACGAGAGCTGGTTGGTTGAATTGAGTAAAAATGGTTTCTATTGCTTGCTCAAGCTCGGCTAAATTATTCACTTTGCTTTTTTGGTTAATACCGATACTGGTCCCTTCACTATAAGGTTTGACCATTAGAGGAAATGCTAGATCTCTAAGTCGATCCTGAGGTTTCATCAGTTGGAAGCGAGCTGTTGGCACTCCATCGTAAGCTACAATCCGTTTGGCTGTCGCTTTGTCCATTTTGTTGATGAAGGTTTTAGGGCTGCTCCCGGTATAAGGAATGTTTAAGAATTCACAAAAGAAAGGAACGATAGCTTCCCGTAACTCTTTTTCATTCAACCCTTCAGTATTATTGAAAACGATATCAATCCTGTTTTTGCGTTTCTCAAGTTGCTGAAAAATGTCTGGGCCTACATCGATTAATTCTACATTTGCCCCTGCCCTTTCAAGCGCGTTAATAACGGTTTCGATCGTCTCGGGGCTTTCGAATTCGCCGTATCGTTCATCTTCCATGCCCGGTTTTCTGACGTTGCATGTATAAGCAATATTGAGCTTTTCCATAACTGTAGTGGAAACTTAATTAAAATCGTAAAAATGAAACTAGAGAATGTTAGCGAATAACAAAACAGGCTAGATTTATTGGAATGGGTGCGATGGCTTTAATAGCATTCGCGGTATATTGATTAGTTAAAAGCATTTTTCCCTCGTGATTTTATAGTTATCTCATGTGATTAACTTTTATTTTGCTTTTGCAGCTTTATAGGCACCAATAACGCGATCAAATAGGGTTCCGTTGACAATAGGGTTATTTTTTTTTGATAAGCTTAGAGATCAATGGCATACCTTTTGTTTTTATTGAAAAAAACAGTAAAGCTAGGTATTCAGAAATGGAGGATCTGCGATTGTATATTTGGGGGAATTAAGTTTTTCTGCGCTCAGAATGAAAAGGGCTCAGTTTTGTTAGACTTGCCCTTCATTGCTGATTTAACCACATCATGATTTAGGTGCGGGGCAAACATCTCTATGAAATCATAGCTATAACCTCGAATATAGCTATTGCGGCTAATGCCGACTCGGGTCGTACTAGGTTCGAACAAGTGACTAGCATCAATTGATCGAAGGTGTTGGTCGCGTAAGGGATCAAAGGCCATATTTGCTAAAATTCCGATACCTAATCCTAATTCAACATAAGTTTTGATTACGTCGGAATCGATAGCAGTCAAAACTACATTCGGATTTAATCCACTGGCTTCGAAGGCCCGATTAATTTTTGAACGGCCTGTGAATGCGAAATCATAGGTAACAATAGGATATTGTGCGATGGCTTCAAGTGTGAGGATTGGGCTATCTAAGAGTGGATGGTTGGGTGGTACGACAATACAGCGATTCCATTGATAACACGGTAGCATGATTAAATCATGAAATAGCTCGATTGCTTCGGTGGCGATGGCTAGATCGGCTTCACCAGATGAGACTAGTGTTGCGATTTGGGTAGGGTTTCCTTGTCGCAGGGTAAGTTTTACATTGGGGTAGCGCTCCGTAAAGCGTTTAATGACCGGTGGTAGCGCATATCTGGCTTGAGTATGAGTGGTTGCGATAGTGAGTGTGCCGCTGGTTTGATTGTTAAACTCTTGGCCAACCGATTTCAAGTTTTCAGCATCTTGTAGCATACGTTCGGCAATTTCGATAATCGCCTTCCCAGGGGGGGTGATTTTAACGATACGCTTACCATTGCGTACAAAAATATCTACGCCGAGCTCTTCTTCGAGTAACTGAATTTGCTTACTAATACCGGGCTGAGAGGTGTGTAAGCTTTCTGCTGCTTTGGAAAGATTTAAATTTTGGCGATTGATTTCACATAAAAGACGTAATTGTTGCAGTCTCATCGTGTTCTTATATAATTAATAATTATATTATTGTAATATAATATTATTTTGAGGTATATGTAAGTGCTGATACCATAGCTCACTTTTTTACCCTGAATATAACTGCAGTCGTATCTATTTGATCGATCAATAGCCCAATATGCGACAGACTCCAATTGGGACTCATAAAAAATAGAAGGGAAGTGATCGAGAAATTACCGCCAGCGATCAGATATCAGATAAAATAGGCGTAAATTATTAATACCTTACTTACATATCAGTAGCAAGTTGATATGAGTGAAAAATGGAGAGAAGAAATAGATGGATTATTTAACTGATCTGGCTAATGATGAGGAAATTGACTCCTACAATCAATCATTGCAGGATTTCTTTGCGCAGAAAATGGATGTTGATCGATTTACTGCTACCCGGTTACAGATGGGAATATATGGACAGCGCCAAGATGGGGTTAATATGGTGCGTATTAAAGTACCGGGTGGACGATTGAATATATCACAATTGGATGCCATCGCTGATGTTATCGAGAAGCATGTTCAATCTGGTGAAGCGCATGTTACGACGCGGCAAGATATTCAACTACATTATGTGCCGCTAGCCGATACACCTGCAGTTATAAGGCATCTAGCCAAAGGTGGGCTTACAACGAGAGAAGCGTGCGGTAATACTATTCGGAATGTAACTGCATGTCCGCTAACTGGAGTCTGTTCACGAGAACATACCGATATCAGTCAGCATTTGGGCGGCGTGGTCCGACATTTTTTACGTAAACCGCTTAACCAATTAATGCCGCGCAAATTTAAGATGAGCTTTTCAGGTTGTGAGGCTGACTGTGCGCAGGCGATGATTCATGATTTAGGAGTGGTTGCAGTACAACAAGGCGATCGGTTTGGTTTCAAGGTTTTAGTCGGCGGGGGGTTGGGACATAAGCCACACGAGGCTATCGTAATTGAATCGTTTGCTGAAGAAAAAGATCTGCTGCTCATTGTCGAAGCTGTGTTGACCATGCATAACAAGTATTCTGACCGCAATAAAAGAGCTAAGGCTCGGATTAAATTCTTAGTGGATAAATTTGGAGTCGATGGGTTTGTCGAGAAATACCGTGAGGAATTAGCGCGGGTTAAATCTGTGTTGGCTGATCAGGGCTACCCTAAAGGTGATTGGGCTTTAGGTAATCGAGCATCGGAAGTGCCAGGCCCAGGGGCACCACGTAAATTGTTTGCCCAGAAACAAGCGGGGTTATTTGTGGTACCTATTAGCGTCCCGCTGGGTCAGGTTACGGCCAAGCAGGTGCGTGGAATCGCAAAGTTGCTTAGGCAACATGATTTGAAAGAAATCCGAACAACTCAGGATCAGAATTTAATGCTGGTTGATGTGCCGGAAGCTAAAATTGCAGGTATCCAAACCACGTTAAACGAGTTAGGGTTGAGCTTGCCCAAGGCTGGAGATAATGTTGTTGCTTGCCCAGGAACATCGACGTGTCGGTTGGGCATCACTTCTAGTCCTACTGTTGGAGCAAAGTTGACAGGCGGTAAAGATGATCTGCGTATTAGAGTTTCTGGTTGCCATAATGGTTGCGCACAACCTGAAAGTGGTGATATTGGGATTTATGGGGAAGGGAAGCGGATGTATGGCAAACTTGTTCCCCATTATCAGATGTATTTTGGTGGCGATGGTATGGCTGAAGGGGGGTTGGCATTTAAAGGGCCTTCGGTACCGAGTGCGCGTGTTGAAGTTGCGGTTGATCGTGTTCAATCAGCTTATGCAACAAATCGCCAAAATGGTGAGTCGTTTTTCAATTGGACCAGGCGAGTGGGGCAAGGTTATTTTACTGAGCTGCTGGCGGATGTGATTGAAGTTAAGCAAGAAGATTTACACGCTGTTTTAAGAGACCATGGTCAAGGGGATGATTTTAGGGTGTTGCAATTGGGTGGGGGTGAGTGTGCCGGCGCCAAACAACTCCAGATTGGCACTGCTTTTTTTGATGCGGCGAATGAACGAAATTATCGTAATGCACTTAAGTTTCAGCGTAAATTAGAAGATTCCTTAAAATGCGCTGAAGAGATCGCGCGACTGATCAGTCAAGGTTTGGCGCAGCTCGTGGGTGGTAAGAAATTTGAAAATTTGTCAGAGCAAGCCGAGGAGCTCAAGCGTGTTTTGCCGACGAAACCTAATCTTGCAGTTGGGCTAGCTAAATTCGCACAAGCTTTCTCAACCCCAGCAGAAGAGCTAACCGATAGCGCCTTGACCGAATGGTATGCTGCGCTTGACGAGTGGACTGCTGAAGTGGCTGATTTTTGTATTGATTTTGATCGTCAACTTGATCTGGCAGGCGCGTTACCTAAGAGTGTGTCATCGATACCAATGAAGCATGCTCAGCAGTCAACTACTGCGCTATAAGCTTCCTAGATAAACGCTAATGAGTGGAATGGCTGAAATTAATATTGAACATAAAGTTGAAGAAGTATCCCGGCTACTCGAGGATATCCATAAAAACTTTATGCCGGTTGTATTTGCAAATAGCTTCGGTGCTGAGGATATGCTTTTAACAGATCTCATTGCGCGCTATTTTCCGAATATTGAGATATTTACGCTGGATACGGGTCGGCTCCCTGAAGAAACTTATTCACTGATTCAAACGGTTAGGGATCAATATCATATTAATATTAAGGCGTATTTTCCCGAAGCGGCTACGGTGGAAAGTTATATTGCGCAGAATGGTCCCAATGGGTTTTATCAAAGTGTTGAATTACGTAAACGTTGTTGCTATATCCGCAAGGTTGAGCCCTTACGACGAGCTTTAACAGGTAAGCGTGCTTGGGTGACGGGTATGCGGCGTGAGCAAGCTATTACACGAGATAGTTTATCAATATCTCAGTTCGATGCTGAGCATGCGATTCAGAAATTTAACCCATTATGTGACTGGAGTAATGCTGAAGTTTGGAGCTATCTCAAGCAACATGATGTGCCCTATAACAAGCTGCATGATCATTTCTATCCTAGTATTGGATGTGCGCCTTGTACTCGGGCTATCACGCCGGGGGAAGATATTCGATCTGGGCGCTGGTGGTGGGAGAATCCTGATTCAAAAGAATGTGGATTACACGTAAGTCGAGCAGTAAGTGCTTGAGTAGATAATTAATTTTATTGATTTAGTAAAAAAAATGAGCCATCGATCTTTTACTCATCTGGACGCCCTGGAAAGTGAAGCTATACACATCATGCGGGAGGTAGCTGCTGAGTGTGCCAATCCCGCTTTACTTTTTTCAGGAGGAAAAGATTCTATTGTATTGCTTCGTCTCGCAGAGAAAGCGTTTCGTCCAGGTCGATTCCCGTTCCCGCTCTTGCACATCGATACAGAGCACAATTTCCCTGAAGTAATTGCATTTCGGGATCATCGGGCTAAAGAGCTAGGAGAGAGATTGATCGTTAGAAGTATGGATGACTCGATTAAAAAAGGTCGAGTGGTACTGCGGTCAGAAAACCAGAGTAGGAATCCATTTCAATCAATCACATTGTTAGATGCGATTGCTGAGTTTAGCTTTGATGCTTGCATTGGTGGAGCTCGACGTGATGAAGAAAAAGCACGTGCAAAAGAGCGCATCTTTTCTTTCCGGGATGAGTTTGGTCAATGGGATCCGAAGAATCAGCGTCCTGAATTATGGAGTTTGTACAATACCAAAACACATTCTGGTGAAAATATCCGAGTGTTTCCAATTAGTAACTGGACTGAGCTCGATGTGTGGGAATATATAGCTCGCGAGAATCTCGAAGTTCCATCTATTTATTTTGCACATTGGCGTGAGGTTATTCCTCGTGATTCAGGCCTATTGCCTGTTTCGCATCTTGTACAACCGAGAGATAATGAAAAAATTGAGAAAATCATGGTTCGGTTTCGCACAGTAGGGGACATGAGCTGTACTTGCCCGGTTGCATCGGATGCAGCTAGTGTCGGTGAAATTATTGCTGAAACGGCAATGACTCGCATTACTGAAAGAGGTGCGACTCGCATGGATGATCAAACTTCAGATGCTTCGATGGAATTGCGAAAAAAAGAAGGTTATTTTTAGTTTTGTGAATCTGATACAGAAAATAAATCAATCTAAAAGTTTAATATAGAAGGTTATCAAATGTCGGTAGTTGAAAATGTAGGGCTTGATCGTGCTGAACTACTCCGCTTTATTGCGGCGGGTAGTGTAGATGATGGGAAAAGTACGCTAATTGGTCGATTATTACATGATTCAAAATCAATATTTGAGGATCAGCTAAGCTCTATTGCAAAGACATCCAGCAAACGTGGTATGCAGAATGTTGATTTGTCGTTATTGACGGATGGTTTGCAAGCAGAACGCGAGCAGGGCATTACAATCGATGTGGCGTATCGCTATTTTGCAACACCCAAACGTAAATTTATTATTGCGGATACACCCGGTCATGAGCAGTATACAAGAAATATGGTGACAGGTGCCTCTACAGCAAATTTGGCGATCATTCTTATCGATGCACGTAAGGGGGTTTTGACTCAATCTCGACGCCATACGTATCTTGCGAGTCTTGTCGGTATTCCTCATATTGTTGTAGCAGTAAATAAGATGGATTTAGTGGAATACTCACAAGAAGTATTTACCCGAATTTGCGATGATTTTGCAGTGTTTTCGCAGCATCTTAATTTGCGTAACATTGAATATATTCCGATGTCAGCCTTAAATGGCGATATGGTTGTAGAACGCGGTGATCAACTAAACTGGTATCAAGGAAGAACGCTGATCGATTTGTTGGAGAATGTTGATATTGAGCACGATGTTAATTTAGATGACTTTCGTTTCCCGGTTCAATGGGTTTGTCGGCCTCAAACCGAAGAGCTTCATGATTTCAGGGGTTACATGGGTCGAGTTGAATCCGGTTCAATTAAGGTTGGTGATGCGGTAACGATTCAGCCCTCTGGATTACATTCTCGAATCAAAGAAATTTTGCTTTATCAAAGTAATTTTGACGAAGCCTTTGCGCCCCAGTCTGTTACAGTAACAATTGAGGATCATTTGGATATCTCTCGTGGGGATATGCTAATAAAATCAGATGATCAACCACGAGTCGATAAAGAATTTACAGCGATGTTGTGTTGGTTGTCGGAACAACCTTTGAGTTCCGGACGTAAATATATAGTTAAGCATACTACGCGTATGGTAAAGGGGCTCGTGAGTCAAATTGATTATCGTGTTGATGTGAATACGCTTAATCAAGAGAAAACAGACTCCTTAAGGATGAACGATATTGCGCGTGTTGTGATGAAAGTTCAACAACCTCTTGTTTTTGATGCATACAGTCGCAATCGTGCCACAGGTAGTTTTATTTTAATTGATGAAACAACTAATAATACGGTTGCAGCTGGAATGATCTGCTAAAGTCCAATCCTATTTTTTAATCTCCCTTGCTTTGATTCAAGCTTGCTAGAGCGCTGGCAATTTGCATAGATCTTCTGAAAGATTTGTATTGAGTTTAACCAAAGCAAAATTTTAGTAGGATTTTTACAATAAAAATTAACCAAAATGACTTATTCACAATCAACATCTACACAATTTTCATCGACAGTTATGGCTCCCGAGCTTAAATTTGGGGTCAGTTTCTTAGAGCTTTATCGTCGCGATGGTCTGCTGAAATTAGATCAGGCATTTTTAGAATTTCTTGGAAGTGCTGATCCGGTACTTAGGGCTCGTTTAGATCAAGCACGTTTGAGTCCAAATGAAATTGCGCCAAAGGATGAATCGATATTGTTAATTGATCTCGCTCCCTGGGCAGAGGATTTTATCGGTCAATTATTTGGAATCGAAAAAGAAGTTCGTGCTTTAGCAGCAAAGCATCATGAGCTAGCGCCTTTATATTTTTGTAAGAGACAGTTTGTGCAGCGGCGCGCTAAAACTAAAGTAAGTGATGAGATATTATCGACGATTGATGGAATAGCGCTTGAGAAAGCCTTAGAAGTTGAATTTGGCGAACCTTTCTCAGAGCTGGTATTTGCAACTCATGTAGCTAACTGGTTGGATGATGAAGCGAACAATGCAGCAAGAATAGAAAAGGCCCTCCATTATGCAGCTTGGGCTTTAAGAACTCCTGAGGGTCAAATGCATACTCAAGCGGGTATTTTATTTAAAACACCCGCAAAATTAGATTTTTTACATTTATTGACGCTGTCAACAGATAATGAAAAGGGTTTTCCGCTGCATCGTTTAGACCATTTACGTCACCGAGAAGGGTTTTCACTGACAGATACAGGGACCGATTTGGTAGGTGCACTGGATGAAGCGAATTATTGCATTTGGTGTCATGAACAGGGTAAGGATTCTTGCTCTAAAGGATTTATCCAGAAACCTAAAAGCCCAGAAGAATTACCTTCATTCAAAAAAAGTGAGTTGGGCGTTTTATTAGCTGGCTGCCCGTTAGAAGAAAGAATTTCAGAGTTTCATAAGCTTAAAACACAAGGTCACGCAATTGGTAGTTTAGCGATGATTGTGCTCGATAATCCGATGTGTGCCGGAACTGGGCATCGTATCTGTAACGATTGCATGAAATCATGTATTTATCAAAAGCAAGTCCCGGTTAATATTCCTCAAGCAGAAACCCGAACACTCAAAGATGTGCTGGAGTTACCATGGGGATTCGAGATTTATAGTTTGTTAACGCGCTGGAATCCACTCGACTTGCGAAGACCTTTACCTAAACCAGCAACGGGTAAAAAGGTGCTAGTTGTTGGTATGGGACCAGCTGGCTACACGCTTGCACACCATTTGATGAATGATGGTCATACGGTAGTGGGAATCGATGGATTAAAGATTGAGCCATTACCTAAAGAAATGAGTGGCATTGATCTCAATGGTACGCGTGTTCCATTTGCTGCGATTTATGATAGTAATTCGCTACGGGTTGATCTGAATGAGCGCATGCCAGGTGGTTTTGGTGGCGTTGCCGAGTATGGTATTACCGTTCGATGGGACAAAAATTTCTTGCAATTCATTCGATTGTTATTAGAGCGTCGTAACGAGTTTGCGCTTTTTGGCGGGGTACGTTTTGGTGGAACGCTGACGGCGGATGATGCGCTGAATCTGGGTTTTGACCATATTGCATTGGCAGCAGGGGCAGGTCGTCCGACAGTACTGGATTTACCCAATGGATTGGCAAGGGGTGTGAGAGCCGCATCGGATTTTTTAATGGCATTGCAATTAACAGGGGCGGCACAAACAGACTCGATTGCTAATATGCAGTTACGTTTACCTGTTGTAGTGATTGGCGGGGGATTAACGGCTATTGATACTGCGACTGAGTCGCTTGCATATTACCCTATTCAAGTAGAGAAATTTTTGCAGCGCTATGAAACTCTTGCTGCAGTTCAAGGGGAAGATTCTATCCAACGGAGTTGGGATGAAGAAGAACGAGAAATTGCAACGGAATTTTTGATGCATGCGCGTGCAATTCGAGCAGAGCGACTTCAGGCGCAGAAAGAAGGGCGCGATGCTAATATTATAAAGTTATTACAAGCTTGGGGTGGCGCAACACTCGCTTATCGTAAAAGACTCGTTGATAGTCCTTCTTATACCTTAAACCATGAAGAAGTTGAGAAAGCGTTGGAGGAAGGAATCTGGTTTGCTGAGGGTCTGACACCGGTACGAATCGAATTAGATCAATGGGAACATGCGCGGTCAATTCGATTTTCTGTTCAGTCCATGGATGAAAATGGCAAATGGCATCAATCCAAGGAAGTTGAATTGCCTGCTCGTGCTATTCTTGTTGCTGCAGGAACCCAACCGAATACTGTACTAGCTCGAGAAGATGAAAAGTATTTTAAGCTCGACGGACGTTATTTCGCTGCGTGCGATGAAAGAGGTAATCCAGTTAGTATCACCAAGGGTAACCCTAAGCCAGAAACGCCAGCAGTTCTGTTAAGTCGTTGCTCAGATGGGCGGTTTATTAGTTTTTTTGGCGATCTTCATCCATCGTATTCTGGCAATGTTGTGAAAGCGATGGCGAGTGCTAAGCAAGGTTACTCGGTAGTGAGTGGGGTTTTAAGTCAAGTTAAGCCAGTGAATCCCCAAGTAGATCATGAATTTATCGATAATTTGAATCGCCAACTCAGGGCAGCAGTATATAAGGTAGAACGGTTGACGCCTAATATCGTCGAAGTAATCGTTCATGCGCCATTAGCTGCGAAACATTTTCATCCAGGTCAATTTTATCGTTTCCAAAATTTTGCAACACTATCTAAGATTGCAGTAAATACGCGTCTAGCGATGGAAGGGATTGCCTTGACAGGGGCCTCTGTTGATAATTCGAAAGGGCTTGTGTCATTAATCGCATTGGAGATGGGTGGATCGGCTGATTTATGTACGTTATTAAATCCTGGTGATCCGGTAATTTTGATGGGCCCTACTGGCACACCTACTGAGATATTCCAAAATGAAACCGTAGTGTTAGTCGGGGGAGGGCTGGGTAATGCAGTCTTATTTTCGATTGGAGCAGCAGCGCGTGCTGCAGGCTGTAAGGTTTTATACTTTGCAGGTTATAAAAAGCTAGTTGACCGTTACAAAGTAGCTGAAATTGAAGCAGCAGCAGACACCATTGTATGGTGTTGTGATGAACAGCCCGGATTTGAACCTTCTCGGCAAGGTGATTTTAGTTTTGTTGGTAATATTGTACAGGCGATGGTTGCTTATGGTAGCGGTGCTTTAGGTTCTCAGTCTATATTGCTGAAAGATGCGGACCGAATCATTGCAATTGGGTCTGATCGGATGATGGCCGCAGTGGGTATTGCGCGGCATCAACAGTTAAAACCTTATTTGAAGGATAGTCACTTTGCAATTGGTTCAATTAATTCGCCAATGCAATGCATGATGAAAGAAATCTGTGCTCAATGCTTGCAACCGCATAAAGACCCTAAAACCGGCGAAACAACTTATGTTTTTTCTTGTTTTAATCAAGATCAGGAACTTGATTCGGTTGATTTTGGAGGATTGGCTTCACGTTTAAAACAGAATAGCGTGCAGGAAAAATTGACGAGACATTGGATTAATCATTGCCTTCAGCATTTAAATTAAAAATAAAAAAGATAAATACAGTGAAAAATACAATTGAATACCGATACTTGGATTGATTTATAATGATACATTCAAGACAATTGAAAGTATTTTTAATTATTTGGTTTGAAAGAAAATAAGGGAGATAATCAATGCACATAGGCATACCTGCAGAAATTTTTGCGGGAGAAACGCGGGTCGCAGCTACGCCAGAAACAGTAAAAAAATATACTGCTAAGGGGTTGCATACCGTATTGGTCCAAACTGGCGCAGGAGCGGGTGCTAGTATTCCAGATAATGCTTACCAAGAGGCAGGCGCAGTGATTGTTAGTGATGCTGCTCAAGTGTATAGCCAGGCCCAAATCGTTCTGAAGGTTCGAGGACCAACTGCTGATGAATTGCCTATGTTGCGCAAAGATTTAGTGCTAATCGGGTTATTGTCACCTCATCACACTGATGGAATTAGCACTCTGGCAGGACGGGGTGTAACAGCATTTGCGATGGAAAAGTTGCCACGAATTTCGCGAGCTCAAAGTATGGATGTGCTTTCATCGCAAGCAAATATTGGTGGTTATAAGGCAGTTATCATCGCTGCGGATACCTATCAAAAGTTTTTTCCCATGCTCATGACCGCAGCGGGAACAGTTAAGGCGGCAAGAGTTCTGGTTCTAGGAGCCGGTGTTGCTGGGTTGCAAGCAATTGCGACAGCGAAGCGCTTGGGTGCAGTTATTGAAGCATTCGATGTACGTCCAGCGGTAAAAGAGCAAGTTGAAAGTCTAGGTGCAAAATTCGTTGAAGTCCCACTGACAGATGAAGAAAAAGCAAAAGCAGAAACAGCTGGTGGCTATGCAACCGAGATGTCGGACGATTATAAGCGTCGGCAAGGGGAATTAATTAATGAACGAGCAGCTGCGGCAGATATCATCATTACCACGGCTTTAATTCCTGGGCGGCCAGCGCCTGTATTGATTAAAGAAGAAACTGTAAAAGCAATGAAACCGGGCTCTGTGATTGTCGATATGGCTGTTGAAGCGGGAGGGAATTGTCCCTTATCTGAGCTGAATAAAACGGTTACCAAGTATGGTGTGCATTTAATAGGGGTTGCTAATTTACCAGGTTTAGTTGCTGCGGATGCGAGTGCTTTATATGCGCGTAACTTAATGAATTTCTTAAATCTGATGTTGGATGCAAAAACTGGTGAACTCAATATTAATCTTGAAGATGAAATTATTGCAGGAACTATGGTTTGCTCCGGCGGCGACTTAGCTAAAAAAGCGTGATACTTGAACAAGTTATTTTAAGTGATAAATCTTATGAGGAATAAACATGATTGGTGATATTGATCCAACGATAATTCATCTTACTGTATTCGTGCTGGCTGTTTTCGTTGGCTACCATGTCGTATGGAATGTGACCCCCGCTTTGCATACCCCTTTAATGTCGGTAACGAATGCAATTTCGAGCATTATTTTAGTTGGCGCGATGCTTGCTGCAGGCCCATTAGAGGCTGATTGGGGAGTCTGGTTGGGAGCGATTGCTGTGGTGCTTGCTTCAATTAATGTATTTGGCGGTTTCCTCGTTACGCAGCGTATGTTGGAAATGTTTAGAAAAAAAGATAAGAAAGGAAACGCATAAATGTCAGCTAATTTTATTGCTCTAGCTTATCTCGTTGCAGCAGTATTTTTTATATTAGCCCTAAAGGGGCTAAGCTCGCCTTTATCATCCCGTCGAGGTAACTTGTTTGGGATGGTTGGGATGGCGATCGCGGTTGCAACGACCTTGACGATTACCCAGAATTGGATGCTGATATTGGGTTGCATTGCAATTGGCGGTATTATCGGTTCAATCGTTGCGAATCGTGTTCAGATGACTGCAATGCCGGAGTTAGTGGCGTTCATGCATTCATTGGTCGGTCTAGCGGCGGTGTTTATTGCTATTGCTGCGGTCAATAACCCGGTATCCTTTGGTTTGCCCGAGACACTGCCTATGGGTAGTAAATTAGAGCTATTTCTCGGTACTTTCATCGGTGCAATGACTTGGTCAGGTTCTGTCATCGCGTTTCTGAAATTATCTGGAAAAATGAGCGGGGCTCCTGTGATTTTTTCAGGACAGCATGCGATTAATTTGTTGCTTGCTATTGTGATGATTGGTTTCGGGTTGTGGTTCTTTTTTAGCGAGACAACCAACTGGACAGCATTTATTGCAATGACGGCTATCGCCTTTGTGCTTGGATTCCTGATCATTATTCCAATCGGGGGTGCTGATATGCCGGTCGTAATATCAATGCTGAATTCTTATTCAGGCTGGGCGGCAGCCGGAATTGGGTTCTCATTAGGCAATCCGATGCTGATAATTGCAGGTTCATTAGTGGGTAGCTCAGGTGCTATTCTTTCTTACATCATGTGTAAAGCGATGAATCGCCCCTTCCTTTCCGTCATACTGGGTGGTTTCGGCGGAGACGCTGGTAGTCAGGCTGCAAGTGATGGCACTCAAAAGACCTATCGCAGTGGTAGCGCTGAAGATGCGGCTTTTCTAATGAGCAATGCTGATAGCGTGATTATAATTCCGGGCTATGGCTTGGCTGTGGCTCGTGCACAGCATTCTGTCAAGGAATTGGCCGAGGCGCTTCATAAGAAAGGGGTTAATGCGCGTTTCGCCATTCATCCTGTGGCAGGTAGAATGCCGGGCCACATGAATGTATTGTTGGCTGAAGCTGAAATTCCTTATGAGCAAGTCCAAGAAATGGAAGAAATTAATAGCGATTTCTCAACTACAGATGTTGTATTAGTGCTAGGAGCAAATGATGTGGTTAATCCTGCGGCAAATGTTCCAGGGAGTCCAATCTATGGCATGCCTATTCTAGAAGCACATAAAGCACGTACTGTTATTGTAGTAAAACGCAGCATGGCAGCAGGGTATGCGGGCTTGGATAATGATTTGTTCTATATGGACAAAACGATGATGGTATTTGGCGATGCGAAGAAAGTTGTTGAAGATATGGTTAAATCAATTTAGCCTTTGAGGATGCGACCAGAGTTGCTTCATTGAAATATCGATTCATTTTTTGTTGATTCTTGTATTGAGCCATTCTTTAGCAGCTTTCTGTGCTTGAACGAGCTGCGCTGGATTCAATGAACGAGCTACTTTATCACGTGCGAGAATAGCTTGTTCATACCCTCCAGCGGTTGACAAATTGAGCCACATATAGCTCTTTTCATTATCAATATTGACACCTTGTCCAATATGATAGAGCAAGCCTAGTTCATATTGGGCGGGTGCATGGTTCTGTTCTGCAGCGAGACTGAACCATTTCACCGCTTCTTCAAAATCTTGCAATGTTCCATTTCCTGTCAAGTATAGTTGACCAAGTTGATGCTGAGCTTCCGCATTGCCCTCATTAGCTCTATTTAGAAAAAGATTAATCATGTGATGGTGAGCATCATCAGAACTATATTGAGTTTCGGCTGGCATTGATTGATTAACTACACCATTCTGTTGAGTGTTTGTTGCTTCAATTGCTGCTTTAGGATAGGTTGTGGGAAAACTATTAGATGACTGGTTTGCAGTAGATTGATTTGAAGCAAGTTGCTTATCAAATTTTTTTCCGTCTATCGATATTTCGTCGAGTGAAATAATGATCCAGATAAATGTAATTAAGAGCAAACTACAGATAAAAACAACGGATGCAACAATATAAGCATCACGATTTTTAACCCAGAAACGTGCTTTACAATCACGACATCTCATCGGCATAAGATTCCAGTTAGAGGGTGAACGCTCTCCAGGTCTTAATCTGGATCGGTGAATACGATTACTACCACAATCAGGACAGTGATTATTCAAGTAGTATTTATTGCGAGTCGCTTTTTGTGAATTGGTCATTTACTATGAGGAATCAATTATCTAAATCGCTTTTACTTGGCGCGGCTAAGCAAAAAGAAGGTGAATAATAAAAAATTACTACTTGCACTGATTATTCATAACTGTTTCTAAAAAAGAAATATCGATCGACGCTGATTTGGGTTCGGGAAAAAAAGAATTTGCAAGGATGGTCGCAGGCTTATTAGGTTCTCCTAAGTCCGTTAAAACTACAGCCGCACCTTTGAAGTCATGTGAGTGTGTATATTCACTCGTTGTAACAATAGTAGTGATATTCGCTGTAAGCGAAGCTCTAAGCCCATTTTCTGAATCCTCTATAGCGATGCACTCGGCTGGCGTTAAATCGAGCCTATCAAGAACCCAATGATAAATATCAGGAGCGGGTTTCTTATGAGGGACAATATCTCCAGCGCCAATAACATCAAACCAACTTGGTGAATCTTCACCTAAGGTTGACTTTAAAAGTGCATAAACATTTTCTGGGGTTGTAGTTGTGGCAATCGCTATTTTAATAGCGTTATTGCGCAATTCTTGAATTAGCCTAGCAACGCCAGGACGTAGGGGGATTTTACCTTCTGACAATAATTGTAAGAAATATTTTGTTTTGGTTTTGTGTAATTCCGCAACCCAGTCAGTTAAGTTGGTATTTTTCGATATTTCTGGCGAATAATGATCAATGTAATAGCGTATCCTTTCCTTGCCGCCAGTAATTTGGAGCAATTTACCATAGAGCTCGATATCCCAATTCCAATTGAGTCCAAGTTCTTTAAAAGCGGAATTGAAAGCAAGACGATGTCCATCTCGTTCTGTGTCAGCAAGTGTTCCATCAACATCAAATAAAACTGCAGATAATGGCATTAATTATTACCTTTTATTATATTAGCGTATCGCAAAATGATGACTTGCACGTTGTAATCGATCATGAACAGCAAGCCAATCGGGAAGGCTGGGAGGCATTTCGACTAATAAGCGATCATAGCCCTCATCATCTAAGTGATGAAGTTTGGCATATAAATGATAGCCATAATCAAATGGATCAGAAGGCATTCGATGGTGTTTAAGGGACTTAATTATTTTCTCAGTAGTTTGATGTTGTGAATAAAATGCTTCAGACCAAGAGAGAATAGCAACGCGGTATCTTTGATTCAATAGCTCATCAACTCGGTGTTGGAGAGTTTCTGTTGGCCAAACTTCGAGGGGAGTTCTGGGCGCGTAATGGGACGCAAGGGTTCCCGAGGCTCGTAAATTATTGCTATGATTGACTGAGACAATTATATTTTGATTAAGTATTTCTTCTATTGCATTCAAAGGAATGCCTCCCGGTCTGAGGAGAACAGGTTTTAGATCGCAAAAACTGATAATCGTACTCTCTAACCCTATTTTACAAGGTCCCCCATCCAGTATCATACTTACTTCAGCACTGATTTCTTTACTGATATGAAGCGCTGCTGTTGGACTTAAGCAGCCAAATCGATTTGCTGAAGGGGCTACGACTGCTTTTTGAGGGCCTAATGCCTTTAATAAAGCGATAGCAACTGGATGATCAGGTATGCGCAAACCTACGGTATCTTGACCACCCGTTACACAATAAGGTACGTGCCGACTTTTGGGAAGAATTATCGTAAGGGGGCCTGGCCAAAAATATTCGATTAGTTTCTTGGCTTGGCTGGGTATATTTTCTGCCCAATGGCTTATTTGCCCCAAATCTGCAAAATGAACGATCAGAGGGTGATTAGTGGGACGTTCCTTGATTTGAAATATTCGATCAACTGCGCTGAGGTGAGTGATGTCAGCTCCTAACCCGTATACTGTTTCAGTTGGGAAAACAATGTTCTTGCCAGTTTGTAACAGTCTAGCCGCTTTGAAAATTTGTTCTTTAAGCAAGTCAGTTTTAGCAATTGACGTCGTAATAGCCATTTGTTGTCACTAAATGAGAATGTTGTATTTAATTCCTTGTGTCAGCCTTATTTTAATCTAATTCCTCGGATGAATGGATTATGGATTAAGAACACTAAAAGTAATTTTAAGAAAAATATTCTTCTTGGTGGTTCATTTTCTCTTGAAAGAAATAATTACAAAGAAAAGTTAAATCTTTAAAAAAAGAATTTTAACCCTTTGTTTTGGAAAAGCTATAAAGCCCTATTCTAGAGGTGACTATCCTAAATTCCCGGAGGAGTGATGGAAAAACTACTTGACTAAAATGGATAAGGTGACTAACCTGTAGGGTGTAGCCAGAGTAAGGTTAGCAAGTATTATTTCTGGAACAAAAAGAGAGTAGTTTAGTCGAAAGGAATGCAAAGGCCTTAAAGTGTTTGTGGTTATGGCTGATGTGTAGGTGATACTATTTAGGATCTTGAGATCTTGAGGGAATCGAGATGGAGGATTGTAAGTAGTATTACTATTTCAAACTAAAATGTAATAAACAGGAGGAAATTAAATGGCAACTACGATGGGAACGAGCAGCGCAGCGTCAAGCACCCGTGGCTATGACATGTCGTTGTGGTACGATTCAAAATGGTACAAATATGGGATGTTAACGATGTTGTTGGTAGCGATCTTCTGGATCTGGTATCAACGTACATTTGCATACTCTCATGGTATGGACTCGATGGAACCTGCATTTGATAAGGTATGGATGGGATTGTGGCGTGTACACATGACGGTTATGCCTTTATTTGCGTTGATTACCTGGGGTTGGATTTGGAAAACCCGTGACACAAAAGAACAGTTAGATTCGCTTGATACCAAACTAGAGATCAAACGTTATTTTTACTGGATGATGTGGCTATGTGTATACCTCTTCGGCGTATACTGGGGCGGTAGTTTCTTCACTGAACAAGATGCATCATGGCACCAAGTAATTATCCGTGATACCAGTTTCACACCAAGTCATGTGGTTGTGTTCTATGGTTCATTCCCGATGTACATTGTATGCGGTGTTGCATCATACCTGTATGCGATGACACGTTTGCCTTTGTATAGCAGAGGGATTTCATTCCCACTCGTTATGGCGATTGCAGGACCATTAATGATTCTGCCAAACGTTGGATTGAACGAATGGGGTCATGCTTTCTGGTTTATGGAAGAGCTCTTTAGCGCGCCATTACACTGGGGATTTGTGATTCTGGGTTGGTCTGGATTATTCTCAGGCGGTATTGCTGCTCAGATCATAACCCGTTACTCGAATTTAACAGACGTAATCTGGAATAACCAAAGTAAAGAAATCCTGAATAACAGAATAGTACCTTAATCGACTAGGGTTATAGACGAATTTCCCGTTTCCTGCTGGCTGGTAGGAAACGGGGAGTAGCGACTGAAAGCGAAGGCTATCGAGTTAATATTAATAGTTGAGTTAAAGTTGTGTATGTAACCAATAGAGAAAGAGGGGCCGTCATGTTAAATTCAAATTACAAGCTACAAAAGGGAGGGAGTTGTTTATGAATGAAAGTATAATATGGGTATTATTAGCGATACCCGTTTTGTTTCTGTTTGTGCCGCTGTTATCAAAACCGGAAGGTTTTTTGACGAGCATGTTCCAAACAAATGAAATTCTGAAAGCGGCTAAAATGCCGCCAGAAGCGATCCACATGTCACGGTCAATAGATTTAATTTATTTTCCGCTTTTATGTATATTGCTGGTAGGTACCTATCACATGCATTTTATGTTGTTGGCAGGTGACTGGGACTTCTGGCTTGACTGGAAAGATCGTCAATGGTGGCCAGTAGTTACACCGATTGTTGGTATTACATACTGCTCTGCACTTATGTACTATCTATGGGTTAACTATCGTCAACCGTTTGGTGCAACCTTATGTATCGTGTGCTTATTAGTTGGTGAATGGCTCACACGTTACTGGGGTTTCTACTGGTGGTCACACTATCCAATTAACTTTGTAATTCCATCAATCATGATTCCAGGTGCGTTAATGTTAGATATCACTTTATATCTAACCCGTAGCTGGCTCGTGACAGCGTTAATCGGTGGTGGGTTCTTTGGGCTGTTCTTCTATCCAGGCAACTGGGTTATTTTTGGACCGACCCATTTACCAATCGTAGTTGAAGGTACATTGTTATCGATGGCTGACTATATGGGACACATGTATGTACGTACCGGTACTCCTGAATATGTTCGCTTAATCGAACAAGGTTCACTCCGTACGTTTGGTGGTCATACAACCGTAATTGCAGCGTTCTTCTCAGCGTTTGTATCAATGCTGATGTTTGTTGTTTGGTGGTACCTAGGCAAAGTCTATTGCACCGCTTTCTTTTACGTTAAAGGTAAAAGAGGTCGTGTTGTGCAAAGAGATGACGTTACCGCATTTGGTGAAGAAGGTTTTGCACAGGGGATCAAATAATGAATATAAAAAATATATACAAACGTAGTGTATTAGGGCTGTATGGAGTAGCTTATGCAGCAGCAACATTGGCAATGACACTGGTTGTTGATATTGCGCCAGTATCTGCACATGGTGAACGTTCACAAGAGCCGTTCTTAAGGATGCGTACGGTTCAATGGTACGATATGAAATGGGGACCAGAAGTTACCAAAGTTAATGACATGGCTTCAATTTCTGGTAAATTCCATTTGGCAGAAGATTGGCCACGTGCTGCATCTAAACCAGAACGTGCATTTTTTAACGTAGGTAGCCCAAGCCCAGTATATGTTCGCTTGAGCACTACGATTAATGGTGAACCATGGTTTATTGCAGGTCCACTACAAGTTGGTCGTGACTATGAATTCAAAGCGAATCTGAAAGCGAGAATTCCTGGTCGTCATCATATGCACTCGATGTTGAGTGTTCATGGTGCAGGTCCAATTGCGGGTCCAGGTGCATGGATGAACATCTCCGGTAGCTGGGACGATTTTACTAACCCACTCAAATTATTGACGGGTGAAACAATCGATTCTGAAAACTTCAACTTTGCTAACAGTATGACATGGCACATCATCTGGATGACCATGGCTTGTACTTGGATTGGCATTTTTGTTATCCGTCCAATGTTCTTACCACGTGCGCGCGTTTTAGCAGCCTATGGTGATGATCTTCTGCTTGATCCGATGGACAAGAAGCTTGCTTGGGCAATGGCGATTCTGACCTGTGCATTAGTATGGGGTAGCTATCGTTATACCGAAAACAAGCATCCTTACACGGTACCTATTCAAGCGGGTGAATCGAAAGTAGATCCGTTACCAGTTGCACCGAATCCGGTTGCGATTAGAGTAACGTATGCTAACTACGACGTACCTGGACGTGCATTACGTGTAACAATGGAAGTGACCAACAATGGTGACAGCCCAGTTAAGTTTGGTGAATTCACGACAGCAGGTATTCGTTTCATCAACGCGTATGGTCGTCAATATCTTGACCCAGGTTATCCTCGTGAGTTGATCGCGATTGGGTTAACATTTGATGATGAAACTCCTGTACAACCAGGCGAAACCAAAACCATTAAAATGGAAGCAAAAGATGCATTATGGGAAATTCAACGTTTGATGGCGTTGTTGGGTGACCCAGAAAGCCGTTTTGGTGGATTGTTGATGTCATGGGATGAAGATGGAAACCGTCATATCAATAGTATTGCTGGACCGGTTATCCCAGTATTTACCAAGCTATAATTAGTAGCTGAAGTAAACGTAAGTCAAAGCCGGCGCATCGCTCTGTCAAAAGGCAGGAGATGTGCCGGTTTTTTTATAGGCAATGAATTCTTAATAGATAAATAGGAGAGCATGTCGTGATAAAGCAAATGACAACGGCAGCGGTTATGGCCTTGGTTCTTATTGCGATGCTTTATACCCCTAGTGAAGCAGTAGCGCATGGAAGGGTTTCACTCGAAGAAGATAGCTGTACGCGCCAGATCGGTGAAAATATGATTCACTTAAGCACCTACCAGCCGCAATATGACGAAGCAGGACATTACTGCACCGAGATACCTTTGGCAGGTGATACTTATTTAGTCGTAGACTTGATCGATGCAGCGCTACGCAATATGCCCGTATCGATTAAAGTGGTGAAGGGAAGCGATAAAGAAGGCGAGACGATAACGCAACTAAATGCCAATTATTATCCAGATGGTGTGATCAGTGGCGTAAGCAAATTAGAGAAAGGGCAATATGTAGTCCATGTTACTGCAGAAGGCATACCGCCAATGAACTTTCACTATAAATTACGTGTAGAAATGATTGATTACCTTAAAGTGATTCGAGCTTCCATAGCACCCGCTATGGCATTAATCATATTGGCGTGGATAATTTACAAAGTGATTCGCTCAGAACGCGTACGTAATTGGTTAGCTTCACGACGTAAGGGATGAAAGCAAGTATTCTAGGGAATAAAATAATCATATAATAAAAATATTTATAGTTGATCGAAGAGGACAAAGCATGATTCAAAAGTTGATGAAATTAAGTAGTAAGTTTGGAGTAATTGCGATCATAGGGTTAATGTATTCAATGCAGATTCAAGCCCATGGTGGATTATCGTTAGCTGAAGACATGTGCAAACTAACGATAGGGCCTTACACCATGCACTTCACGGGTTATCAGCCTGAGAGCTCGCAAGAACAAGAATTCTGTGAAGATATACCGGTGACAGGCCGTACTGTCGTAGCGCTTGATTATATCAATGAAGAATTACGACCGATGACAACCGAAGTGAGGGTTATTCGAGATGTAGGCAGTGATGAAAATATCGATTCAATAACGGTGTTTCACATTCCTCCCAAAGTATACTCGAATGGATCGGTGACATTTGAGCACAATTTCCCGGAGCCAGGTAAATTTGTAGGGTTGGTCACGATAAAGGGCGAGAAAGATGAATATGTATCGCGCTTTCCGTTTGCAGTAGGGACAGGAGGAAAATCGAATCTACCTTATATTTTAGGCGCGCTTGCAATCGCTGCCGGTATCACCTTCTTCTTCCTTAAATCTAATAAAAAAGCGTAAGAATTAATTTACCATTCTGATATTTTGTATTTGGTAAAAAGATTATCCATTAGGTAATTCAGAGTACTCAAATAAGCAGTTTATTCTGAATTGCCACAAATTTCTTGAATCTCCTCGAGTCATATATAACCTACTACTCGTTATTAAGTGAATTTCTCAGAAATTATTACGAATAAGGATCATGTTCGTTTCTTGTTACAATCAGCACTGATTTTCTTGAGAAGTATTCTTTTTGCTTCAGAACCAGTAAGTTTCATGGCATCCAAATTAAAAATGGTAGAGAGAAAAAGTATATGTCAAGTCTCTACCGTTTTCTCCACCATTCTTTTAGTATCGCAATCATTTCCAACAGTTTCCAATTAATGGTAACAATTTTTTGTTTATTGGGTGGCTACATTACTCAGGAAACATTGAATGATGTCTGGGATATTACTGGTAAAGCTATCTAAGTATTTAGTGATGACTCAGTTCTTTTGGAACGAGTACAATTTTATTGTGGTTATTACTCTAGCCCAATCCGCTAGCTATAAATTTCAACTAATCAAATCTTAGGCTGTTAAGAGTAGATGAATAGGTAGCAAATATTTATGTTAATGCAAGACTTGACCCCATTATTTGCTAGAATAAAAAAATTCCCTCAGATCGAAAAAGTTTTAACCAATATAGCGCTGATTTACTTAAAATAAGAGTCAGCCTGCATCCAATGAATTTTAAGGAGAACATCAAATGAAAACAAATCCTGTCGGTTGGTTTGAAATTTATGTCCAAGATATAGCACGTGCTAAAAAATTTTACGAAAATGTATTTCAAGTCAAACTTGAACAGCTAACGAGTCCTGAAGCAATGGAGATTGAAATGTGGAGTTTCCCCATGTTAAAAGATCAAATGGGTTGTGGAGGTGCGATTGTCAAAATGAAAGATGGCCCTTCGGGCGGTAATTCAGTGTTGGTCTATTTCATGTGTGCGGATTGTGCCAATGAGGCAGCACGGGTTGCGGCTGCTGGAGGTAAATTGGTACGGGATAAATTCTCGATTGGGCAGTATGGATTTATTGCGCTTGCTATGGATACGGAAGGCAACATGATTGGGTTGCATTCAATGCAATAGTTGCCTGCCGAGGTTGTTTCCATCACACGCAGGTTATTCACGCTTTTCTCACACCCTTTGAAATCAAAAGGGTCATCCACTAGCTCGCCCCTGTCAATAGAGTAATAATACCCTGCTTCTCTAATGGCGATAGTAATAAAATAGTCAAAATAGCAACCTCAAGAATTAATATTGATTAATGGGTTATGAATTATGGTTTTCCCGGAAAAATAATTTTCCGAAATTCCCTATAATTGTAATATTGATAGTCTTTAGAGAAAATTGATGCATGACCAAGACTGAAGCGCAAACCCGTTCGGAGTTGATTGATAGGCTACTGGCGCAATCGGGTTGGAACGTCAAAGATCCAACTCAGGTCATTGAAGAATTCGATATTTTGACTCCGCTTCCAGAAAAGGTTGCCGAGCCGCGCACGCGTTATGAGGGGCATCAGTTCAGCGATTATGTTTTGCTTGGCAAGGACCGGAAACCGCTTGCGGTGATCGAAGCGAAGAAAACCGCTCGGGATGCTGCCCTGGGCCGTGAGCAGGCCAAGCAGTACTGCTACAACATCCAGAAGCAACTGGGTGGCGAGCTGCCGTTTTGTTTCTATACCAATGGCCACGAAACCTATTTCTGGGATCTGGAAAATACGCCGCCACGGAAGGTCGTCGGCTTTCCCACGCGTGGCGATCTGGAGCGCTTTGCTTACATTCGTCGCAACCGTAAACCGCTGACACAAGAGTTCATCAATACCGCTATTGCTGGCCGCGATTACCAGATCCGTGCGATTCGCTCAGTGCTTGAAGGCATCGAACAAAAAAAGCGCGATTTTCTGCTGGTGATGGCTACTGGAACCGGAAAAACCCGTACCTGCATTGCCATGGTCGATGCACTGATGCGTGCGGGTCATGCTGAGAAAGTGCTGTTTTTGGTTGACCGCATCGCGCTGCGTGAGCAGGCACTGACGGCCTTCAAGGAACATATGCCCAACGAGCCACGCTGGCCCAATGCAGGCGAGAAGCTGATTGCCACAGACCGCCGCGTGTATGTCGCTACCTATCCCACTATGCTCAATATCATTCGGGATGAATCGCAACACCTGTCTCCGCACTTTTTCGATTTCATCGTCGTCGATGAGAGTCATCGCTCCATATACAACACGTTTGGCGAAGTACTCGACTATTTCAAAACCATTACGCTGGGTCTGACAGCCACGCCGACCGACATCATCGACCACAACACCTTCCAGCTTTTTCATTGTGAAGACGGCCTGCCGACTTTCGCCTATACCTTTGAAGAAGCCGTGAACAATGTGCCGCCCTACCTCTGCAACTTTCAGGTCATGAAGATTCAGACCAAGTTTCAGATGGAGGGGATCAGCAAGCGCACCATTACGCTGGAAGACCAGAAAAAGCTGATCCTGCAGGGCAAGGAAGTGGAAGAAATCAACTTCGAAGGCTCGCAGCTTGAAAAGCAGGTGATCAACAAAGGCACCAATACGCTGATCGTCAAGGAATTCATGGAAGAGAGCATCAAGGATGCCAATGGTGTGCTACCGGGTAAAACCATCTTCTTCTGCGCCACCAAGGCCCACGCCCGGCGTATGGAAGAAATCTTTGACAAGCTTTACCCGCAATATCGTGGTGAATTGGCCAAGGTGCTGGTGTCGGACGATCCGCGTGTTTATGGGAAAGGCGGCCTGCTCGATCAGTTCACCCACAACGACATGCCGCGCATCGCCATCAGCGTGGATATGCTCGATACCGGCATCGACGTGCGCGAGATCGTCAACCTCGTGTTCGCCAAGCCAGTGTATTCGTACACTAAGTTCTGGCAAATGGTCGGGCGCGGCACGCGCTTGCTGGAAACCAGCAAACCCAAGCCTTGGTGCCTGGAAAAAGACGTGTTCCTGATTCTCGACTGCTGGGACAATTTCGAGTATTTCAAGCTCAATCCCAAGGGTAAGGAGCTGAAAACCCAATTGCCGCTGCCGGTGCGCCTGGTAGGGCTGCGGCTCGATAAAATCGAGAAAGCCAATGACAGCGGTCATACCGATATTGCCGCGTGCGAAGTTGCCAAGCTGCGCCAGCAAATTGCTGCGTTACCCAAAGATTCGGTAGTAATCAAGGAGGCTGCTGCTGCGCTGGCGCAGTTGGAAGATGAAAACTTTTGGATCAGCCTCAGCTATGATCGGCTGGAATTCCTGCGCGCCGCAATCAAACCGCTGTTTCGCACTGTTTCCGAGGCCGATTTCAAAGCCATGCGTTTCGAGCGCGACCTGCTGGAGTATTCACTGGCCGTGCTGAACGAAGACAAAGAACAAGCCGAAACCCTCAAGGCAGGTATTGTCGAACAGATCAGCGCACTGCCGCTCTCGGTCAGTTTCGTGAGGCAGGAAGAAACCCTGATCCGTACCGCACAAACCAGTCACTACTGGGCCAAAGCTGGGGAGGACGCGCTTGACGAACTGGTCGCCAAACTGGGTCCACTGATGAAATTTCGCGAACCAAGCGCCGGCCAGGAGCAAACCCACCTCGATCTGATCGATGAATTGCACAAAAAGGAATGGGTGGAATTCGGTCCGCAGCACGAGGCGGTCAGTATTACCCGCTACCGGGAAATGGTTGAGGATTTGGTTGCCAAGCTGACCGAATATAACCCGGTGTTGCTTAAAATCAAAAACGGCGAAGCCGTGAATGAAGGAGAAGCCAAGGCGTTGGCCGAATTGCTGCATGAAGCGCATCCACACATCACCGAAGACCTGTTGCGGCAGGTGTATAAGAATCGTAAGGCGCGCTTCATCCAGTTCATTCGGCACATCCTGGGAATTGAAGCACTCAAGAGCTTCCCGGATGAAGTCAGCGCTGCCTTCGATCAATTTATCCGCACCCACACCATGCTCAGCAGCCAGCAGCTGGAATTCCTCAACTTGCTGAAAAAATTCATCATCGAACGTGAAAAAGTGGAGAAGAAAGACCTGATCAATGCACCGTTCACGATTATTC
>WBZL01001023.1_pt1 | contig 30438 bp, 25 predicted proteins | sample 5204291 | NCBI WGS metagenome assembly WBZL01 (sample SAMN12344345, study PRJNA552823) | activated sludge metagenome | biome: Activated sludge suspended growth; feature: Nitrification reactor; material: Wastewater; isolation source: activated sludge from nitrification reactor of wastewater...
GGGGGGGGGGGGGGTGGGGCGTTGAAGATGCCATTCGCGCATAGATTGTATTGTACATGGGATATTGGGGATTGGAGATTAGATATTGGAGATTGGTGAGCGTGCGGATTGGGCGGCACACTTTCGCCCGTATCGAAATCAAGCAGGGCGACCTGGTCCCGAGACACCCCAATTCAGACAATGCGCTTTGAGATTAGCTTGACATTTTCCTCGAATTCGCAAACTAATTGCCCAAGCTGATCGTACACCCATTCGAAAACCTAATTTGGACAAAGTAAGAGTACGAGGGCAAGTACTCACTAAACGTGAACGTGAGCGCCCGGGAACTAAAGGGTGGAATTTGTGGAGCGCCACTCCAACCCTCTGTTTTATAAAATGGCGAGGTCGGTTGCAAGTCAAACCAGAAGGTTTCGCCGCTCAAATTTATTCCGATCAGATTTTGGGTCCTTGTATCCGGCCAGGAAAGATAAACGCTTGAAATCTGAAAAAGGATGCCTGTGTCATTTGTGATCAGGAAAGTCAATTTGTTATTAATTATTGTGAGTCGCGAACCATAAGTCCAACACGGATTAGAAGGACATCCTATTACCGCAAGGCACACAGGCGTTGACGTTGGGGGCAAGGGTGTCACAGTGGGGGTAGGCGTTTGTAACCCTGCCCTGATAGAAGGAAAATAGAGCCAGTAATCAGCGCCTTGAAACCTTGGTTGCGCCATTGAAATATAATCCCCACCCAGACTGGCAACGAGAAAAACCAAGAACAAGACTGCAATAATAACCGTGGTTTTAAATTTTGAAAACATGCCTGATTCACCGCCAATGATGGAAGCCTGAAGATAACTTCCCTTTAATTTACCTGATCTTTTAACGAAATACAACCTTGAATAAAGTGCCCATCTACGATACCCCACCCAAAAAACTATGCTAGAATGAAACGATAGAATCCAATATTCCTTACTAAATATCCCAGGAGCCTCCCTATGCCCTCCCTCCAACGCGGCCTCTACTTTGAAGAATTCAATATCGGCCACACCATCACCACCGCCGCCCGCACCGTCACCGAATCCGACATCGTGACCTTCGCCGGGCTGTCCGGTGACTACAACCAGATTCACACCGACGCCGAATACGCCAAAGCCACCCCGTTCGGGCAACGCATCGCCCACGGCATCCTCACCCTCTCGGTCATCTCCGGCCTGGCTGTGCAAACCGGATTCATGGAAGGGACCATCATCGCCTTCCGCGAAATCAACGAATGGAAATTCTCCAAACCCGTCTTCATCGGCGACACCGTCCACGCCACCCTCGAAATCACCGAAACCAAAGCCATGCGGCGCTTGGGAGGCGGAGCCATCGTAATCAAAATCAACGTCCTCAACCAACGGAGCGAAGTCGTCATGAGCGGAACCTGGACGGCATTGATTGCGTCTAAACCGTAATCTTCGGAACTCATCGGAACGCGTTGGAACGATCTCCTTCATTTCCCCCGAGTTCCCCGAAATCCCCCAGTTCCTACGAGAAACCCATGCCCGAAGAAGAAAAAACACCCCCTACCAATCCCCCCTCCGAGCCATCTCCTTCCCGCTTTCGCCGCCTCCTGACCGAAAGCCAATCCTGGGAAGAACAAGTCAAAAAAGAGGAAGCCGAATTAACCGGCGGCTGGTTTGGTGAAATAGACAACCCCGAACCGGAAAACGCCCCGGACATTCCCTTCACCACCGCGCTCCCCGTGCCCCCGCGCGAAGAACCGCCGAAACCCACAGAGGGGTCTGATCCCGCGCCTGTTTCTGCCGCGCCCGTGCTCCCCACCCCCAAACCCACGGAACCTCCCCTCTCCTTTGACGATTCCGACGACGCCTCCGTTAGCCCCTCGGACGATCAAGCTGTCAAAATTCCCCCCTCCCCCACCCAATCCACCGTCCCCCCCGGAGAAGCGTACCGCGCCGTCCGTACCCCGCCCCCGCCTTTGGGCACCACCCCCACACGCCTGCCCCCCGCCCTGGACTCGAAAAACATGCCCCTGCCTAAACGGGTGGATCAGATCGATGTCGGGGCCACGCGCGTCACCCCCTCGGCGTATTCCGCCCAAAAACCGGGAACTCAACAACCGGCTTCGCAACCCCGACAGGGCGTTCAACCTCGCCAGGGCGTTCAACCCCCTCCGGGGGCGCGGCAACATCCGATTTCACAACCCCGTCAGGGAGCGCAACAAGGTCAGCCCGTGCAACGGAATCCTTCCCGCACCCCACCGCCCGTTCCCCCCTCCCCCGTCTTGGGCGTCAACCCCACCACTTCCAACCAACCCTCTTCCAATCCACGCGAAAGGATGGGCTGTCTCATCCGTGCTCTCATTGCCAGTTTATTTATGGCCACCGTCCTGGTTTTTACGGTCGGCGCTTTTATGCTGTTCCAGTATTACCAAATTGCCCGCGACCTTCCCAATGTGGAAGACCTCAAAAATAACGTCTCAACTTTCGAGACCACCCGCATCCTCGACCGCAATGGGGGCTTGCTGTATGAAATCGTAGACCCCAACGCCGGACGCCGCACCTACGTCACCCTCGACGAGGTCTCGCCGTACGTGATCGCCACCACCGTCGCCACCGAAGACAAAAACTTCTTCAGTCACCCCGGCGTCGATTATTGGGCCATCGTCCGCGCGTTTTACCAAAACTGGCAAAGCGGGGAAACCGTTTCCGGTGCGTCCACCATCACCCAACAAGTGGCGCGTAACCTGCTCTTTGACCCCGAAGAGCGCGGACAACGTACCTACCTCCGCAAGGTGCGCGAAGCCCTCCTTGCCGAAGAAATCACCCGCCGGTATAGCAAAGATGAAATTCTCGAACTGTATCTGAACGAAAACAACTACGGCAATTTTTCTTACGGGATTCAAGCCGCCGCCCAAACTTACTTTGGCGTCTCGGCGGATCAATTGACATTGGGACAGGCCGCATTCCTTGCGGGTCTGCCCCAGGCCCCTGCCGTTTACGACATCTATTCCAACCGGGAAGCCACCATTCAGCGGTTGAGTGATGTTTTACTCCTTTCCTTTGAGGCCAGCGAAGAGCAAGGATGTATTTTTGTCGGGCCTGGGCGCACCAATGTGTGTGTGTCTGCTATCCAAATCAGCAATGAACTGACGGCGATCTCCACTTCCGAATTTCGGAACCCGGATATTCAAATCACCTATCCCCACTGGGTCAACTTCATCCGCCAGCAGTTGGATGCCCAATATGACTCCGACACCCTCTACAAATCCGGGTTTACCGTCTACACCACGTTGGACCCTGTCTGGCAGGATCAGGCGCAGACGTTGGTCGCGGCACAGGTCGCCGCGTTAGCCGATAAAAATGCTCACAACGGCGCGCTCGTCGCCCTCAATGCCAAAACTGGGGAAATTCTGGCGATGGTCGGCTCCCCCGATTTTTACAACGATAGCATTGATGGGCAAGTGAATATGGCGATTGCCCCGCGCCAACCAGGGTCTTCCATCAAACCGCTGACCTACGTCGCCGCGTTTGAGAAAGGATGGACAGCCGCTACGATGCTGTGGGATGTCCCCTCGGATTTTAGCGCCTCCGGGCAAGCTAATGACCCTAACACCTACACCCCCGTCAACTACGATGGACGCTTTCACGGCCCTGTTACCGTGCGGACCGCGCTCGCGAACTCCTACAATGTCCCGGCGGTCAAAGCACTCAACTTCATCGGGGTGTTTGGGGAGGGGGGGCTGGTTGCGATGGCACAACGGTTGGGGATCACGACCCTGACTCGCACCGATTACGGGCTTGCGCTCACGCTCGGGGGCGGAGATGTGCCGTTGCTGGAAATGGTCGGAGCGTATCAGGTGTTCGCCAACGGGGGCCGCATGGTTCCCCCCATCGCCATCACCAAGATTGTCGATCACGATGGCAATGTCGTCTTTGAATACACACCGCCTTCCGGGCAACAGGTCATCCGCCCGGAACACGCGTTTCTGATCTCCAACATCATGTCCGACAATGTCGCCCGTATCCCGATGTTCGGCACCAACTCGGTCCTTGCCCTGCCGTTCCAGGCCGCGGCCAAAACTGGGACCACGAACGATTTCCGGGATAACTGGACGATTGGGTACACGCCCGAGGTCGTCGTCGGGGTGTGGGTGGGCAATGCCGATTACACCCCGATGGTCAACACCAGTGGGCTGACTGGCGCGGCCCCGATCTGGGCGGAATTCATGAAGTTTGCCGCTCCCCAACTTTCGGGGGGAAACCCTAGCTTTTTCCAACCCCCTGGCGGGATCGTGCAAAAGATCGTGTGTACTGTCTCCGGCGCGGAACCTTCCAGCAACTGTCCCAGTTCCTACAATGAATTTTTCGCCGGGGATCAGCTCCCCGCGAACGCCGACAATGACCTCTGGCTGGATGCGTTGCTCGACACCTGGACAGGCCTGCGGGCGTCCGGGGCGTGTGATGATTTCACCGACGAGAAACTGGTCATGAACATCACTGATCCCTGGGGCATCAAATGGATTCGCGAAACGGGTGAGGGCCAGGCCTGGGCAGAGAGCATGGGATTTGACAAACCTTACGCTTTCGTGCCCGAACGTGAGTGCAATGGCGATGATCCTCGGGCAGTCATTGAATTTTCTCAACCCTCGAACGGCGCAAAAATCACCACCAACACCCTGGACATTATCGCGCGGGTCGAGGCTACGGCTGGGTTTGGCGGCTTCCGCGTCGAGTATGCGGAAGGGGACAACCCGGAGGATGAAGCCTGGAAACTGATCGCAGACCGCGATTCCGCGTTCTCCCAACCCGGCGTCGTAGCCACGTGGAACATTCCGGCGGATTTCCCCCCCGGCCCGGTGACCATCCGCATTTATGTGGAACGAGAGGGAGGAGGGTTCGCGCAAAAACAAATTCTGCTGAATGTGGATATTCCGACGCCGACTCCCACCCCCACCGAGACACCGACGCAAACCCCCACGGCGACCAACACATCACTCCCCTCGGCGACCCCTTCTCCAACGGTCCCCCTGCCCACGGCACCCCCGCCCCCAAGCAGTACGCCCAGTCCGACAGCAGGCATTCCGCCCACCGCGACGCCTTCCCCGCCCGTTTCCACCCCGACCTCAACGGAAACCGAAACGCCCTCTCCAACACCATAACTTTTTCAGGAGGCACCCCATTTAAAAATGGGGTGCCTCTTCGTACCCCGGGTGTTTTTTTTCGGGGATTCTCTGCCTTGCCTTTGTTTACATCTTTTACACAATCGAATGACCCAACAAGAGACACACTACGCCCATGTGCGGCGGGTTTTATGGCAAGTCCTGCTTGCCAATTTGGCCGTCACCATTCTGAAATTAATCCTGGGGACCGTCACTGGGGCATTGGCCGTGGTGGCGGATGGATTTCATTCACTGGTTGATTCTTCCTCCAACCTGATCGGCCTCGCGGCCATTCGTCTGGCCCAGCGCCCTGCCGATGAACGGCACCCCTACGGGTACCGGCGGTATGAAACCGTCGGCGCGCTCGCCATCGGGGGGATGTTGTTCGTGGCCGCGTACGAGATCGGCAAATCGATCATCTCCCGCTTTTCACAGGGGGGCATGCCCGATCTGACCCCGCTCACGGTCGGGTTAATGGCGATGACCTTTCCCGTCAACCTGCTCATCTACACCCTCGAACGTCGTGCCGGGGAACGGTTGAAGTCCGAAATCCTGCTGGCCGACGCCGCCCACACCCGAACGGATTTGCTCGTGACCCTGTCGGTGTTGGGTAGTCTGGCGGGGGTCTGGCTGGGGTTGCCCTGGCTGGATTCGGTGGTTGCCTCGGGCGTAGTGGTGATGATCCTGCGGGCAGGGGTTCAAATTCTGCGGGATTCTGCCGGGGCGTTGACCGACGCTGTCGCCGTGAACCCCGCGCAAGTGGAACACATCGCCCAGCTTGTACCGGGGGTGTTGTATGTCCATCGGATTCGTTCGCGCGGGACGTCGGACTCGGCGTATGTGGATTTGCACGTCAAGGTGTATCCGGGGATGAGCACCGAACAAGCCCACGCGGTCGCCACCGAGGTGGAACGCCAACTCCGAGCGCAATTGCCGAACACGGTGGATGTGCTCGTGCATATCGAACCCGCGAGAGAACGGGAAGCGGCGCGCTGGGATCGGATTTCGTACGACTTACGCCAAATTGCCGATGGGATGGGACTGGGGATTCACGATTTGCATGTCCATACCAATGAGCAAGGTGGCTATGCGCTGGAAATGCATCTGGAAATGCCCGCCGATATTTTGCTGGGCGAGGCGCACGAACTGGCCGAAGAGTACGAAAAACGGGTGTACGCGGCCTCCACCCTGCCCAATACTGTGATCACGCATTTGGAGCCACTGGACCGAGAAGTGATAGAGCTGGAAAACCGGATTGACCCCGCGTTTGAGACAGACATTCGGGGGTTAATCACGAGGTATGTGGGGGAAAATATTCTCGAACTCAAGACGTATTTTTCCAAACATCACGCGAATGTCGCGGTACGGCTTTGTATGCCCGCGGAAATCCCGCTCACGGAGGCGCACACGGTGGCCGAAAACATTGAGCGCGATTTGCTGACCCAATACCCAAACGTGTACCGGGTGACGGTGCATGTAGAGCCGAGAGTGGAGGGGAAGGTGGATGCGGATCAACACGGTTGAACGCGGTCTTATGATAAAATCGCTTTTATGGACACCTCCGTTCTGCCCGATACAAGTCAATTGCAAACGCTTGCTACCAAACACCAACTCCGGTTGATGGTTTTATTTGGTTCAGCGGTGCAGGGAACCATGCGGGAAGAAAGTGATCTAGATATTGGGATTCAGTCAAACAAGAAACTATCCCAGGCCAAACGAAAGGCTATTTGGAGCGATTTGAGCCGGTTGTTCAAGCGGGATGTGGATTTGACAGTCATGAACTACCCTAATCCTGTTCTGGATTTTGAAATTGCAAAAGAAGGCAAACTTCTATTTGAAGCAGAAGAAAATGTGTGGGAAAACTGGAAATCTTTTCGGATGCGTCATTATTGGGATACCGAAAAATTCCGCGTAGACTTAAGCCAATTTATTTCAAAACGGGCAGAGGAAATGCGCCATGCCTTCGTTGAATAAACCCCTTCTTCTCTATAAATTAGGCGACTTGCAACAATACCTGGGAGAAATCGAATCTCTTTCAAATGTTGATCTCAAGACGTATCAGACTGATTTTGTCAAACGTCACGCGGTTGAAAAACTGATTGAATTGATCGTTGAAATTGCCAGTGATATCAATCGTGAATTTATCAACTCAGCAGGAAGAGAGCCTGCAACAACTTATTTCAGCACGTTTGAAGAGATGGGGGAAATAGGTATATTGCCCAAAGCCCTTGTGACAAAACTGGCGCAAACAACCGGCCTACGAAACCGTCTGATTCATGGTTATGAAAAAATTGACCATAAAATTGTTTTTCAAGGACTAAAACCATTCGTTCGTGATTACAAACAATATTTTGTACTGATCAGTGATGATCTAAACAAACAATAATCTCTTTCCCAACATATCATGTGCCTCCATCTCCAAAGGAGGCACATTTTGTTTATTTCAAGGACATTTCACATGGCCCAATTCGACCTCCCCCTCCACCAACTTCAAACCTACCTTCCTCCCCGCACCGAACCCTCGGACTTTGACGCCTTTTGGGCAGACACCCTCGCCGAGGCCCGGCAGTTTCCCCTCCACGCCACCTTTGAACCCGTGGACGTCGGCCTCACCCTCCTCGACACCTACGATGTCACCTTCAACGGGTTCGGCGGACAACCGATCAAAGGCTGGTTTCTGATCCCCAAAAATGCCACCAATCCTCTCCCCTGTGTGGTCGAATACATTGGCTACGGCGGAGGGCGCGGGCATGTGGCGGAATGGCTGTTTTGGCCCAACGCCGGGTACGCACACTTTATCATGGACACGCGCGGGCAGGGCAGTTCCTGGCGGCCCGGCGACACCCCCGATCCCGAGCCGGATGGGAGCAATCCGCACTATCCTGGCTTTATGACGCGGGGCATCCTCCGCCCGGAGACGTACTACTATCGCCGCGTGTTTACCGACGCGGTCCGCGCCGTGGAAGCCGCGCGCACGCATCCGCTTGTGGATGCCAGCCGGATCATTCTCAACGGCGGGAGTCAGGGGGGGGGCATCACCCTCGCGGTCGCCGGACTCGTCCCCGACATTTTCGCTGCCCTGCCGGATGTCCCGTTCCTTTGTCATTACCGCGTCGCCACCGAAATCGTGGACACCCATCCCTATGGGGAAATCACCCACTACTGCAAAACCCACCGCGACAAAATCGAAACCGTGTTCAACACCCTGTCTTACTTCGACGGGGTGAACTTCTCCGCGCGTGCCACTGCTCCTGCCCTTTTCTCCGTTGGCCTGATGGACGACATTTGCCCGCCCCGGACGGTGTACGCCGCCTTCAATCACTACACCGGCCCCAAACAAATCCGTGTCTGGGCCTACAACAACCACGAAGGCGGGCAGAATTATCAAACGATGGAGAAGATTGCATTCCTGAAAGGGTTATGATGAAATACGCCCGCATCGAACGCGAACGCCGATACCTCCTCACCCAACTCCCCCCCGGGTTGACCCCAGACAGCCCACACACCCGCATCATAGACCGGTACATCTCCGGCACACGTCTCCGCCTCCGACGGATGGAGGATGAGACCGGAAACGTCACCGCCCTCAAACTCACCCAGAAATACGATCCCCCTACCGGCACCGGCTTGGAAACGATCATTACCAACCTCTACCTGAATGAAACCGAGTTCCAAACCCTCGCCTGCCTCGACGGCCCCACCCTCCACAAACGCCGTTACACTTACCCCTTTGCAGGCCGAAACTTTAGTATTGACGTATTTGAAGGGCCATTGGACGGTTTGATTCTTGGCGAAATCGAATTCAATGAACCCGCCGGTTCTCACATCGAACTTCCCCCGTTTGCGACCCGCGAAGTGACGGATGATCCCTTCTTCACAGGTGGACATCTGGTCACGCTAACCAGGTATTAAATCTATGAACTTACAACTGATCATTGACATCCTCGGCTGGGTCGGCGCGGTCTGTTTGCTCCTGGCCTATTTTCTCGTCTCCCGCAAAAAACTGGCGGGCGACTCGCTCAACTACCAACTGCTCAACCTGGTCGGCGGTGCCCTGCTGACCACCAATTCTCTTTACTACGGCGCGTTTCCATCCGTGGCAGTCAACATCGTCTGGATAGGGATTGCCTTGTTTACCTTAAGTAACCGTCGCGGAAATAAAAAAGACGCTGGAATTTCCTGAAAATTTTTCCGCATCTCCTTTTTTCCGCGACAAAAAGAGAAACCCTCATGCCCTCTCTCCACGTCCGTACTCCCCTCTGGGAATCCCCTTCCCTCAGTCAAATTCTCGGCACCGAAGTCCTGCTCAAAATGGAGGCTTTCCAGCCCGCCGGATCGTTCAAATCGCGCGGGATGGGCGCGGCGTGTGCGGACGCGTCTGCGCGGGGCATCCGGCGTGTCGTCTGCTCGTCGGGGGGGAATGCGGGGCTTGCCGTTGCCAACGCGGGGCGCAGACTCGGCATGGAGGTGACCATCGTCGTGCCGCAAACCACGTCCGCACGGGCGAAGGAACTGATCACGCGCGAAAACGCACAGGTGATCGTCCACGGATCGGTATGGGATGAAGCGCACGCGTTTGCCACCCGGTTGGCCGAAGAAACCCACGCCGCGTACGTCCACCCGTTCGATGATCCGGTGGTCTGGCGGGGGCACAGTTCGCTTGTGGATGAACTCGTAGAGGACGGGGTCAAACCAGGGATGATCGTGCTGTCCGTGGGCGGAGGCGGGTTGATGTGCGGGGTGGTGGAAGGGTTACAGCGGGTTGGGTGGGCGGATGTCCCCGTGCTGGCAGTGGAAACGGAAGGGGCGGCGTCCTTCGCGGGGGCAGTGCGAGCGGGAGAGTTGATCACGCTCGACGCCATTCGTTCGATTGCGGTCACACTTGGCGCTAAACGTGTCACCCCTCGCGCGTTGGAACTGACCTATCAACATGAGATCATCCCCTGGCTGGTGACAGATCGGCAAGCGCTCGACGCCTGTTTGCGTTTTGCGGACGATCATCGTGTGCTCGTCGAACCGGCGTGCGGCGCGGCGCTCGCGGCGGGGTATGATCGGGTGGAGCCGTTAGAGGAGTTTACCGTCTCGTCGGCGCGACGAGAGCCGGTGGTGTTTATTGTGTGTGGGGGTGCCGCGGTTAATCGGGAGATGCTGGAGAAGTGGGACAGCGAAGTTTCATAACAACCGCATCTGCGCCGCCTCAACCGTCAACGGGTCCAGTCCCAACCGCTCCTGCCAGTTCTCCCGCGTGACCTCGGCGCTCTCCGCCAACTGGCGCACATGCCGGAACTTGAGAAACTGCCAGCCTGTCCCCGGCAAACGCGGATCGTGCCGGAGCTTGTACATCAACAAATTGGCCCGCCCGCCGGGGATCACCAAAAAAGCCAGGGGAGAGAAAGAAGGCTCCCCGGTCATTTTCCCCACTCCCGCGGAAAGCTGAATCCCGAACCGGGCCACCTCCCCCGCCGGGGACGCCCAAACCACATCCACACCGGGTTGAACGGCATACCCCAGGCGTTCTCCCAACTCGATCAACAGCCCCCGCACTTCGTCCGCGTCGGCCATGCGCCGATAAGGGCGATCTTGGGTTCGCAAATACCACCCATTGTCCACGGGGTGACGTTCGCCAAACGAGTCGAGACACGCACCCACCAATTCCTGCTCCGGCGTCAGCAAGCCTGGAAACGCCGCGCAAATCGCCGTATCGATCTCCGTCAGGGATTTTCCCGGAAACTCAGTCAAAAAGTTCAACACCGCCCGCTCCACCCGGTCGCTCAACGGCGTGAGGGCGTCCCCCGTATCTTCCAACCACCACCGCCCCACCTCCAATCCATGCGGACTCCCGCCCAGGCGTGCCAGTCCACTCTCCTCCGACAACGTCTTTTCCAAAAAATCGCGCACACGGGTATAGGCCTCGCCCGGTTCCAAGGCTGGGGGAACCAACGTTTCCTGACGGGCGAGGGCGACCAACGCCGCGGCGTGCAGACTCAAGTACGGGACCGGTTCCCCGCGCGAGCGGAGAAAATCCTGTGCGGCATTCCGCAAGATCGCCCCGCGCCGATCATCCTTCAACCCCATCGCATCCGCCCCGCCCCCCGCTTTCCAGGTAATTTGGCCCTGTTCCTCTCCCTCTCGGAGGGCGAACCCGTCCAATGCAAACCGCGCCATGTCCGCCGCCACCAACGCGGAGGTGAGCAGACCGGGTTCGGCTTCAGGGAGCAGGGCAAAGAGCGGTATGCCCGGGGTCAGGCGGGGTTGTAAGCGGCGGAGGGCGGCGTGTAAGGCTTCGGTGTGCCAGGCCCAATCATACCGACGGCGGCGCAAGACACTGCGAAACGGCCCCATCGCTTCCGGCCCCCACAGCCACCCCGCCCACAGCGCGGAGAGCGTCCAAAACGCCTGGTTGGGGCGCGGAATGGCGGTCACAACCGCGGTGATATTTTCGGGCAGGGAGTCAGTGAGGTCTCTGAGGCGACCTTCAAAGAGGGCGATGCCGCCGCGTTCCGGGGGGTGTTGCGGCCAACGCACGAGGGAGGTGGCTCTGGCAGTGGGAAAATCCCAACCATCAATGGCAGTTTCGAGCGTGCGCCAGACGTTGCGTTCGATGAATTTGGGGGGGACGGTGAGTTGTTTGGGGCGGGCGCGGGCCGTGGTAGGCCAGAGAGTGTTGGTCTGGTCAAAGGTGACGAGGAGTAGGGCGGCGAGCAGATTCCGTTGGTGGGGGGTGAGGGGCAGGCCGTCGAGTTTATTGACGAGCGTGAAGAGGGCGTACACCGCGCGGGGAGGGTAGACGCGCAAGGCGTCTTCTACGTATTCGCGGTCGGGGTCGTGAAGGGGGAGGACACGTTCGAGGGCACGCGCCCGGTGGGGGCCGGTGGCGGTAAACCGCGCGGCGCGGGTGGCATCCGCTGAGGTAGTGGGGAATTCGCCGGAAGAGTCACAGTGCGGGCAATGGTACAGGCGGGCAAACGGGGCTTCGGCATCTTTTTCCCACAGAAAAGCGTCGGCGGAAATTTCGGCTTCACATTGCACGCAGGTCGTTGTGTAGAGGTTGAGGAGGTGGGGTTCGAGGCGTTCGCCGGTTTGGGCGTCCCCTTTGCGGGCGGAGGCGAGGGTTTCGAGAACGGCGAGGAGTTCATCGCGGCGGGGGGGGGAGGCGTGCACTTCGAGGAGGAAACGCACGATGGGGTTGTTTGCGGCGACGAGGACGCGGTACCCCGCGCGGGCCAGTTCAAGGGCGAGGGCAGGGGACGCACCAAAGGGGTCGAGAAGCCACTGACCGGGGGCGTCAGGAGTACCTGCCCGGTAGCGCGTTTGCACCCAGGTTCGCCCCACCCCCGCGGGGATGGGGGGTAAAAAGCGGGCGAGGGGGCCAGGGGCAGGCGGTTGTCCAGGCAGGTAGGGGGTGGGAATCATCCCTATTAGTATACTTGTTTTCCGAGGCCTTATTTTGAAATCATCGGCAGGTAAACCGGATAACCCGATTGCAATTGAGGAGCTGTGGAAGGATTAAACCCAACCGTCACCACCTGATTCGCCTGCACATCCTTCAACACAAACTCTTCCCCGCTCGGCCAGCGCACGCGCAATTCAGCGATTTGTTCCCCCGTTCCCAGGCCAAAATGGGCACGGGGGTCTTCCGACGCATGGTAACTGCTCCCCGCGTGGATTTCGCGTTCGAAGGTCTGTCCGTTGGGGAGCACGACTGTAATCACCGTGCCGGGAGCAAACCGATCTAACTTCACTTCGAGCCAGTGGCCTTCTGCCTCGTTGTTTTGCAACAGCACGAGGAATCCGCCGATCTGGTTGATGGCATAATCGAGATCACCATCGTTGTCATAATCCGCCGCCGCGCCGCCCCGCCCGAGCAGGGGGCCGACATCGGTCAGTCCGGCAGGCTCCATCCAATCGGTGAACTGTCCGGGTTTCCCCTGCGCGGTCAGGTTGCCGAACATCTGCGGAGTTTGGGCATCCGCGGCCAGGTCGGTGACCGGGATATTGCCGGTGACGATGAACAAATCCAGGTCCGTGTCCAGGTCAAAATCGCCCCAGGAAGACCCCCAGCCCGTCCACTCCTCTCCCGCCACATCAAACAAGCCGGAATAATCCTGAAACGTGAGGCCTGTACTCCCGGTTTGATTTTCGTACACCGAGTGGAGTTGGTTGCCCATGTTGGTGACGAGCAGGTCAAACTGCCCATCGCTATCATAATCCCCCCCGGAAATGCCCATCCCACTGTTGATGTCATCCACGCTGGCGGACGCGCCTACTTCCTCGAAGCGGAACCCCACCCCGGCGGGGTCTGCGGCTTTGCCGCCCGGCCAGGGTACGTTCGCGTACAATCGGTTGGGGTTGGTGTCATTCGCGACATACAGATCAAGATCGCCATCCGCATCCAAATCAGACAGCAACGCGCCCAGCCCATACTCGAAATTATCCGTTTCCAGCCCGACGAGTTCCCCCACCTCGCGAAAATAAGTATGCCCGTTCGCATCCAACCCTTCGCTGATAAAAAGCAAATCCCGCAAGCCTAAATTCGTGCGCGGAAACCCGCCAGACGCTTCGGGAAGTTTGTTGTTCACATCCACATACCCCGCCACGAACAAATCGGGCCACCCGTCGCCATTCAAATCCCCCACCGCAGAGGCCGATTGCCAACCGTAGGCATCCACGCCCGCGTCCTTCGCCCCTTCCGTGAAGATGCCGCCGTTGTTCCACAATAGCGCGTTCGTCCGCGCCGAGGTGATGTACAAGTCCGTCCACCCGTCCAGGTTAAAGTCCGCCGCGACGCACCCCTGCCCGCGCAGGGGCAACGCCGCCCCACTCGCCACGCTGACATCAGTAAATTTTCCGGCCACATTTTGGAAAAGCGCGCTCGTGGGCAGACCCCCGCTCGCCTGCCATTGCGCCGCTTCCAGTTCCGCGAACGTATTCACCGCAAACAAATCCAACCAGCCATCGTTGTTGTAATCCAACCAGCACAACCCCCCTCCCATCATCGCCGCCGGGTCCGCCGACATCCCCCAACGAAACGCCCCATGCCGAAAGTTCAAGCCCACATCCTGTGCGACATTTGTAAAACGGGGTTGTTCAGGAGTATTATCGAGCGCGATGGGAGCCTGCGATTTGCTCCGCGTACACGCCACAAGGCTGAAAACCCCGATCAATCCTAGAAGAAAAACGACCTGTCGGGAAAAGCGTTGAGGAAAAGGGAGGGGAGAGGAAGATGGGTTCATATCAAACTGGAGAGAATTCATGAAAGAAACTAGGAGAGGAGGAAACCAGGAGCTTCTAAACTCCTGACTTCCTCCTCTCCTGGTTTCCTAATAAGTTTTCAGGCCACCGTGCCTGAACAAACCGGCTCTTCCGTTTTTGAGGAGAAATGTGCCGAAATTTTGAAGGTGAAGGGGATGTGCATCCCTTCACCTTCAAAAATTCGGGTTTCCATCCCGTTGATCCCGGTAGAACCAAAAAAAACTTTATGCAATCCCGGACGAAGCACGGCTCCGGCGGGAGAACGAGTCGATCAACACCGCAAACAACAACACCAACCCGGTGATGACAAATTTTTCACCGGACGCCAACCCCAGCAAGCCCATCCCGTTTTCGACGGAAGCGATGACCAACGCCCCGAGGAGGGCACTGGACACGCGTCCACTCCCCCCGAACAGGCTCGTGCCGCCGATGACGGCGGCCGCGATGGCGTTTAATAACAGGTTGCCCCCCCCGGTGTTGGTATCCACCGACCGCAAACGGGAGGCGAGGATAATCCCCCCCACCCCAGCCATAAAACCGGAAATCATAAACACCATAATCCGAATCCGATCCACGTTGATCCCCGCGCGGCGTGCGGCTTCCGGGTTCCCCCCGACCGCGTACACATACCGTCCAAACCGCGTCCGGGAAGCGACGAAGGACCAAAACACCAACAAGACGAGAACTATCACCGTCACTACAGGCACGCCTCGATCCTGATTGGCATACCAAACCACAAAACTAATCACCGCGGTCAACCCCACCAATTGCGCCAACAGAATGGACATGGGTTTGGCGGGCAAATTTTGTCGTACCAGCGTCATCCGTTGAAACAGTTGCAGGGCCGCCGACACGAGAACGATAAATCCGGCCAAAGCCCACCCCCACATCGGAGGCAGATATTGGTTGGCAATTCCTAAAACCACATCATTTTGGATCACAATGGTTCCGGCAGTCGTCCATTTCGTCGTCATAATCAGCACGACGCCACTCCAGGCCAATAACCCGGAAAGCGTCACCACGAAAGAAGGAACACTTGCCTTTGTAATAATCAACCCATGCAACAAACCGATCAACGTGGTGGTCAACAAAGCCAACCCCACCGCGGCAGGCCAGGGCCACGCCGGACCGGATTCCCGCAGGAGAAGAGTCATCGTCACCCCGCCCACCCCACCGACGAAAGCGATAGACAGATCGATTTCCGCAATCAGCAAAATGAAGACGACCCCAATCGCCATCGTCGTAATCCCCGCCATTTGCAGAAGCAGATTGACAAAATTTCGTGTCCCAAAAAACACAGGACTCTGTAAGCCAAAATAAGCGAAAATTGCAAGCAAACCAATAATGATGGGAAGCGAGCCGAGATCGCCCGCACGGACCCGGCGCAACCAGTTGCTCACATAACTGCCAAACGATTCCTGCGTCACTTCAGTGAGCCGGAATCCGGTATTTTCTTGAGATTGTTCAGTCATCGTTAATTCTCCGCCATGCCAGGAACATGCTCTAAAGTCCCAGCCGTAATGGCGTGGACCACTGCTTGTTGCGTTGTGTCTTTCGCATTTAATTCAGCGACCTTTTTCCCCAGACGCAGGACACTGATCCGATCCGCCACTTCAAAAATATCGTGCAGGTTGTGGGAAATGATGACCACAGCCAACCCGCGATCTGCCAACCGCCGGACAAGGTCCAGAACCTGACGGGTTTGTGCCACCCCCAGCGCGGCGGTGGGTTCATCCAGAATCACCAGTTTGGAGTTCCACATGACCGCTTTGGCGACCGCGACCGCCTGCCGCTGTCCGCCGGACAACCCCGCAACCACTTGCCGGACCGACCGCAAACTGGTAACCGATAAACTTTCCAACGTTTCCCGCGCGGATTTTTCCATACTCACTTCATTCAACCGGAAGAAGGAGAGGGTACGTTCCCGGCCTAGAAACATATTCGCCACCACATCCAGGTTATTGGCCAAAGCCAAATCCTGATACACAATTTCAATGCCCAAATTGGCGCAATCCCGCGGACTACGAATATGGACAGGGCGACCTTCGAAATAAATTTCCCCTTCGTCAAAGGGATAAATGCCTGCAATCCCTTTGATCAGGGTGGATTTTCCAGCCCCATTATCACCGACCAGGGCCATCACTTCTCCGGCCCGCACATTAAAGTCAACATGAGTGAGCGCTTGAACCGCGCCGAATCGTTTTGAAACGCCTTTACAAGCAAGCGTTGGGTTATCAGGCATTGTCAATCTCCTAAAGGACTATAAAGTTAGAAAGTAACTGCTCAGGGGTAATGCGGAGAATCTCCGAAAAAAAGAGATGAAAGGGGGAAGGTCTTCCCCCTTTCATCTCTTTTTTTCGGAACTTTCTACTTTAGGCTGAGTAGTTACCTTAGAAACTGGTTACTCAGAGGGAATAAATCTCCTACGCCAGAGCCTCACGTTATACAACACAAAAAAAAACGTGGAGATGTGCATCCAAGTATACACCGGACGAACATCTCCACGTCTCATGAACACACCAAAAATTTACACAAACGAACAGAACACATCATCGTTTCAAAATCTTCGGCGATACCTTGAATTATGGGCAGAAAGCATCGAAATCGCCCACGCAAATTTCTTCCCAAGTGCGGAAGCCATCAGCGATGACGGTGTCGGCGATGTTGTCTTTGGTGACGCCGATGGGTTGCAGGGCCAGGAAGGGGACATCGCTGGTGCCGTTATTGATGGTCAGGCCACCAGTCAAAGCGGTGAGGTCATCCCCACGCAAGAGGGCAATCGCGGCCTGGGCGGCGGCAAAAGCTTCGGCTTTGATCGGTTTGTACACGGTCATCGCCTGGTCACCCGCGAGGATGTTCTGGATCCCGCCGACGGTGGCATCTTGTCCGGAAATCGGAATACCGGCTTCGGCGGGGCTGATGCCCGCGTTCTTGAAGGCGGCAATGACTGCACCGGCGAGGCCGTCATTGGCGGCGAATACGGCAGTGATTTCGTTGTTGGCGGCAGTCAGCATCTGTTCGAAGATCACCAGGGCTTCCTGGTTGCTCCATTCGGGGACAGCTTGTTCGTTGACGAGCGTCCAGGAGCCATCATCGAAGTGAGGCTGGGCCACGGAGGCATAGCCTTCGCGGAAGAGGGTGGCGTTGTTGTCGGTGGGGCCACCGTTCAGGAAGGCGACTTTGGGGGCTTCTTGGGCATCGATCAGCGGTTCGAGGACATCGCCCATCGTTTTTCCGACGGTGACGTTGTCGAAACTGACATAGATGTCTGCACCATCGCCTTCGATGGTCAGGCGGTCGTAATCGACCACTTTGACGCCAGCTTCACGGGCCAGGGCGATGATCGCCGCGCCGGAGCCAGAGTCGAGGTTGACGAGGAGGAGAACTTTGGCACCCGCGGCGATGGCTTGTTCGGCCTGCGTCTGTTGGGTGGCGGCGTCGCCTTCGGCGTTGACGATGTTGTATTCAACACCGGCTTCGGTGAAAGCCTGTTCAAAGAAACGGCGGTCGTCGGTTTCCCAACGGGCGGAGGAGGCGCTGTCCGGGAGCAGAACCCAGATGGAGCCTTCGATTTCTGCGGGGGGTTCGGTGCCACCGGTTTCGGTGGGGCAGTACTGGGCAAAGTCGCCTACGCAAATTTCTTCCCAGGTGCGGAAGCCATCAGCGATGACGGTTTGTTCAATATTATCTTTGGTGACGCCAATCGGTTCGAGAGCGAGGAAGGGGATTTCGCTGGTGCCGTTGTTGATGGTCACGCCCCCGGTCAGGGCGGAGAGGTCGCCCCCGTTGAGGAGGGCAATCGCGGCGGCGGCGGCGGCTTCAGCTTCGGCTTTGATCGGTTTGTACACGGTCATCGCCTGGTCGCCTGCGAGGATGTTCTGAATCCCACCGACGGTGGCATCTTGTCCGGAAATCGGAAAACCGGCTTCGGCGGGGCTGATGCCCGCGTTTTTGTAAGCGGCGATGACGGCACCGGCGAGGCCGTCATTGGCGGCGAACACGGCGGTGATTTCGTTGTTGGCGGCGGTCAGCATCTGTTCGAAGATCACCAGGGCTTCCTGGTTGCTCCATTCGGGGACAGCCTGTTCGTTGACAAGCGTCCAGGAGCCATCATCGAAGTGAGGCTGGGCCACGGAGGCATAGCCTTCGCGGAAGAGGGTGGCGTTGTTGTCGGTGGGGCCACCGTTCAGGAAGGCGACTTTGGGGGCTTCTTGAGCGCTGATCAACGGTTCGAGGACATCGCCCATCGTTTTCCCGACGGTGACGTTGTCAAAGCTGACGTAGATGTCTGCGCCAGCGCCTTCGATGGTCAGGCGGTCGTAATCGACTACTTTCACGCCGGCTTCATGGGCAGAGGCGATGATGGCGGCGGCAGAGCCGGAGTCGAGGTTGACGAGCAGAATGACTTTGGCACCCGCGGCGATGGCTTGTTCGGCCTGCGTCTGTTGGGTGGCGGCGTCGCCTTCGGCATTGACGATGTTGTATTCAACACCTGCGGCTTCAAAAGCACCTTCAAAGAAGCGGCGGTCGTCGGTTTCCCAACGGGCGGAGGAGGCGCTGTCCGGGAGCAGTACCCAGATCGAGCCTTCCCCCATCGCGACGGGAGCTTCGGTTTCTTCAACGGGCGCTTCATTAGGCGCCTCAGTCGCCGGACTGGTGCATGCGGCGATGACGAAGATCGCCAACATTAAAAGAATAGTGAGCAGTGAACGTTTCATTTTTTTCTCCTGGTTAAATGTTGTCGGAAAGGGGAAATAGGAAGAGGAATTGTTACGAATACCAAAAGCACCTCCACGTCAGGGTTCTTAACGACTTGTTAAGTATAATGATTTCAAAAATATTTGTCATCCACGCCCTAATGATTTTCTTATCGGATTCCCCCTTTGCCTGTTAGGGGAAATCCCCTAACGTGGGTGGGAGTTACCGGGTTTTCCTACTCATAACGGCATAGCCGATTCTACATCTTGGTCCTGAGTCGTCGTAAAAAAAGGGTATCATTAAAAAATGCTCAACAAAGCCCACGTTCTCCTCGCAGATGATCACGAAGTGGTTCGGGCAGGAATCCGCAAGGCGATAGAAGACCTCCCCGAAGTGGAAATCGTGGGAGAAGTCGGTGATGGCCCATCGCTGTTCACCGCGCTGGCTCACCTCATGCCGGATTGTCTGCTGATTGATGTCACCATGCCGGATTTTGAACCGATCCGGGCAATTCGCCTGATTCGCGCGCGTTATCCCCATTTGAAAATCCTCGCGGTCAGTGCCTACGATGATGATGTGTACGTCCAGGGTTTGTTGGGCGTTGGGGTCAACGGCTACCACTTGAAAGACCAACCCCTGAGCGATTTGCGTCTCGCAGTCCAACGCGTGTTGGGAGGCGAACAGTGGCTCTCCAGCCCGTTGATCAAAAAACTCCTGCACTATTCGGCACCGACCAATGCCTCTTCCCGCTTGACCGCCCGCCAATCCGACATTGTTCGCCTGCTCGCACAGGGGTTTGACAACCAATCCATCGCCCAGCAAACGGGCCTGAGCGTCAAAACCATCGAAAACCACCTCACGCGCATTTACCGCCAACTCAACGTGCAAAGTCGCCTCGAAGCCGTGACCCTCATCCGCCAAAAGCCCGATTTATTAGACCTCCCCTCGACCACCGAAAAACGGACAGGGGCCTTGATCTCCTCGACGGAACAGAAACAAATTTCGATCTTGCTCGTGGATGATAACGAACGGTATCGCAACCAATTGCGGCGCATGGCGGGCAAGGCCTACCCGCAAGCCCATTTGGTGGAAGCGAGCCACCCCCAAAAAGCCTTTGACCTCGCCATGCACACCGCGTTTCATCTGGCGTTTGTGGATATTGTGCTGGGGGATGAAAACGGCATTCGCTGTGCCAAACACTTGAAAGCGATCAGCCCCGAACTGCGGGTGATTTTGATCAGTGCCTACCCTGACCGGGAGTTTCACCGCATGGGCATGGAAGCCGGAGCCGCGGCCTTTCTCGATAAAAAAGACCTCGACGTTGCCGCCCTTCGCCAAGTGATCGAAGATGTCATTTAAATGGCCCCTGTTTTACGCGTTACCCATCTCTCCAAACGCTTCGGCACCCTGCCCACGCTCCAGGATGTGAGTTTTGAGATTCACGCGGGGGAAGTGGTGGGGCTGACCGGGCGCAGTGGCGCGGGGAAATCCGTCCTGGCGATGATCCTGGCCGGGTACATCCAACCCAACGGGGGGGAGGTGACTTTCGACGGGGTTCCGCTCCCCCTCCCGTTCACCCCCCGCCCGCGCGGGATCGAGATCATTCCGCAACACCCCGACCTGCTGGATAATCTGGACGTGGTCGAGAGCATCTTCCTGGGAAACGAAATCAGTTGGCGGTTGTTAGGCGATTGGTTCAGCGTCCCCCACCGAGGGCGGATGGTGCGGAAAGTGATCAAAATCCTGGAGCAGTTGGATGTTCATTTTCCTTCTCTGCAAGAAAAAGTCCGCAATCTCTCCAGCGAGCAACGGCAGATCATCAGCATCGCCCGCGCCCTCACCCGTCCAGCCCAACTGATCATCGTGGATGATCCCACCCCGCTCCTTAGTTATCCCAACCAACAAAAACTCCTGCAACTCATTCAAACTTGGCGCAAACAGGGCGTCGCGGTGCTATTCAATAGCAACAACCTCGATCATCTTTTCGCCGTCACGGACCGCATCATTGCGTTGAGCCAGGGCAAAATCGAAGTCAATCGCCGCACCGACGAAATCAGCCGGGAAGAGATTGTCTCTGTACTGGTAGGCATCGAAGACCGGCAACAGCTCACCCCGGCCATTTGGGCGCTGGACAACTACTATCAGGCGCGGGAACAAGCCGAAAAACTTCGGTATCAACAAACCCTGCTCGAAAAAAACCTGGCCGCGCAGGACACCCTCAACCGCCAACTGATCAACCAACTCGCCCAACAGGTGAAAGCGCTCGATCAGGCGAACCTGGCCCTGCAAGATGCCCACCGCCGTCTGCTGACCGAACGCGAACAGGAACGCAAACACCTGGCGCGGGAAATCCACGACCAGGTGATCCAAGATTTGCTCAGTGAAAATTACCGCCTGGAAGAACTTTCCGAGGCCGAAGATGTGACCCCGGAACTCCGCGATGACATGATCGATGTGCGCGAACGCCTGCGCACGCTCGTCTCCACCCTGCGCCAGATTTGCGGGGACCTCCGCCCGCCGACCATTGACAGCCTTGGACTGGGAGCCGCGCTCCAATCGTTCACCCAGGGCTGGGCCGAACGGACAGGCATCTCGGTGACCCTCGAACTCGACACCCAACTCGGACGTCTGCCCGAAACGATTGAACTCTCGCTCTTTCGCATCGTGCAGGAAGGGTTGAACAACATTGCGCGGCACGCCGACTGCAATCGGGTCCAGGTTCGCCTTCAGCCTACCTCCCCGCGCATGGTTCTGCTCTCCATCGCCGATGACGGGGTGGGGGTCCCGGACGCGTTCGACCTCGCCGCCCTCGCCGGGAAAGGGCACTACGGCTTGTTGGGGATCAGCGAACGGGTCGCGTTGATGGGTGGACGCCTGAAATTGCAGAATCAGACCAAAGGCGGGCTTCTGCTCCAGGCAGAAATCCCCCATCCCCGCGTGGAAACGCCCACCGATGCGTGACCGGCGGCGGGCCAACCCTTGGTTTAGCGTGGGAGGTGCGCCACGCGATAATGCCGCTCCAGTTCGGACGCATATTTTGCGCCCAGAAATTGCACATTTTCTTTTGCCCATGTGCTAAATCGCGTTTTTCCGACAGGGGGCGAGTTTGTCACCAAGAGATTTTCCATCAATCCCACCACTTCCTCGCGGGTCAACACCACATCCTTCACAAACCACCCCACGATCTGCGCCAACGACCACGCCAACCCCGGCGGCAGGGCGAGCACCCGCGCGCGACTCCCGATCTGCGTGCGGATCATCCCCACCATCTCCGCAAACGTAAACGTCTCCGGCCCAATCGCATCCACGATCTTATTCTCGGTTCCCTGCCCCTCCCGCACCGCTAGTTCCGCCAAATCTTCCACAAAAATCGGCTGTAACTGATATTCTCCCGACCCCGGCATTACAAACACCGGAAACCGCCGCAGAAGATACGCAATGTTGTTGAGCAAAATATCTTCCTTCCCAAACACCACCGTCGGGCGCAAAATCGCATACGACAGCCCGGAATTTTGCAAATACCGCTCCAACTCCGCCTTCCCCGAAAAATACGGCAGGGGCGACTCCATCGACGGGTTCGTGATGCTCACATGCACAAATCGCCGCACCCCCGCCCGCTTCGCCGCGTCGATCAACGTCTTCGTATTCCGCACCGCCTGCTCAAACGTCGTCTGCCCATACGAAAACCGCACCCAATACGTGTTATACAGCACCTCCACCCCGCGCAGACTCTCGGCCAGCGCGTCCGGGTTGTCAAAATTGAATGGAAACGCCTGCACCCAGTCGCCGAACGGATTCGGATTGTTGGGATGCCCGGTCAGCGTCATCACATTGTGCCCCGCCGCGAGCAATTGGCGGGTGATGTACCGTCCGGTATAGCTAAATGCCCCAGTCAGGGCGTGGAGGGAGGGAGAGGGGGTCATGGGAACTCCTTGTAATGAGTGATAAGTAATGAGTAATGAGTAATGAGTATTAAATGGATAGCATCCTGAGCGGAGGGTTGAGCGGAGGGTTGAGCGGAGGCTTTGCGAAGTCGAAACCCGCAGTCGAAGGATGCGGGTTACAAGACTTGAAACGTGCCGGAATAGCTGAACATTTCACCAAAAAGCGCATGGCGGATGACTAATTCGATATGAATGATGCGATCATCTTCCGAATCCGCGCGTTGCACCGTATCCGCGCGCCCCAACGTCCACGGCCAGAGCCAGTTCGGGAGTGCACGGGTCGCCGTACCCAGACGGAACACCCACCCGCGCGTGTCCAACGTCAGTGTGTTGGGCGGCTGGAACGCAATCTCCCACCCCATTCCCAACACCTTCCCCGGCCCTACCCACTCGATCACCTGTTGGCGGGCGGGATCATATGTGTTAAGCGAATTGAACTGCACTGGCGGGTCAAAATACAACGTCCGCCGCCATTCCTGGCCTTCGGGCGTCAGTTCGATCACCAGCGTCGTGGAAACTTCAGTCCCCGCGCGCCCCACCAACACCCCTAACTTCCCCAACACCCAAAACATCGGCCCCAGCACTGGCTTATGCCACACCCGATGCATCTTCCCCTCCAATCGGACTGGCGCAGTCTGCAAAAACTGCCGCACAAACACCGACGGCAAGCCTGAAAATGTTCGGAAAACAGGTTCAAAAGGTGACGTGTTCATCTTTTTACCCGACATTGAACAGCGCAAGCATTAATCCCAATTGTAAAATTGCCCCCCCAAAGAAAGTCCCTAGACCTCGTCCAAACTGTTGTTTTCCCTCAGCTTGTAACATTCCCGCCGCCAAAAATGAAAGCGTGCCTGGAATTAAAAAAAGCCCAATTGTCCATAACCCCAAAATATTAAATGTAAGCAGAATGCCTGCAATCCCCCACGGGGCAAATTGCCCCCACCCAGTTTTCTCTGCCCGATTTTGCAGGGTACTGACCAGCCCGACCAGTCCCAGCAAAACAATTTCCAAAAAATACAGCCCTGGCAGAGGAAATAAGGGCTGTTGAAGCGTCATGCCAAACAAAACTGCCACATATACACAATCCCCCGCGCCAACAAAAGCGAACAGGACTGCAAGTTTGCGTTTCATGCGTTATCCTTTTTAAAAAGCATATCCAATGCGTTCAGCCGCAAAGAATCAACCGCGAGTAACGTTGCCACAAGACTATCGAGCGTTTTAAAAAAATCAGCCAGGGTTTTTATTCGCTTTTGATAAAACGCCGCTCGAACAGCTTCCTCAGGCGATAAATCCACCGCTGATTCAACGATCACCAGGCTATCGGATACCGTGCGAATGGCGCGGTCAAACTCACTTTTCTCCCGTTCCCGCAAAATCCCCTTCACGACCTTCCAAAAATCAGTCTCTGCTTCATAGTAATCCTTCCGCTCCCCCATCACCACTTTTTTATGTACCAATCCCAATCGTTCCAATTGCCGTACATTCGTGCTGACAGCCCCTTTCGTGATCCCCACCTGTTCAACCAATTCGTCCAACGACAAGGCATTCGGCGACAGGTACAAAACACCAAAAATCGCACCCATCCCCTTTGAAAATCCCCAGAAGTTGCTGATATGGCTCAAGCCCAAAATGGTATTGGCTTTGGCTTCTTCGATTTGGCTCATAATTCTCCTTGCTTCGTACACTACGTTTAGTTTAAACTAAACGTAGTGTACGACGAATCAGGGCGAGTGTCAAGCCATTTACAGGAAAATCAAAGAAATGTCCATTGAGATGGGCGCAAAGTCCTTCGTCCCCTCCCATAAGTTCGCCAGGACCAGAATGGCTGATTAAATATCAGTAATTCTCAATATGGAAACGAGCCGACGAACGGCGTTCCTTCAAACGCCATCGCTGAACTCAAAGGATGCCCATGAAGGAACGCCGATCGTGGCAAACTGAGAATTGCTGATTAAAAATAGCGGATGTTGACTTGAGCCTTAGTGCATGTTAAAATCCTACCCGCAATTGGAAAAGATATTCCAAAATGCTGGGGCACGTAGCTCAATGGCAGAGCAGTGGCCTTTTAAGCCATTTGTTGTGGGTTCGAGTCCCCCCGTGCTCACTGATACGACAGGGTTAATGCCTGCATAGTATTCCTGGACACCCTAGGCATTGCCCTAGGGTGTTTCTGTTTAACTAGTTTGCATTATGACCCTTCCTCAACTTCTCCCTCTACCTGCCGCCGCCAAGCGGCTCGGCCTAACAGAAAACGAGTTGCGCGCCCGGGTTAAGGCAGGTACAATCTCCGCAGGCGTCTTGCCCGATGGAGAAATTGTCGTGAACCCTGAGAAGAATGATCTACTCGCAGATGATATCAATGCCCGTCTGCGCGCTATCCGCCACGAGGACTATGATCATCTGCGAGGAATGGCAATAACAATGGCAGAAGCCGTTGAAAAGTATGGAGTTGCGTACCACACCATCGCATCTTGGATTAGGAAAGGGTATATAGATATTATTAGCTCAGGGTATGGTAAAGAAATTGATGAGAGAGATATTGCATTTTGCACTGCTATCCACAAAGTGCGTGAGTCAATTGGAATACGTACTGGTGCGCCGCTTTTAGATGACAATGGTCATCCTTATCTGCTCAAGCATCCTGCTCTTTCTCGTTATCGTCGCGAGAATAGAGAACACGAGCGGATCAGTTAATTTTTTTCCCAATAGCCCAATAGGCAACCTGAATCAAGGTTGCTTTTTTTTGCGTCAGATTTTGACAACTTTACTGTTATTACAGTCTATGCTAAACTTCCCTCAATCAGCCACCTACGTGGCGGGCCGGGGTAACACCTCTCACCTCTATGCACCTAAACAAATTGACCTGGAAATGAGGATGCTTCCGGGCCTGCAAAGACAGATTCCAGCTGACCGCTTGAAGGGTTTATTGTTGACTCCTGCCACGTTGGCAGGAGTTTCTGTCGAGTACCCAAACTAGATTCTGGAAACTGTTGACAACCGCAGTTCCGTCAACAGGGGCCACGTTTCCCCCCCATGAAATGGAGTGCTTTGTCCACCACAAACCCATCTCTCTACATCGGTTACCCCACCCTCGAAGCATGGGCATGTGTCGTCCACAAAGACGCACCGATATACGCCATGCTGTTGACAGAACCTGGCGCGCATGGTCAGCATGGACATCGGACAGAGAGTCTCATCATTGTCTGTGCCCAGCCGGATGACCACACCCAGGTGCATTACAACCGCATCATGGTCGGCCAGTTATCCTTTCTTGGTGACCAGCCCTTTGGGTCCAAGCATACGTGGATAATGGATCAGGCGGAACATGCCTGGGGTTTGGTTAAGGACTGGTTCGGAGAGCAAGCCTTTGAGGTGCGCGAGGCGGTGCTGGCGACCCCGGTGGACTATCGTTTTCTCAGTGGGCGGGCAGAGTTTCTTGCCTTTTCGCAAGAGACCGGTTTTTCCAGGAAAGATTTGCAAACAATGTAAAGCTTGTTAACTGTAAGCGTCGGGCTCTTGTTCGACGATGTGATGCATGCGCTCGGCCTGACCGATTTAGAGCAAGGTCAGGTCAAGGGCTGGTGGCGACAGGACCGTCCCAACCCTCGCCCCCACCAGGCCACTCCTGCAGGTTCCAACCCGAACCACGCCGCGCCACGTGCTCCGCAAGGCGTCGGTGCCCTCACTTCCTGCGGCCTTATATATTTTCTCTCGCGGTTCGGCGATGTGCAGATGATTGACGCGCTCTCACACCCGATCGTGCTGTGAATCGAAGTAGCCCTGGCAGGCCCCGTCCTGCTCCTAGCAACGATTATGGTACAGTTCGTTAGCCCGAAAAAAAGGGTGAAAGGGGAATGTACATCCCCCTTTCACCCTTTTTTTCGGGGAGTTTCCTCTCTAAGCCTGAGCAGTTACAAAAACCCTCTTTATCCCCTCACCCGGATGGCGTCGCGGATGTTGGGGAGTTTTTCGATCTTGGTCAGGACCCGACTGAGTTGGGTGATGTCTTTCACTTCCATAACAACATCCAACACGGCTTGCGTGCGATCTTTGGTGGTTTTCACATCCCAATCGGTGATGTTGATTTTTTCATCCGAAATAATAGAAGAGACATCTTTGACGATCCCTTCCCGATCAAAGGCGCGAATCCGCACGGAGACGGGGTAGGTGACATTGGGCGTGCCCCAGGAGGCTTTGACGATCCGTTCAGGTTCGCGCATACTGAGGATGTTGGGACAGTCACTACGATGGACACTGGCGCCCCGCCCGCGGGTAATGTACCCAACAATTTCGTCGCCCGGGGCCGGATTACAGCACTTGGCAACGTTGGTCTGTACCCCGCGCAACCCAAGCACGGAAATGGTGCCACTCGTGTCTTCCGTGGAGGGTTTGACAAGGTCATCTTTGGTGGGTTCTTTTTCTTCTTCTTGCGCGAGGTGCGTGATGATCCGGCTGATGGCGAGGTCCCCCGCCCCGATGGCAAAGGAAAAATCTTCGACGCTTCGCAGGCCAAAATCGCGCGCCAGTTTTTCGATGCTGATTCCCCCAACGCCGAGCCGGGCGAGTTCTTTGTCGAGAATCGCTCGTCCTTGCGTGACGTTGTATTCCCGATCCTGAACTTTGAACCAATGCCGGATTTTTTCCCGCGCCCGGTGCGTGGTCACCAGCCCGAGGTTGGGGTTGAGCCAATCCCGGCTGGGGGTTCCGCGTTTGGCGGTGAGGATTTCGACTTGATCCCCGGTTTTGATGTGGTAATCGAGGGGGACCAGTTTGCCGTTCACCTTCGCCCCCCGGCAACAGTGCCCGACTTCGGTGTGGATGAAGTACGCAAAATCGATCGGGGTGGCCCCCTGCGGGAGGTCCACCACGTCCCCGCGCGGGGTGAAGGCGTAGACGCGATCCTGCAAGACTTCGCTTTTCATCGACTCGACAAAATCGCTGGCATCTTCAGAATCTTCCCGCCATTCCTGAATCATCTGCCGGATATAACTCACCCGTTTTTGATACTCCAGATCGTGCGCGTGCCCTTCTTTGTACCGCCAGTGCGCGGCAATCCCGAATTCCGCTTCCTGGTGCATTTCGACGGTACGAATCTGAAATTCCAGATGCCGCCCGTCATCATATAAAACGGTGGTGTGCAGTGAGCGGTAAAAATTATCTTTGGGGACGCCGATGTAGTCGTCAAATTCGCCAGGAATGGGGCGCCAGAGGCTGTGGACGATGCCCAAGACCATGTAACAATCGTGTTTCTCTTTCAGCAGAATTCGGACGCCGCGAATGTCGTTCATCTGTTCAAACGTGACCCCTTTTTTCATCATCTTGCGATAAATGGAGTAAATATGTTTGGGACGCCCGCTGACATTGCCTTCGATGTGATTTTCTTGCAAAGCGGCGGACACCCGGAGGATGATCTCGCCCATTTTCTTTTCACGTTCGGTGCGTTTTTCTTCCAGTTTCCGGGCGATTTCCTTGTACATCTCCGGGTTGACGTACCGAAAAGCCAGGTCTTCTAATTGCCACTTGAATTCCCAAATCCCCAGCCGGTTCGCCATCGGGGCAAAAATATCGAGGGTTTCCTGGGCAATGCGGATGCGTTTGTGCTCTTTCAGACTGCTGAGGGTTTGCATGTTATGAAGGCGGTCTGCGAGTTTGATCAGGGGGACGCGCGGGTCTTCCCCCATGGCGAGGAAGGTCTTCCGTAAGGTTTCATTCACCAGACTCGCTTTCCGCCCCAGAATTTGTTGTTTGGCGTCAATGGGATCGAGCAGGATATGATTGTCGTCCCCCGCTTCCCCCCCGCGCGAGACCCGTGGCAATTCGGTCAATTTCGTGACCCCATCCACCAAACGCGCCACCTCGTCGCCAAAATCATTCCGAATATCATCGAGGGTGATCGGGGTATCCTCGACGGTGTCATGCAAAAGTCCCGCCGCGACAACTGCCGGCGGGACTTTTAATCCAGCTAAAATATCTGCAACTGCAATACAATGGGTGATGTAGGGTTCACCAGAAGCGCGCTTTTGGGGAGCGTGAGCTTCGGCGGCCACCCGGTAAGCGCGCTGGATCAGGTTCCGATCCGCATCGGTGAATTTTTCAGGTAGACGACTGAGCAAAGATTCAAGTGGCATAATTCAAATGGAAGGTGGCTCTGCCCATTGGAGAACTTACTGCGAGCCGTTATGGTGGAATAAAGGGGCTTTAAGATGAATTTGATTCTGTGAAGTATACTCCAATGGCCTAAAATTGCCATATGCCCTCCGAAAGCCAATGATATACTCGCCCTTGTTGAATCATCCCCCGTTGAGCCTCCTCTGCCACCCCCGCACGCACGAACGCCTTCAAATCGCCGAGGGGCGTTTATTTGCCCCCCACACCGGTGACAGTTTCCCCATTCAGGGGAACATTCCCCGGCTGATTGCGTCTCAAACCCCGTTCCGCCATCGCTTTTGGGCCTGGGTGTACAACCAAATTGCCTTTGCATATGATTGGGGGGTGGCGGTGGCCTGGCAGTGGAAATTAGGCGGTCAGCCCATCGACCGGCACGCCTACCTGGACAACATCCAACTCAACCCCGGCGAACTGGTGTTGGAAACGGCGGTGGGCACGGGTGCCAATATCGAGCTTTTGCCCACTCACGCCGAATATGTTGGGCTAGACATCTCTTATCCTATGCTCCGCCGTTGTGCCCACAGGCTAAAAAAAGCAGGGCGCAACGCCTACCTCGTTCAGGGTGACGCGCAATGGTTACCCTTTTTTGACGACACCTTCGATGCCGTGTACCACATGGGTGGGCTACAATTCCTCGCAAATCCCCACCACGCCCTGCTCGAAGCCTTGCGCGTGACCAAACCCGGTGGCAGGATTTGGATGATTGACGAAGCCTACGCCTTTCCGACCTTGTGGCGGCATGTGCCTGAGCGCAAACAGGGTATCCACACAATAAATTTATCCCCTCTCCAACAGGGGACTGAGATTCTCGCACAAAGTCTTCCCGCAACCGCAGAAGACCTCCACACCGAATTGATTTCCAATGGTGAGTTGTATCTGCTCAGTTATCGGAAATGTAAGGATTAATAGCATACCCGTTCAGATACATTTGGAGAATTCCCCGAAAAAAGGGGGCCATCCCCCACACCTTCAACATGTCGGCACTTATCCCGCCCAAGACGGGAGAGCGATAATCAATTTACAGTCAGGAAAAAGTCATGAAAAAACTGTTCGATATTTTCAAAAAACAAGATAAAACCATTTACGTCGTCTCCGGTTTGCCGCGTTCTGGGACATCCATGATGATGAAGATGCTCGAAGCGGGCGGGTTAAGCCCTTTAACGGACAATGAACGGACTGCGGACGATGACAATCCCAAAGGGTATTACGAATTCGAGCGGGTCAAAAA
>WBZL01001024.1_pt1 | contig 30435 bp, 18 predicted proteins | sample 5204291 | NCBI WGS metagenome assembly WBZL01 (sample SAMN12344345, study PRJNA552823) | activated sludge metagenome | biome: Activated sludge suspended growth; feature: Nitrification reactor; material: Wastewater; isolation source: activated sludge from nitrification reactor of wastewater...
ACAACGCCAATTACTATTATGAAACTGTGAAAGCCAAGCCAACCACCAGGGGCCAGGCAATCCGGTAAATCGAAATACCCGCTCAACTCATTGGAAACATCGTGACACAACAAAGGGCTTTTCCGCCGACCCCGGAAAAGCCCTTTGTTTTTTTGGTACAATCCCATCCGTAACCGTTCAGCTATTTATGGAGAAATCCCGAAAAAAGGATGGGGAAGGACATCCCCCATCCTTTTTTTTCGGAACCTTCTACTCTTGGTGAGTAGTTACCCAACTTTTGAGACAGGTTAACTCGTTCATGTATTCGATTCTCTTTACAGCTCCCCTTTTTAATGATCTCGCAGTCCGTTTTATTCACACGCTCGGCCATCTGCCGGGTGTGCGCCTGGGTCTCATCAGCCAGGAACCGCAGGAAATGCTTTCGCCCGAGGTGCGTGCGGGTATCGCCGCCCATTGGCGGGTGGACAATGCGCTGGATACCGGGCAATTGACCTGGGCCGCGGAATCGTTAGCGAGGCAGTTAGGCCCTATCCACCGGTTGTTGGCGATCAACGAGCAAATTCAAGTACCGGTGGCGGAGGTGCGGGAGCGATTGGGGATTGAGGGGACTTCGGCGGAGGTGGCAAAGAATTTTCGGGACAAAGCACAGATGAAGGAGGTGCTCCGCGCGGCGAACCTCCCGTGTGCCCGCCACCGGCTCGCCACGCACGAGCAGGAAGCCTGGGATTTCGCGGGGGAGGTGGGATTCCCGCTCGTGATCAAACCCCCCGCGGGGGCCGCCTCACAGGCCACGTTTCGGGCGGGGTCCCCGGATGAGTTGTTGTACGTGCTCGCCAACACCCCCCCACGTCCGGGGGAACCCATCCTGCTCGAAGAATTCATCACCGGAGAGGAGTATTCTTTTGACACGTTTTCGGTGAACGGGAAAGCGGTTTGGCACTCGTGGACGCGTTATCTGCCCACGCCGCTGGAGGTCATCCGAAATGATTGGATTCAGTGGCGGGTGGTACTGCCCCGCGAGGTGGAGAGTGGGGTGATCGAGGCCATTCGCCCCGCGGGAGTGCGGGCATTGGAGGCATTAGGGATGGATACCGGGTTGAGCCACATGGAGTGGTTTCGGCGAGCGGATGGGTCGGCGGCAATTTCCGAGGTGGGGATGCGTCCGGCGGGGGCACAGATTACGACGTTGATGTCCCGCGCCCACGATTTTGATTGCGTCCAGGCCTGGGCGCGGTTAATGGTCTTTGGGGAGTTTGAGCCGCCCGTGCGGAAATACGCGGCGGGAGCGGCCTACCTGCGTGGGTACGGGCAAGGTCGGGTGCGGGCAGTGCATGGGGTGGAGGAGGCTACTCGTGAAATCGGGCATTTGATCACCGATGTGAAATGGCCGCAGATTGGGCAGGAAAAATCTGCCAGTTACGAGGGCGAGGGGTATCTCATCGTGCGGCATCCTGAGACGGTGGTGGTGGAGCAGGCTTTGTTGTTTGCCGTCAATACGATTCGGGTACAACTTGGCTAAATTCATTAGATCACAATTTGGTAGTGACGACTTCAGTCGTTAGGGGCGACGATTGAAATCGTCACTACTGCCCGAATCAGTGATCTATTGAAATTCAAAAGGATTTGCATCAAGTAGAAAGTTCCAAAGAGAGGCAGACATGGGTTTAAGCATTATTCTTGTGAGTGTGTGTTTGGGGTTGGCGGTCGTGGGGGCGATTGTCGCAGTGATTGTCGTGATCGCAGTCAGTCGCCGGGAAGATTTTGTGAATCCGTTTGGGGGGCGGAAATCCGAATCCTTAATGAGCCAGGAAGTGGTGTATGCGACGCCGAAAGAGGCTCCCTCAGTTAGGGAGATTGACCCGGTCGCCGATCAGGAGACCGCGTGGGTGGATTGGCTGGTGGCGCAAGCTTCCGCCCAGACGGGGGTGAAGCTCGAAGGCGATCCCATGGTGCGCGAGCGGATGATCAATGCGGTGCGGAACGCGTTGGTGGAATTGAAGGAGCAAGACACGACAACCATTAACTTGCCGTTTTTGACCGCAGACTCAACGGGGCCAAAACATTTTGAAATTAAAATTACCCGACAAATGAGAGATCAAATTCAATAACCCGTGTAACGGGAATTGCGCTTTTTCTGGATTAAACATCCGCGTGAATCACGGATCAGGTGATCACGGATGGTTCTTTAAAACCTATCCGTGATCACCTGATCCGTGATTCACAAAAACTTAATTTGTGACCGGGATGCGTATATCTCCGCCGGACTGCGCCGTTTTATCCCCCGAGGCGCACGGGTTTCCCTTCTGCGAGGGACTGCATCGCGGCGAAGGTGGCACGGGTGGTGTGGACGGATTCCGTAAACGGGATCGGTTCCCCGCGCCCGGTACGGATGGCGTCCACCCAGGCCAACATCTCCGCGCGGTGGCCTTTGTCTTGAGTCTGTTTGAGGGTGCGCGTGCGTCCGCCGGACATCAATGCGAGGTGACGGTAATCGGTCAGGATGGCGGTTTTCCCTTCGCAGGAGACTTCCAAATACTCTTTGGGGACCGCTTTGTCACCGTTGGCGACGTACATGACCGTGCCCACCGAGCCATCGGCAAACGTCAAACTGATCGAAATGTTATCATCCCGGTATTTTCCCAGGTTGGGCAGGGCCATGCTAAAAACCTGGGTCGGGGGTGCGCTCGCAAAAAATTGAAGCAAGTCCACAAAATGGCATCCTTCGCCAATGACACGGCCACCCTGTTCGGGGTCTTGCGTCCAATGATCGAGGGGGAGATATCCGGCGTTGACGCGGTAGAGCATGGTGACGGGTTCACGCCGCCCCGCGAAAAAGCGGGTCATCTCCTGCACGAGCGGGGCAAAACGTCGGTTAAAGCCCACCATCAAAAAAGCGTGGGGCTGGGTCTGATAGGCCGCGGTCACTTCATCGAGTTGGTCGGGAGTCAGCGCCAGGGGTTTTTCCAGATGAATGGCTTTGCCCGCTTGCAGGGCTTGTTTGGCCAGCGCAACGTGGGAATCGTGTCGAGTGGTGATTAAGACCGCTTGAACGGCAGGATCGTTGAGAATCTCGTCCGGGCTGGAGTACGCGGCCCCAAACCCAAACCGTTCTGCCGCATCCCGTGTGGCGAGCGGCGTCCGGTTAGCGATGCTGTGCAGGGCGGCTTGGGGATGATTTTTCAAATGCGGCAAGAGCATACTTTGAGCAAAATTCCCCGCACCGATGACGCCCACTTGAATCCGGTCGTGGGTGGACGTCCGCGAAGGGGTGACTTCTACCCGCCCTGTTGGGAGGGGTTGGGTGTCATAAGTAAATAACACCCCCAGAGAGGGTTGGCCGTTTTTGCCCCCAATCGTGGCATAGGCCTCGTCCGCTTGATCCAGTTTGAAACGGTGGGTGATCAGGGCGGAGAGGTTCACCTTGCCCTGGGCGACAAACGACAAAAACGCTTCCATGTTGCGTTTTTCCGTCCAGCGCACATAACCATACGGGTAATCGTGGCCTTTTTCCTCGTAAAACGCATCGTACCGCCCCGGCCCATACGAGCGGGACAGGCGCAAATCCAGTTCTTTGTGATAATACGGCTCCCGCGGGATCGTTAACCCCACCGCCCCGACGACGATCACTTTGCCCTTTTCGCGGGTAACCTCTCCCGACAATTCCACCGGGCGACTGCTGGAGGTTCCGGCGGTGATCAGGACCGCGTCGGCCCCGCGCGAAAGGCTGAACCGGGCGAGGTCGGCGAGCAGATCGGGTTCGGAGGAAGCGGCGGCATCGGCCCCCAGGCGGAGGGCGAGTTCACACCGTTGGGGATCAGGATCATAGCCGATGGCCAGACATCCGGCGGCTTTCAACAGTTGTACCGTCAACTGACCAAGGAGTCCCAACCCCATCACGACCCCGATTTCCCCCAGGCGCAGGTCGGCCTGACGCACCCCTTGCAGGGCAATCGCCCCGACGGTGGTGAAGGCGGCGTGTTCGAGGCTCACCCCATTGGGGACTTTGGCGCACAGATTGAGGGGGACGAGGATCGCTTCTGCGTGCGCGGCAGTGGCCCCCCCGCACGCGACCCAATCCCCCGCGCGGAATTCATCCACCCCCAGCCCGGTCGCGAGCACCACGCCCGCGGAGCTGTACCCCAGCGGGGACCGGGCATCGAGCTTGGTGCGGACTTTTTCGAGCGTGGTTTTGATGCCGGTCTTTTTTACCGAGTCAAGCACTTGCCGGACTTGATCGGGGCGGGAGAGGGCTTTGCCGAGCAGGCTTTTTTTGCCGGTTTCGATGCGACTGCGTTCGGTTCCGGCGCTGATGAGGGAGTTGGCGGTTTGGACCAGCACCCAGCCGGGCCGGACGGCAGGAAGGGGGATAACGTCAATGCTGAGTTTTCCGGTGCGTAGGTTTTGGGAGAGTTGTTTCATGGGAGGGTTTACACTTGGGAGAAGAGGTTTTCGGGATTGTAGCATAAACCCGCGCAGGTGGGCACACCGGGGGAGGTTGTTAGCAAAAGGGTAGCCGGTCCAGAACAGGTTTGTGCCATTATTAATACTCTATCTATTCTCCTCGCCCACCCCTTGAGAAAAATGATTAATGAACCTGTAAGCGGTATAATCCGAGCCTGTTATCCCACAATTCCCATTAAAACCTGGTGCTTTGGTCTTCAAAAAGGATTGGCTTTCTCCCGATCCATGCCAAGGAACCAAAAATCTTTTCACAAAATAGGAGAACTTCATGGCAAAAAAAAGTAACAAAGTGCGTGTTGCCATCATTGGCGTTGGCAACTGTGCATCCTCCCTGGTTCAGGGATTGCAATACTACAAAGATGCCCCCGATGATGCGGAAATCCCGGGGCTGATGCATGCGACGGTAGGTGGGTATCACGTCCGCGACATCGAATTTTCTGCCGCAATCGACGTGGTAGATACCAAAGTCGGAAAAGACCTGAGCGAAGCGATCTGGGCACATCCGAACAACACCATCAAATTTGCGGATGTCCCCCACCTGAACGTCCCGGTCTCGCGCGGGATGACCCACGACGGCCTGGGGAAATATCTCCAGCAGGTCGTGAAGAAAGCCCCCGGCCCCACCGACGACATCATCGGCATCCTGCGCGATACCCACACCGATGTCGTCGTCAACTTCATGCCCGTCGGCTCGGAAATGGCGACCAAATGGTACGTGGAACAGGCGCTCGAAGCTGGGTGCGGTTTCGTCAACGGGATTCCGGTATTCATCGCCAGTTCGCCTTATTGGAGCAAACGCTTCGAGGATGCGAAACTGCCCATCGTTGGGGATGACGTAAAAAGCCAGGTTGGGGCCACGATCACCCATCGGGTCCTGACGAACCTGTTCAAAGATCGGGGCGTCCATATCGACCGGATGTACCAGCTCAACTTCGGCGGGAACATGGATTTCTACAACATGCTGGAGCGCGAGCGGCTGGAATCGAAAAAAATCTCAAAAACCAACGCCGTCATCAGCCAACTCCCGTATGATGTCGGGGCCGATAACGTCCACGTGGGGCCAAGCGATTACGTGCCCTGGCTGACCGACCGGAAATGGTGCCATATCCGTATGGAAGGCCGCGCGTTCGGAGACGTGCCCTTAAATCTGGAACTCAAGCTCGAAGTTTGGGATTCTCCCAACTCCGCCGGAGTCATTATCGACGCTGTGCGATGTGCCAAATTGGCAATTGATCGGGGCATCGGTGGCCCGCTCATCGCCCCTTCCTCTTACTTCATGAAATCCCCGCCCGTGCAGTTTACGGATGAGGAAGCCAAGAAGAAAATGGAAGACTTTATCGCCAGTAAATAAGGCCAATCCCTTGCACAAAAAAGGATGGGCAGGAAATCCTGCCCATCCTTTTTGTGTCTATGGAAGTAAAAGCGCAGACTCAAAGATGAAGCTTTCCGAAAAAAGGGAGAAAGGGGGATGTACATCCCCCTTTCTCCCTTTTTTCGGGCTAATTTCTCCCCTGGCTGAACAGTTTACCTATGGAGAATGAATTTATGACCTTCCCGCCCGAGGGGAGCGAGCATGGGCGTGACGTCTTGGCGCACGTTCGATGGCGTGTTGGGCACCGGGGGTCGAGGTCCATAAGACCAAAGCCATGATGATTGCCGAACTTAAGCACCAGGCACAAGTGGCTCCAATCACAAACGGCTCCAGAAACGTCAAATACATGGAATAGACGGTACCGAGCAACGCCATCACCCAAATGGCGAGCGCACCTTGTTTGGCCTGTTTTTCTTCCGCATACTTTCGGATGCCCCAGGCGATCCCAATACCTGCATAGCCTAACAAACCCAAAACCCCGACCGGCAAGATGCCAAACAACCGGGCATATTCACTTTGTTGAACAGAATTACAATCCCCCACCGGCCCGCAGACCGCTTCCGTATTGGTGGTTTCGATATAGGTCAGGTATCCAGCGACTATGACCCCCAAAACGATCAAAACAGGCAACACCCATTCCGGCCACGGGGTCAGGGCAATCTTGTTAAAAAAGGCGTATCCAGCCAGAGAAACCGTGATCAACAACCCCACCAGCACGGCGACCGCGATACTGTTCCCCACAGGATCAAGGGCAAATTTTTGATCCATCGTTAATGTCGCCGCCCCGGTCTGGAGGCCTGCACTTTCGATAAATGGGGTCAAGCCGGGAAGGGGTGGCCAATCAATCCCACCCTTCTGAAGACCGTTCTCAATCATCGAAGGAAATTGTTCGGGGATTTCATTCTCTCCCACCAAAAGGGTTGTCCCAACAAAAAGCGCCGGAACGCCAAGACGCGCATCGGGGACTTTAAAGGTCTCCACGGCAAGCATGTAAAGTTCACTCCCTTTTTGTTCGGTGACGTTAATTTCTAAAATATTGAGTTGGTCACCATATTTTTCCCGCAAGGGGGGCAAATCTTCTGTCATCACGACGTGGCAATGGGGACACGTTGGAGAATAAAATAAAACCGCATGAACCACTGGCGCTTGTGCCTGCGTGTGAATGGGGGACGACATAAAAGCCATCCCAAATATCAACATCAAAAGAAGAAGAGTTTTTCGCATCATTTCGTTCCTTTTATCTCTGTGAGCATGATGATCATCCGGCAAATTACTTTCGCGAGGCGATTTCGTACAGAGGCTGTTCGGATTGTGGCAGGAAAATACACCCCGGTAAAATGACAAATGTCCCCAGATCATGGGGACATTTGTTTGGGTTTTCGGTAACGGCTGGATGACAAGAATGCTACTGGTAAATGATCGGCTCGATCCGCACCCCTTCCCGCGGGACAAATTCGTACACTCTTTGAAGCAGTTCCTCGCTGATTTGCGTCGTAAAGTTCGGGAATTCAATCAAAAACGAGCGGTTGCCTTCAAACAAGTAAAGGGCAAAACGATCATCGCCAGGATAGGAGACGAATATACCGTAAATGCGCTGAATTTTGAGCGCATCGCGGATTTTGTCGTGGTTTGCCCGGAGGGTGATCGTGATCATGCGCCGGGGGACGTTGGGGTCCTCCCCCGGGCGGGGGGTCAGCAAGTAGGAGGGGACGGGGAGCGGGGAGGATAACGAGGGAATGATCGCTTGCAGGTCGGGTGCGGGGGTCACCGAATTGCGAATGCTCAAGGATGAATTGTCCGTTTTCAAGTGCGTTTGCGGGGATTTTGCAAACGAGGGCACACGGGATTCGGCGGAGGGCGCTTGGGCCGGTGCGGCGTAAACCGCTTCGGGTTCGGGGATTTCGAAATCGGGGGGGGGCGGGGGTGCCGAACGCGGCGGGGCTACCGGGGCAGAGAAATCATCCTCCCAACTAGGAAAATCGGGCATCGGGACGGTGGGGTCCCATTCTTCTTCGGGGACGGTGTACTCCGCGCGGGGTTCGGCGGCCTGACGAGGTTTGGTCGCCGCGGGCCGAGGGGGAGACGGAGGGGACACGACCGGTTTTTGCGGCGGGGAGGCAGACTGCGCGCGGGCAGGGGGCGTGATCGTGGGACGTGATCCCGCGGGAGCCGGATCGCGGCGGGGGAGAGGCGCGGTGGGCGGTACCGGGTTTGGCGGGGGAGCGGCTTGCGAAACAGATTTCTGCGGCGGGCGGGAGTCTGCCCGAGGAGAAGCACTGGGCCGGGGAAGTTGCCCAGGCAGTTCATCCAACGATTCGAGGTAATTGAACTCGGTGCGGATGTTGTCCACCAAAATTTTGGCGTCCCCACTTTGGGCATCTACCGTGCCCTCGGCGAGAATTACTTTTTCGACTTCGATAATTTCGCGGAATTTTTCCCAGGTTTTGGCGAAGAGAATCAACTCGATATTGCCCTGAAGGTCTTGCAGACTGACAAACCCCATCGCTTTCCCGCTTTTGGTCGTGTACGGGCGCACATGCGTGACGAGTCCCGCCACATGAACCCGATCCTGATGGTTGGCGTCTTGCAAGTCCGCCGAATAGTGGGTGACCGCTTTGCTGAGGACTTCAATATATGGTGTGAGGGGGTGGTCGGAGACGTAGAGGCCGATCAGTTCTTTTTCCCAGGAGAGGATTTCTTTGCGGTCTACGGGGGGCGTTTTGGGGAGTTGAATGTTGGACACCAGGCCGGTGGAAGCCCCGAACATGGACATTTGCCCGACTTCGGCGGCTTTGAAATGGCTGGCGCTAACGGCGATGATGCGGTCTGCGGCTTCGAGCATGGCGGGGCGGGAGCCAAAACTGTCGAGCGCGCCCACCTTGATGAGGCTTTCGAGGGCGCGTTTGCCCACGGCCCGCAGGTCCGCTCGACGGGAGAATTCGGAGATGTCTTTGAAGGAGTCCCCTTCTTTGCGCGCGGCCATGATCGTCTCGACAGGGCCGTGCCCGACATTTTTGACAGCCCCCAGTCCAAAGCGGATGCAAGAACTGGCATCCTTGCGGTCTTCGATGGTGAAATCCCAGCCGGAGGTATTGACATCGGGCGGGAGGACTTCGATGCCAATGCGGCGGCAATCGGCGGCGTAGAGGGCGACGCGGTCGGTGTTGGCTTTGTAGGCCGAGAGGTTGGCCGTCATGAATTCGATGGGGTAATGGGCTTTGAGGTAGGCAGTTTGGACGGCGAGCACGCCATAGGCGACGGCGTGCGATTTATTGAATCCGTACCGCGCAAATTCCAGCCAATCATCGAAAATCAAATTGGCCGATTCTTCGGGCATGACACCACGTTTGACCGCGCCACTGGTGAACTTTTCCCGATGTTTCATCAATTTGTCGGGGATTTTTTTGGCGATGGCTTTGCGGAGGTCGTCAGCGTCGGAGTTGGTGTAACCCGCGAGGTCCACGGCGGCGCGCATGATTTGTTCCTGATAGACGGCGATGCCAAACGTCTCGCGGAAGATGGGTTCGAGCGCGGGGTGACGATACTCGATGGGTTCTTCCCCGTGCATCCGTTTGATGTAGGAGGGGATGAAATCGAGCGGGCCGGGGCGGTAGAGGGCGATCATGGCGACGACGTTATCCAGATTCTGCGGTTTCATCTGGATCAGGTAGCGGGACATGCCCGTGCCTTCCACCTGGAACATTGCGGCGGTATCCCCATGCCCCATCAGTTCAAACGATTTCGGATCATCCACGGGGATGTTGTGCAGACGGAATTCGATCCCGTGGCGCTGTTTGATCAGTTCACAGGCTTTTGCCATGACGGTGAGGGTGATCAGCCCTAAAAAGTCGATTTTGAGCAGGCCCATCGCTTCAACAATCGCCATTTCAAACTGGGTGACGGTTTTGATGGGCAGGTCTTCGCTCTCGTTCGTGGGACGATGCAAGGGGGCGTATTCAATGATCGGACGGTCGGTCACTACGACGCCCGCGGCGTGGGTGCCTGCGTTGCGAATCACCCCGTCCAATTGGGCGGCGATGTCCAGCAGTTCGTGCATCTGCGGTTCATTGTCGTAGATTTTTTTGAGATCAGCGACCTGGGCGATGGCTTCGTGGACGGTCACGGGTTTGCCGGGGATGGCGGGAATAAGTTTGGCGACGCGATCCACGTCGTGCAGGGGGATGTCCATCACACGCCCGGTATCGCGGACGGCGGCACGGGCTTTGAGGGTGCCGAAGGTAATGATTTGGGCGACTTTGTCGTGCCCGTATTTGTCGGCGGTGTAGGCCATCATCTCCGCGCGGCGGTCGTCGGGGAAGTCCATGTCGATGTCGGGCATGGAGATACGGCCGGGGTTGAGAAAACGTTCGAAAATCAGCCCGTGTTGGAGGGGGTCCACGGTGGTGATCCGCAGGCAGTAGGCGACGAGCGATCCGGCGGCAGAACCCCGCGCGGTGTACCAAACCCCCTGGCGGGTCGCGTAGGCGCACAAATCCCACACAATCAAAAAGTAGGCATCGAACCCCATGTTGTGGATCACGCCCAATTCATAATTCAGGCGGTTCTGGATTTCTTCGGATTGGGCGGCATCGCCGTAGCGCCATTGCGCGCCTTCGTCGCATAATTTGCGGAGATAGGATTCGGCGGTAAAGCCCTCGGGGACGGGGAAGTTCGGGAGGCGGTACCCTTTGAAACCCAGGTCGAGGTTACACCGTTCGGCGATGGCGAGGGTGTTGCTGATCGCCCCCGGAATATGCCCGAAAAGCGCTTCCATTTCTTGGGGGGAACGCAGGTGATAGGAGGCGTCACTCATCCGCATCCGTTTGGGGTCGGTGAGGACACACCCGGTTTGAATGGCGAGGAGGATGTCTTGCAGACGGTGATCGGCCTGATCAACGTAGTGGACATCGTTAGTGGCGATATATTGGACGTTATAGCGTTGGTTGAGTTCAATCAACGCTTTATTCATTTCGGGGAGTTCTTGGATATCGTGGTCCTGGAGTTCGATGAAGAAGCGGTCGGGGCCGAAGATATCGTAGTAAAAGTCAAATTTTTTCTTGGCGAGTTCGTATTTTCCCTCTAACAAGGCTTGAGGAACTTCGGCGGCCATACATCCGGTGGAGCAGATCAGCCCTTCGGAATGGGCGGCGAGAAAGTCGTGATCGATGCGGGGTTTGTAGTAAAAGCCGTCGAGTTGGGAAGCGGAACTGATTTTGAGGAGGTTTTTGTAGCCAATTTCGTTTTCCGCCAGCAGGAGCAAATGGAACCGATCCTTATCGAGTTGCGGGTCGCGGTCTTGCATCCGGCGTGCGGCCATGTAGGTTTCGACGCCGATGATGGGTTTGATGCCGGCTTTGATGGCGGCGTTGTAAAATTCGATGGTGCCGAACATGGTGCCGTGATCGGTCAGGCCGACGGCGGGCATGTTCATTTCTTTGGCGCGTTTGACGAGTTTGTTCAGGTTGCTGTACCCGTCAAGCAGGGAGTATACGGAGTGAACGTGAAGGTGAGCAAAGGACATGGAGGGAGGTCGTGGCGAAAGCGGATAAGGCGAAGATCAGGGGACGAACTGGGGAAATTTAAGGAAAGATTAACTGCTTTTGATTATAGCATGTGGGGGTTAAGGGCAGTCTGACGGGTGGCTTAAAATTTCATGATCTGGGGGATTTGCAATGTTCCCGATGTGAGCCCTATATGTGGGGGGGAACGGGGGGGTTCATGACCCCACAGACAGGGATTGGGATAGGTGGGTTCGGGGCGATCAAGGCACAGGATCGGGAACCAAAATTTTTACATTCGGCCAGGTGGCTCTGGGCTATAATTCCGCCGATGATCGAGATTGACACAGAATTCCAAGCGGTGACCCTGGCTTTAGGGGGTGGCGGCGTCAAATGTTACACACAAATTGGCGTTTTGAAGGTGCTGGAACGGGCAGGGGTGCGCCTGCGAGGGATTGCCGGAACCAGCGCGGGGGGCATCGTCGCGGCACTGTACGCGGCCGGATACTCCCCCGCCGAAATCCAACAATTCCACGAATCGTTGAATCTGCGGCAATTGCTCAAACGGCGACGCGGGGAAGGCCCTGGGCTTTTCGGACTTCGGCGGGCGAAGGAAGCGTTTCGGCGGGTGTTGGCCGACCGCACCTTTGCGGATTTAGACATTCCGCTGGCCCTCACCAGTGTGGATTTGACTACTGGACAAGCCCATCCGATCCTGGATGGCTCGGTGCTGGACGCGTTGATGATCGCGGTGGCGATCCCCGGCCTGTTTCCCCCGACCCCGCGCGGGGGACAGCGATTGCTGGACGGAGGGATTCTGCACCCGGTCCCGGTAGCAGCGGCCCGCGCGTTGGCCCCGGAATGTCCGGTCGTGGCGGTCGCGCTCTTTCCCCCGTACGAGGAATGGGATCAACACCCCCTCCCCAATCTGCTGAAGTCCCTCCCCTTTTTTCGTTATTTTAGCCGCTTGCCCGCGGTTAAAGCCTTTGGGTTATATGTACAGGCGATGGACATCTCCCAACGGATGCTGGCCGAATTGCGGCTGGAAGTGGACAGGCCGGAGGTACTCATTCGCCCGGAAGTCCATCATCTGGGCTTATTTGACTTGGTGAATATCCCCGCGGTCGTGCAGATGGGTGAGGTGGCGACAGAGAAATCCCTGATACAATACCATCAGAAAACGGCGCAAGCTTCCCAAACCTTGCGCCATTATCCTCTCTCACAAGTTCCTTACTCAATTTCCAAACATGTCCCGTGATTTACGCCGTTTTGCCCGTCAAACCAATGTCCAACTCCTGATTGGGATGTTTTTGCTTTTGTTTGGAGTCGGGTTAGGTTTGATCTATGTTTTTTACGGCATAGGAGGGGTCGTTACCGGCCTCCTGTGTATGCTTGGGGGGTTAGCCCCCGTGCTTCTCATTGCCTTGATCCTGTGGGGGATGGAGTGGTGGGTAAAACGTAATGACACTTAAGCCTTGTATCGTCAGGGGTAGGAATTTGCTTGAGGAAAGGAGGTATTCACCGTCCCAAAGTCTCTATTTCGTTTCATCTCATCATTAAAAGCTGTCGTGGAGGTTGTCCAACAGCTTCAAAACCACAAGCTCTTCTTTTACCGGGGTGAAGCCCCCGGTCATTAAGAGCGGATGTACGTACCCAGGCGCTCCCTTGTCCGGCATGAATCGCCGCAATTTTGGAAGTGCCCAAACCACAATACCAGGAGACTCTATGCATATCAAAAAATCAACATGGCTGTTCGGCCTTGGGATCATCGCTCTAATTGCCCTAGCAGTGAGCGCACGATCCTGGACAGCACAAACGTCCCTCGCCGACCCCATCCTCCGCCTGCCCGTAGCCCCCGCGGGGGTAAACCCGGTCAGCACTGGCGCACAAGCCGATGCCTTGGCCCCCATCCAGCCCGTCGTGGTCAACCTCAAAGACATCGCCCCAGGCGTCTATGATCCCGACAATATGTACGACCGCTGGTTACGCGGCGAGATCGATCCCCGCGAGAATGAATACCGACGAGGCGAACAACTCGCGGCAGAACTCCAAGCCGAAGCGTTGGCTTTACCCGTCAATTCGAACATTCAAATCGCCACCAGTGGCCCAGGCTTAAGTGCGCCAGTCCCGGGCGTGGGGTTCGACTCGCTGGACTATCTTGAATGTTGTGGCGGGGGTGGAAGTGTTCCCCCCGATCCCGAAATGTCCGCTGGCCCCGATCACCTGATTGCGGCGGTCAACGTCTCGTTTGAAATTTACGACAAAACCGGCACCTCGCTACTTGGCCCCCTCACCCTCGATAGCTTGTTAGGCGCGGCGGGTGGCGGATGTACATCCACCTTCGATCCCAATACCGTTTACGACGAAGAAGCCGATCGTTTCATCATCGCCGCCGATGGCAATGGCACCGATTTCTGTATCGCCGTTAGCCAGTCGCCTGATCCCACCGGCTCTTACAACGTCTATCGTGTTCCCGCGCAACCCGTGGGCGGCGAGTTTCACGACTACCCCCATACGGGCGTGGGTGACACCTACATCGTGGTCGGCGCCAACCAATTTGGCGGCAGTATCCCCAATGGATACGAAGGACGCGTTTGGGCACTGGACAAAGCCGCCATGTATGCGGGTGGGTTGCTCACTCCGATCACCGCCAGCACAGGGTATGATGGGGGAACCCCGCAACCGTTGAACTTACATGGCTTTGGTCAGGGAACCTGGCCCAGCTATGGCGCTACCCACTACATCGCCACCGATTTCTACGACGGTTGCCGTCTGGACATCTGGCAATGGAATATCCCTTCCGCCCCCACCATTGTTTCGACCATTGATCTTTGTACTGCCACCGGCATCACCGGCGGCATGCCCGTGGACTTTCCCCAGTCGGGCGGTAGCCCCATCCAGGCCAACGACTGGCGGATGCGCGGGTTTGAGTACCGCAATGGCTCCGGGTGGATCACCGACAGCATTAGCTGTAACCCAGGCGGCGGCACCGTGGATTGTGTGCGTTGGGACGAGATCGATCTCTCCGGCACCCCCAGCCTCGTTCAAGCAGGCGTCTTAGCCAGCACTGGCGAATACCGAACCTTTGGCGATCTGGCTGTGAACCAATGCGAAGATATGGCGTTGGGCTACACCAAGTCCAGTTCGTCCATGTTCCCCTCTGTCTGGTACACCGGACGCGAAAGCGGTGATCCCGCGGGCGTCCTCCAGGCCGAAGCCCAACTTAAAGCAGGCGAGATTGCCTACATCGCCTTCGATGGTACCCCCTATCGTTGGGGTGACTATACCGGCATGACCATTGACCCCGATGGGCAAACCTTCTGGTATCTTGGCGAATACAGCAAGAACACCGGAACCTCCAACGGGCGTTGGGGCACCTACATTGGATCTTTCTCCTACCCGAGTTGTTCTGGCAGTACTGAAAATCCTGAAATCACCCTGACCAAAACCGTTGGCACGGACCCCGCGGTGTGCGCCAGCACTGACGCCATCACCGTCAATCAGGGCACCGATGTCACCTATTGTTACTCTGTGGAAAACACGGGCAATGTGACGTTCACCCAACACACCCTGACCGACAGCGAATTGGGGTCCATCCTCATAGATTTTCCGTACACCCTGGCTCCAGGAGCCTCCGCTTTCATCACAGCGACGGCAAATATCCTGACCACGACCGTGAATACGGCAGAGTGGACGGCCTCTGATCCGACCGTACCTGCTTCAGACTCAGACACCGATACGGCAACCGTGACAGTTCCTCCTGCGGACATCGCCATGCCAGTCACCGAGCTGAACGTCGGCCAGGCCATCTCCAATGTGGTCACCTATACGCTGACAATCGACAATAATGGCGGTTCAGATTTGAACTGGACCATCTTTGAAGACAGTTCTGCGGCACCGCTCGTCGGACAGGGCGTCCCAGAACGTTTGGGAACCGCCACCCCGCGCGAGAATCCCGTTGTCCTGCCCGAGATGCCCGCAGGCACCATTGTGAGCGATGGCGGGTTTGAAGGCGGCACCCCCAGCGCTTTCTGGACAGAAGCCTCCACCAACTTCGGCACTCCCCTCTGTGACGAGGCAGGGTGTGGCCTCGGTAGCGGTACCGGTCCTCATACCGGCGCCTGGTGGGCCTGGTTCGGCGGGATCGCTACTTACGAGGAAGGTTCGGTCTCCCAAATCGTGACCATTCCAACCGGCACCCCCACCCTCAGTTTCTGGCTCGAAATCCCCATAGCTTGCGACAGCACTGCCGATTACCTGGAAGTGTCGATTGATGGCACCCAAGTTTATCTGGTAGACGGCACTTCCGCCGCCTGTGGCGTCGTTGGCTATGCCCTCCAAACCGTGGACCTCAGCGCCTACGCCGATGGCGGTTCGCACACGCTGGAATTCCACTCCGAAATCTTTGCCACCAATGGCACTGGCACCAACTTCTTCGTGGATGATGTCGCCATTGATGTCAGCGCCCCGCCCCCGGTCTGTTCCTCTGTGAATGACATTCCTTGGGTCACCGTCAATCCCATCTCCGGGACCATTGCCTACGATTCCAGCGAGGATGTACAGGTGAGCTTTGATACCACTGGTTTATCGGTTGGCTCCACCTATACCGGCACCTTGTGCGTGACCAGCAACGATCCTGACTCCCCATTGGTGACTGTGCCGTTGACCTTGACCGTGGAAGGTCAAAGTTACGATGTCGCTTTATCTGGTAATCAGGCTGTTTCAGGAGATGCTGGAACAACCGTTGTCTACACCTTGACTGTCACCAACACCGGCAACACCGTTGACACTTACGACCTGACCGCGAGTGGGACCTGGACAGCCAACCTGTCTCAAACCACCGTCACCCTGGCCGCTGGGGCCTCTGCAACCTTCACCGTCGAAGTCACCATTCCCGGGGATGTTGCGGATGGGGATAGCGATGTGACCACCGTCACAGCCACGTCCCAAAATGATGCGGCGGCAACGGATAGCGCGACGTTAACCACCACGGCTATCGTGGTTGGGTACAACATCTACCTACCTGTTGTCCATCGAGCACCCTAACCCTTCTCGATAACCCTACCTGTTTGGCAGGGATTCGCAAAAAAAAACCGCTCCTTTTCGAAGGAGCGGTTTTTTTCTATTACACCGATTTACTCGTAATCTTCCCCGGCATCATCGTCCCCGCCGCCGCGTCCGGCGGTCGCAACCCCGGCTATTCCAGCAAAAGCGAGTTGGCGTACCGTTTGTTCGATTTCAGCGCCCAGATCGGGATTCTGGCGCAAATAGTCTTTGGCATTCTCCCGCCCTTGTCCCAGACGGATGTCGCCATAGGAGAAGAACGCGCCGCGTTTGGTCACCACTTCGGTATTGGTGGCCAGATCGAGCAGGTCGCCGTATTTTGAGATGCCTTCGTTGTACATAATGTCGAATTCCGCTTCCTTGAAGGGGGGGGCAACTTTGTTTTTGACCACCCGCACGCGGGTCCGGTTGCCGATCACTTCCGCCCCCACTTTGATGGACTGAATCCGTCGCACATCCAGACGGATCGAGGCGTAAAACTTTAAGGCCTGCCCACCCGTGGTTGTTTCCGGGTTTCCAAACATCACGCCGATTTTCTGCCGCAGTTGGTTGGTGAAAATCACGGTGGTGTTGGTCTGTTTGATGACACCCGATAATTTGCGGAGGGCCTGAGACATCAACCGCGCTTGCACGCCCATCGTGGCATCGCCCATATCGCCTTCGATTTCCGAACGGGGGACGAGCGCGGCCACGGAGTCCACGACGACCACTTCCACCGCACCGGAACGCACCAGGGTTTCGGCAATTTCCAGGGCTTGTTCGCCCGTGTCGGGCTGGGAGACGTACAGGCTCTGGACATCTACGCCCAGTTTTTCAGCGTATGCCGGGTCCAGGGCGTGTTCCATGTCCACAAAGGCGCAGGTGCCGCCCATGCGTTGGGCTTCTGAGATAATGTGCAAACAAAGGGTGGTTTTTCCGGAAGATTCCGGCCCGTAGATTTCGGTGATGCGTCCGCGGGGAATCCCGCCAACGCCGAGCGCCAGGTCAAGCGACAAGGCTCCGGTGGGAATGGTTTCGACGACCATGTGTTCGGCATCCCCGAGACGCATAATCGCGCCATCTCCGTACCGTTTGACAATGTCGCCCAAAGCCTTTTCCAGGGCGATGACGCGGTTACCGTCCATGGTTGGATCCTGGGCGGTGGTTGAAGGTTTTTTACGAGCCATGAGAATACTCCTTGTGTTGTGCACAACCCGGCCAGGTTATCTTGTTCCATTTGGCGTTCAGTTCAGGTTGTGAAAAAATGATAATGGTGCATCTTGCGTTATGCAATTTGCACCTCCTGTATTTTAGCACGGGTGTTCTACCTGTCAAGATGAATACCCTAGGCAAACGCATTTAGATACATTTTGGTCCAAAACGCTAAAAAACTATATTAGGCAACGAAAGGTTGAACAGTGAGGTTTCCGAAAAAAAGGGATGTGGGGGGATATATATCCCCCCACATCCCTTTTTTTCGGTGTACATCCTACTCTTGACCATTACAAAAACGCTAAAAAACGGCCTTGCGAGCGTCGTTTTCGGCGCTACTTTGCATGAGAATTTCATTCCGGGTGAAATCCCTTCGCAAGATGTCTTCCAGGGTGAGGGCCTGCCCTTCGGCGCAAGCGCGGTCAAATTGTTCGAGGGTCAGAAAGGGTTGGGTTTCTTTCAGCAATTCCTGCGCCAGACTGCGCTCGAAAGCGGGGGTTTTGGGGTTGTGTACCGCGTGGGACAGGTGGGCGACCGCGCGGGCCACCGCTCCTTTTCGCAGAAGGATGGGGGCGTGTTCGATGATGGTTTGCAAACAGACTGAGTCAAGTTTCAGAATTCGCGCAATTTCAATCGCCTCCACAAAATGTACGGATGCGGCAGAATACACGAAGAGTTCACGGGCCACTTTGCCTAGATTTAACTGAGCCAACGCCACCCCCCACTGATCGCCCACTTGCTCAAACAAGTGAAGCGCCTGCCCCAAACGCTCCCGCGCCCGCGCATAATCCTTCACCCGAAAATCCAGCAAGCCCAGGTTGTTCATCGCATCCGCCATCCCTTGCCGGTCGCTGAGCGCATGATAAATGGCGGCGGTCTCCTCGGCATATCGGCGGGACGTCTCAAACTCATTGAGCGAGTAATAGACCACACCAATATTGCTCAACGAAATCGCAATGCCCTGGCGACTCCCTATTTCGCGTTTAATGTCCAGACTTTTTTGATGCCAGGCAATCGCTTCTTCGCACAACCCCTGCGTTTCGCAAAGCACGCCCAAATTGTTGTACACCATCGAAGTCCCATCCCGGTTGCCAATGGACTGATACGCACGTAACCCGTCTAAATAATGCTGTTTGGCCCGTTCAAAATCGCCCACAATCCGCGCCATATCCCCCAACCCGGAGAGGACACTGCCTTCCCCTTGTTTTTCCTGCAACCGGCGGTAGATTTCCAACGAAGTTTGATACGCCAGTTTTGCTTCTTCAAACGAACTCATCCGGTAGGCCACCCGCCCCAGCCCCAACCGGGCATCCGCCGCGCCCTTCTCGTCCCTCAATTTCTCGAAAATCGTCAACGCCCACCCGTAAAAATTTTGGGCTTCCCGATAATTCCCCAACACATCATTGTTTTTTGCCAACCCATGATACCCATCCGCAATCCCTTTGTTCAAATCAGCGGCTTGACTGAACGCCAACGCCGCCTGAAACACCCGATTCGAAGTTTCATATTCCCCTAAACTGGATAGCGCCGTCGCCTGTTTGATCAAAAATTCAGCTTGCGTCTCCGGTCCCGCTTGGACCATCCCCGATTCGAGAAGCACCAGCCCTCTTTGATAACATTCCACGGCCTCGCAATACGCACTGGTTCTCAGCAAATGCGCCCCCGCCTGAGAAAGATAGGAAAACTCCCGCGCGGGGTCCTCCGCTTCGCGCCAATGGAAAACCAAGCGCCAAAAATATCCGGGGGAATCGGGGTACACCGTCTCGATCACCTGCGCCGCCCGGGCGTGTAACTCCTTGCGGTGACGCGGCATCAATTGCGCTAACACGACCTCGCGCAGTTTTTCGTGCGAAAACGCCCATTGATGCCCCTCGATCAAATGGATGATCGCGGAATTGCTCAACGTCAGAAGCCACTGATCCCAATTCATGCGCGAGGCCCACTCATACTGCAACAGTGCCGGGTCCAGTTTACGCCCCAAAATCGCCGCGAACGAGAGCAGGTGCCGAGCGTCATCGGGCACGCGCGCCAGCCGTTTCGCCAACAGCGCTTCGACCCCCGCCGCCCGGATCGAGGCGGGCAAATCCGCTTTTCCGATTTCCGTCAGACGTCCCGTCTCCCCCGCCAACGCCCGAATGGATTCGATCAGGAAAAGGACATTTCCCTCTGTCTCTTTGAATAACAACTGAATCAACTTATCATCTACCGCGGACGCCCCCAACATGGCCTGGGTCAGCCGCGCGACCTCCGTCTCCCCAAGCCGGGGCAGGTTCAACGGGCAAAAACCCGCCAACTGGCTCGGAAGGTGGGGGGCCTCATCGCTGTGATAGGTCGCGAGTAACATCACCGGGAAATCCGTGACGATTTCCTGCAAGTCGCTCAACAATTCCAGACTCTCGCTCCCCGCATAATGCACATCTTCCAGCATGAGAATGACCGGAGCCGGATCACTATCTCCCAGCGTGACCTGCTCGAACAAATTCCGCAGGACCGCCAACATCCGAAATTTGTTGGCCCGCCCCTCCAGGGGTTTCGCATCCAGGACAAACGGCATCCCCGGCAGAACCCGTTCAATGTCCGGCACTATCGCTTTCAGCACGCTGGCCTGTTCTTCATCAGTTTGGGCTAGAACGGCTAACGATTGCAGGGGTTCGGTCCAAAGATGGTAGGGGGTGGCGTACTCTGCGAAACTGCGCCCCTGTAAAACAACGCTCCCCCGTACGAGGGCGCGGGCGCGGAATTCGTTCAACAGGCGGGATTTCCCCACCCCGCTTTCTCCCCCGATCAACCACGCCCGACAGGCGGAGGCGGGCGCTTGTTCGAGTAAATCCAAACTGTTGACCAATTTTCCCAGTTCGACCTCGCGCCCGACGAAGGAAGCCTGTCGCAGGAAACTCTCGCGAATCGCTTCGGTCTCGGGCGGGGGGGGCTGATCGAGCGCGGTGCTGAACGCGAGGATCACGTCTTGTGCGTTCTGAAACCGCTCTTCGGGGGCTTTGGCTAACAGTTTCTCTAAAATTTGTTTGACCCTGTCCGGGGCCTGAACCCTATCGATGTCCGGTTCCCGAAAGAGAATATCCATGACGAGCCGGGAGGGGTCTTCCACCTCGTACGGGTGCCGCCCCGCGAACAGTTCGTACCCCATGATGCCCACCGAATACAAATCGGACGCGGGGGAAAGCGGTTCGTCGTGCATGTACTCGGGGGGCATGTAGGGCAGGGTTCCGGAGGTGCCCCGCGCTTTTCCGAGGTAGGCCGACAAGCCGAAATCCAACAATTTGAGGTGGCGCTGGAGCACGAGCGCATTGGCCGGTTTCAAATCCCGATGCAAGATGCCGCGTTGATGGAGATATTGGAGGGCCTGGAGCATTTGAATGAGCAGGTCCACCCGCCCGATCAGGGGTTGATCTCTGCCCGCGTCTAGAATCGTTTTGGCCTGGGGGAGGTATTCCATCACGAAATAGGGCACACTTTCCGCGCCTTCGGTTCCAAAGCCATAGTTCAGGACGCTGATGATGTTGGGGTGGCGAAGGGACGCGAGCGTTTGGAATTCGTTGGCAATGAGGATTTCGCGATCTGCGGAGGAGCGGTACGAAGCGCGCGGGATTTGTGCTTCTTCCTGCTCCAACCGCACCCGTTTAATCGCGACCGCTTTCCCCGTCAACCGATCCGTGGCGCGAAAAATCACCCCTTCGCCCCCAGCCCCCAACTGTTCGTGGAGGAGATAGCGTTTGGAAAAGATGTTGGTCAGATTCATTGCGTCAAATAGTTGGGTGTTTGAATTCGTGTGCCAGCAAATAGTGTAGCATAAACGTCCATTTTGGAGGTTCCCAAAGTGATTTTTTGGGTACGTTACTATTAACGGTCAGGAATTGCGCTTTTCCATGCTTGAACGCCCGCTTGCATCACAGATTCAGGCTGGAGTGGCGATGTCAATCGCTCGTCACCCCTAACGACTGAAGTCGTCACTACAAAACCGTGATTTACTGAATTTGTGATCAAGAGGGGGAACTCAAGAGTCGTGGTTCTCGCGAAACAGGGCGGGACTCCCATTTTCAGTCTATCTTGACAAGGAAAAACAATCAATGTACACTCGCACACGTATTTAAGTTTTTTCTTAATTATACGATGCAAAGAGCGAAAGACCTCCAACTCCTCAAAATTCTCGGCCACGCAGAGCGGTATCGCATTTTACGCTTTCTGATGAAGCGTGCCGCGACGCTGTCTCAACTCGGCGCGGTGTTTGAACAGTCCGCCGCGCACATCCGCCATCATGTAAAGATTTTGGAAGAGGCCGGACTGGTCACGATCACCCCTCCCCCGCCAGAACACAACCACCTGGAAAAATACTACAAAGCCACCGCCGACTCATGGTTGATACATCACGCGGTTCTGCCGGAATATGCCGAACATCAACCCAATCTCGTTTTCGCGAGCAAGGACGTTGCCTCCCGCCATCTCGCGGCGCGGTTCAACGAGAAACAGGTCGGGATGCAGGTTCAAATTCTCTCGCTCAACAGTTTGGATGGGCTGATCACGTTGCGGCAGGGAGTCTGCCAGGGGGCGGCGTGCCATTTGAAGGAACCCGATTCCGGGCAGTATAACCGGTCGTTTGTGCGGCATTTGTTTCCAGGGCAGGCGATGGCGGTTTTCCGACTGTATCAGCGGGAGGAGGGGTTGCTGGTGCGGGCGGGGAATCCGCTGGGGATCAGGACCCTGGCCGACCTTGCATGGGCAGAGGTTCGGTTCATCAACCGCGAACGGGGGTCAGGCATCCGTCTGTGGCTGGATCAAGCCTTGAAAAATCAGGGGATTCTGCCCGAAAACGTCCACGGATACCTGAGCGAGGCGGGTTCCCACGCGGAAGTGGCGCAGGCCGTCCAGCAGGGGCACGCGGATACCGCCCTGGGCATCGCGGCGATGGCGGGGGCACTAGGGCTGGATTTTGTGCCATTGTTTGAGGAACCCTACGAACTCATTCTGCCCGCAGAATTGATCGCTGATCCGCGGTATCAGCCTTTTTTCGACTACTTGAATTCCGGCGAATTCCGGGCCGCCGTGCAAAGCCTGGATGGATACTTGATCTCCCCCGCATCTGGGCAGGTAGATTGGGTTTCTTAAATGGTTTGGATCAAGGAAATCACATGAAAACCAAATTCTTCACGCTCACTTTTCTTCTGCTTTTGCTGTTAAATGCATGTACTCCCGCCGCCGACCCCACCTCCGAGCCGACAGTTGCCCCCCGACTGGAACCGACCGCGGCCCCTGTGGAACCGATCACCCTCAACGTGTTCGCCGCCGCGTCCCTTACGGAAGCGTTCACAGACATCGGCGCACAGTTTAAGGCCCTGTACCCAGGCGTAACCATCGTTTTCAACTTTGCTGGCTCCACCCAACTCGCACAACAAATCACAGAAGGGGCACCTGTGGATGTGTTTGCGAGCGCGAACAAGAAACAAATGGATGTTGCCGTGGAAGGTGGACGGATTTTGGCAGACACTGCACAAGTTTTTGTAAATAATCGGCTTGTCGTGATTTTTCCAAAGGACAATCCGGGTGGCTTGACGACCCTTCAAGACTTGAGCAAACCCGGTTTACGGGTTGTTCTCGCCGCCGTAGAAGTGCCTGTAGGCCAGTATGCGCTCGATTTCATGGACAAGGCCATCCTGGATGCGACATTTAGCGCAACCTATAAAGACGAAGTATTGGCAAACGTGGTATCGTACGAAGATAACGTCAAAGCGGTTCTGGCGAAAGTTGCGCTGGGCGAAGCTGACGCGGGTATCGTTTACACAAGCGACCTCTCAGGAGATAATGCCGCCAATGTTGCGACCATTGAAATTCCCGACGCGTTGAATGTCATCGCCACTTATCCCATTGCCTCGGTAACAGATAGTGAAAACGTTGACCTGGCCACAGTTTTCGTCACCTATGTTCTCTCCTCGGATGGACAAGCCATCCTGGCTGAATATGGATTTATCCCGGTGTCCCAATAATCGACATCATTGACCTTGAATGATCGCGTGAACCTCTCTGCGCGGGTGGGCAGGACCCCATCCGCGCAGGATTCTGAATCCCCGCGCGGTGCGCGCATCCGGTCAGAGGACTTATGGCGCTTGCTGGCGCTCCCCCTCCTGGCCTTTTTTCTGATCCCGGTCGTTTTGCTGTTCACCCGTACTTCTCCGGGGGAGTTCGTCGAAAGCCTGGGCAAAGACCAAGTCCTCACTGCGATCAATGTTAGCTTACGTACAACGCTCATCAGCCTGAGCATAATCATCCTGACCGGGACGCCATTAGCGTATTTATTAGGCCGGTACAATTTTCGTTTCAAACGCTTCGTAGATACCCTCATTGACCTGCCAACCATTCTCCCGCCGTCCGTGGCAGGGGTGGCCTTGCTGGTGACGTTTGGGCGGCGCGGCCTGATTGGCGGTTGGTTTGAGATGGCGGGGATTCAGATCGCGTTTACGCAAATCGCCGTCGTGCTGGCGCAGGTGTTCATCGCGGCACCGTTTTTTGTGCGGACGGCTTCTATCGGGTTTGGGGGGGTGGAACGGGAATTGGAGCAGGCGGCACAACTGGATGGGGCGAACCGCTGGCAGGTGTTTTGGTTTGTCATTTTACCGCTCTCGCGCGAGGCGCTGATCAGCGGAAGTATGATGAGTTGGGCACGGGCCTTGGGCGAATTTGGCGCGACGATGCTTTTCGCAGGAAACCTGCCAGGGGTCACGCAAACCATGCCAACGGCGATTTACTTGGGTTTCGAGGTGGACATCAATATCGCCATTACCCTCTCTGTGATTTTGGTGATCGTGTCGTTTGCGGCGTTGTGGCTGGTAAAAGGGGTGTTAGCGCGATTGGAGCGGTAAGATTACCGTCTACATTTTTCAAAAAAATTTGATGACGTTACCGATTGGGTTCCCCCTCGTGTTTCAGCAAAAAGATATTCGAATAATACGTGCTGTTCCCATGCGCCCAAGCGCCCCCTTCGCGTTCTAACACTTCCAGGTACACATACAACGCCCCATCATAAAAGAGCAACTCGGCGTACCCCTTTCGCAACCATTCGAGGCCATACGTCTTTTCTTCGATGAGGGGATTGCCTGCGAATCTCTCCCAGCTCACCCCATCCTGGCTATACGCAAGTCCATAACCTTCCGCTTCGCCAATTTTGACGTTCGCTTTGTACAGCATCCAAAACCCATCCGGGGTCTGGACAACGTGAGGTTGGAACACCCGATAGCTATCCCAAGCCCCTTTATCACCGAGAGTCAGCACGGGTTCGGGATGTTTGATCCAGTGAACCCCGTCCGGGCTGGTGGCGAGGCCGATCATGCGGGTGGCCTGTAAGCGGTCGGTATCTGCGCCGGTGTAATACATGCGGTACCCATCCGGGGTGCGGATCACGCTCGGATCGGTGACGCGGACAGCATCCCACCCTACCCCCCCCTGTCCCCCCCCGCTGGCAGGGGGGGAAAAAGAAGAGGGCGTGAGGAGCGGAATCGGATCGAGCGTCCAGTCCCCCGCGGGGGTTGGGGCAGTGGTGCGGTAGATTTGGCCGGAGGCGCCATCCCGCCCTTCGGCGAGGGTGTAGAGGTAGAGGGTCCAGGTGTCGTTTTCCACCAGGGCACTGGAGACGAAAAAGGTGTAGCCGTCGAATATTTCGGTCGCGCTGTCGAGGATCGGACTGGGAGCGGCGAGCGTCCAGGTGATCCCGTCCGCGGAGGTGGCGTACCCGATGGCGACTTTGCTCGGCCAGCCGGTGAACCCGTTGAAGAAGAGGTGAAATTGCCCGTCGTGGAAGATCACCGCGCCGGGTTCAACCACATCGGCAAACCAGCTATCCCGCGCAAGCAGGGGATCGAGTTGGACAGGGGTGAAAAAAGGGCTGGGTTCCGGGGTGGCGGTTGGTGGAGGCGGGGTCGGGGTGGGCGAAGAGGGCGCGACAGATTGGCAGGCGGAGAGGATGAAGAAAAAGAAAGGGAGAATAATTGCGGGTTGAGAAACGTTATTTTTCATCGGGGGTTTCGCAAAAAACTTCGGAAGTCTTTGGGCCACAATAATTTGACCATTCGAGAAACCAACTTAACAATCATCTTTTTTCTCCTTTTATCATCCCGGACAATCGTCTCCATAATTATAACTTTCCAGATTCCAAAAATCACTCCTGGCTGTCGGGTCCATCACGTGCCCACAAAAATCTGGGCGGGAGGCAGTGAGTTGGAAGCGGAAATAGAGTGGGATGACCGGCAAATCTTCGGTGATAATTTGCTGGGCGAGGTGGTGGGCGTCTTCGTAACCGGGTTGGCCGGGGAGGAGAGAAAGGGCAAGGCGACAGGCTTCGTCAAACGCGGGGGAGGTGTAGCCCGTGTTGTTGTCGCCTGCGATCCAGTTTCCGCCTACATAACCAGGGATTTGATCGGAGAGGAAAAGATTGCAGGGCGGGGTCACACCGGACAACCAGGCAAATTCTGCCATTTCAAAGTTACGACCAAAGACCGTACCTTGCGGCCCGTCGGCAAAAAACGCATCGGGTTCTTCAAAACTTAGCGCAACTTGTATCCCGCATTGAGCGAGGTCTTCAGCCATTAACTGGGCGGCTTGTTGACGCAAAGTAGAATTGGTGGTGTGCAAGGTGAAGGCAAACGGTGTCCCGTCGGGAATGTTGGGGATGCCTTGCGCTTCACGGGGGAAAAGCGCGTGCCGACCCATTTCATGCCAACCGGCTTTTTCTAACAAGGCTTTCCCAGTCGCCGGATCAAAGGGATATTGGGAAACGGAGGGAGCATAAAGGGGGTGAGCGGGGGCAAGATAATTGTCCGCGACTTCATACAACCCAAAGAACACCGTGTCCACAATATGCTGACGGTCAATACAATAAGCAATCGCGCGACGTGTGCGGACGTCAGCAAAAAAATCAGGGCGATCTACCCCGATCTGATAACCATCGTCGTACGCCACCGGAAGCAGGCCAAAGTCCAAATGCTCCCAGGTTGGAATATGCGAAGAATACAAGCGCATTTGTCCGGCGGCATCTAATTCCTGGGTTAGTATCGCCTGGTCAGCTAATCTCGCGGTACTGTCTACCAAATCACACTCTCCAGAGAGAATTTTGGCAATATTGGCATTGGTTTTGTCCCCCACAAAGCGAAAGACCAGACGCTCCACATTGGGAAGTTGTTCTGCGGGACGGAAATAGTAGGGATTTTTCGTTAACTGAATTTCAACCCCTTTTTCCCAACTTTCGATGATGTATGGCCCCCACCCCATAGGCCGCCAGGATGATCGCTCGGCGTAACGAAGTTTGTCCGGGGGCAGGGTTTTCCATGCATGTTCGGGGAGGGGGGACCAGAAGTTCGTCGGGTAGGTGGCATCGAGGAAGCCGGGGAGGCCCACCCACTGCACGGAACGGTCATCGAGGGCGGTGTAAGAAGCGGTGCGGTCGGTGCGAAATTTGGAGGTGGGGGTGAAGGGGTCGGCGTCGATGTGGTAGGAATAAACCGAGTCGTGGGCAGTGAGGGGTTCGCCATCAGACCACTTGACCCCTTCGAGGAGGGTGAAGGTGACCGAGAGCTGATCCATTTGAATTCCGCCGCCTGCAAAGGGGATGGCGCAATCGACAGACTGGCATCCCGCGGGAAGAATATTCGCGCCAACCGTCAGGGGAACCGCGTTCCCGTCCGCATCTACCACCCGATCTCCTTCTTTGACCGTGACAGGGCGAAGCAGAGCATCGCCATCGGCAAGCGAAGGCATTTTTTCGAGGATGACGGGTTGGTAGCTGTAACCGTTCGTATCAAAGGGACCGTCATAGATCGCTTCGAGGACGTTGCGTTGCGCCAGGGAGGGTGGACCGTAGAGGTAAAGTGATTCGGGTTCAACGCCCATGCAAATCACCAATTCTTTGGGTTTAGGCACAGGGGTGTAAATTGGATCGGGAGTCGAGATGATGACGGAAAGAGAATAATCTTCCTCATGAATAAACACTTCTGGCGTAGGCGTTTCCGTCACAAACCGGGTACGGTTTTCGTTCACCTCCTCCTGACAGGCGACGAGGAAGGTTCCCAACAGGAGCATGAACCCTATTGCCAGTATTTTCCATATTTTCGTTGTCATTGTCCTGTTCATCTTGTTTTCCCAGGTTTTTCGATTTCAACTAATCTGATGCCAGGAACGGCGCGCCTTTTCGTTAACTGATTGTCATTTCGACCACCGGGAGAAATCCCTGGGACGCCCGCAGGAATAGGGTTCCAGCAGGGAGATCGTTCTGATGCTCGTTTCAGGGATTCCTCGCTTCGCTCGGAATGACGGGAGGATAATGTCATTTCGACCACCGGGAGAAATCCCTGGGACGCCTGCAAGAATGATTTTCCAGCAGGGAGATCGTTATGATGCTCGTGCCAGGGATTCCTCGCTTCGCTCGGAATGACACGAGTAGCACACTAGACCGTACAGATTCAACCCTAAAAGTTACGGCGTTGCACACGCCTCCCCGTAATCGTAATTTTCCAGATTCCAAAAGTCACTCTTCGCTGTCGGGTCCATCACCTGCTCGCAGAAGTCGAAGCGGGACACGGTAACGCGAATACGCATAAACAGGGGGATGACCGGCAGGTCTTCGGCGAAAATCTGTTGGGCGAGTTGGTGCGCTTCGAGATAACCGGGCTGTCCGGGGAGGATGGAGAGGGCGTTTCGACAGGCGGCGTCGAACGCGGGGTTGCTGTACCCTGTCAGGTTTTGACCGCCCCAGCGATAGGGGAAGCGGGCCACGTCCTCGCCAGGAATCTGTTCGGTGAGGAACAGATCACAGGGAGGCGTCACCCCCGTCAGCCAGGCGAACTGCGTCATGTCGAAGCGGCGACCAAAGAGGGGACCTTCCGGGCCATCGGCGAACAAATCGGCGAGTTCCCAGGCCTGGAGATTGAGTTGGACGCCACACTGCGCCAGGGAAGCGACCAGGATTTGGACCGCTTGCTGGCGTTGGAGAGCGCTCGTCGTCCAATAACTGAACGAGAGCGGCGTCCCGTCGGGGACGTTGGCGACGGCTTGCGCCACGCGGGGGGTGGCGGGATTCCCGTCCGTGTCGCGCCAGCCGACTTCATCGAGAAGGGCCATCCCCGCGGCGGGGTCAAAGGCATATTGAGGTGCGTTCGGGCTGTAAAGCGGGTGGGTGGAAGGCAGGTAGGTGGTGGGCACGGCAGATTGTCCCAAAAGGACAGTGTCCACAATTTGTTGGCGATCCATACAAAAGGCAATGGCGCGGCGGGTGCGAGCATCCCCAAACAAGTCGGGGCGATCCACGCCCAATTGGTAACCGTCGTCGTAGGCGGCAGGGACAATGCCAAAATCAGCGTGGTCCCAGGAGGAGATTGGGGTAAAGTAGGCTTTCAGTTGCCCGCTTTGGTCGAGGGCGCGCAGGTCTTCGTTCGGAATGGACTGGACTGCTTCAATATCCATCAGGTCGCAGGAACCGTCGAGGATCAAGCTGGCGGAAGTTTCACTGCTTCCTATGAAGCGGAATATGAGAAAGTCAAATTTCGGCAGACCTTCCGCGGCCCGGAAGTAGTTCGGGTTTTTTTCCAGACTGATCGATTGACCCAGACTCCACTCTTTGACGAGATACGGCCCCCAGCCCAGGGGAAGGTGCGCGGCGGGTTCCGCGGTCAACAGATCCGCGACGGGGATACTGCCCCAAACATGTTGGGGGAGGGGCGACCAAAAGTTGGTGAAGTACGTCTGGTCAAGATACCCAGGAAGCCCCACCCATTGCGTGGTGCGGTCATCGAGCGCGGTGTAGGAGACGGTTCGGTCAATGCGGAATTTGGCGGTCGGGGTGGCGGGATCGGCGTCGAGTTGGTAGGAATAGACGGAATCGCGCGCGGTGAGGGGCGTCCCGTCCGACCATTGGACCCCTTCGAGCAGGGTGAAGGAGGCGGAAAGCTGATCCATCTGGATTTCTCCCCCCGCGTACGAGATCGCACAGTCCGAGGTCTGGCACCCCGCGGGGCGCACGGTGACCCCGGCGGCGAGGGTGGCGAGATCACCTTTCGCATCTACCACCGTATCCCCCTCTTTGACTGTCACAGGTTGAAGCGCCGCGTCCCCATCGGCCAGGCTGGGAAGTTTTTGGAGGATGACGGGTTGGTAGCCAAAGCTGTTTTGGTCCATCGGCCCGTCATAAATCGCTTCGAGGATGTTGGCCTGCGCGTGCATGTTACTGCCGTAAAGGTAAAGCGATTCCGGCTCTGCGCCCATACAGATGATGAGGGTGCGAGGTTGTACGGGTTCATCGGGTCCGCCGAGCCCACCCCCAGGTTCGGGGGCAGAGGGCGTTTCGGTGGGAAACGTCCCCTCTCCGACAGGGGTATTTTCGCTGACGGGCGGGGTCGTCGAGTCCGCGGGCGTGGGGGTTTCTCCGGTGGGGTTACACGCCGAGAGCAATAACCCGGCGAGGAGGATGAGTTTTATGGGAAGAGGGGTTTTCATTGAGGGGGTCTCCAAGATCAAATGTCCAATATCTAGCTCCGCATTTTACCCGGTCTGGTTCTTAACCGGATTGGAGGGAGGTTAATAGTTGTATCGTCAATCGTCAGGATTTTTTTCTTGATTGAACATCTGCATGAATCCCGGATCAGGTGATCACGGATGATTCTTAAAAACCTATCCGTGATCACCTGATCCGGGATTCACAAAATTGCAAATTCAGTAGATCACAGATTCGGGCTGTAGTGACGATTTCAATCGTTTACTGCCCCTAACGACGGAAGTCGTCCCTACAAAATTGGGAATTACTCACGCTCAAAGAGGTAAAACTCGAAAAAAAAGGTGAGCTTGAAACGGTTAAGGCGC